>Ga0315275_10008082_pt1 | contig 10226 bp, 21 predicted proteins | sample YL17G03_0_MG_FD_205557 | JGI IMG/M metagenome (GOLD analysis project Ga0315275, IMG submission 205557) | Sediment microbial communities from Yellowstone Lake, YNP, Wyoming, USA - YL17G03_0 | ecosystem: Environmental > Aquatic > Freshwater > Lake > Sediment | place: USA: Wyoming | collected...
ATCTGAAGGCGGTTGAGGTGTTGGCTGCGGGGTTCAAGGAGAACGCTGTGGCTGAGCATGTTTTCGACCATCGGGATACGGCGATGGTTGCCTTTGAGCAGGCGGTGACGGAGTTCGTGACGAAGGGTGTCTTGCCGCAGGCGGCGAAGGTTGAGGTGCAGCGTGAGGCGCAGGAGCTTGAGGCGTTGCAAGAGGTGTTTTGAATCAAGTGATGTTCATCTTGTGAAGCTCCCGCATAGGGCAAGCCGGGGATGGAACGCCGACGGTATTCCGGTCGTACTACATGTTGGTGCGATTGGCAGTCGGATTGCGGTTCGCCGCAGGGAAAGTTGTCGGGAGGGCAATCGTGTCTGACCTCTTTCATGTAATTGCAGACCTGCCGGTGGTTGAATTGCCGGATGTGCGGTGGGTGGAAGCCCCACGCGTGTCTCTGGGGACGGCGAGGTGTGGGGGTAGCCGTTCTGTGATCGATGGGAACCCCACACGTTTTTTATAATGGAGGATGACTGATGGAACAGGATGTCTATGTGATAATGTTGAGCAATGGCGGAACGCTGACGGTGCCGTCGTTGGATGTGCGGGCGTTTGAGGCTGCAGTGAGGGCATCGTCATTGCCGTTGCGGGCGAAGCACAGGTTGGTTCGCGATTTTAAGAGGGCGGTGCTCACAGGGAATTTCAGGTTTATTGGGGTGGGTGGATGAAGGCTGGGACGTGGGTGCAGATTGTCTTCTATTGTGCGCAGCGTCGTTTTGTGGTGCGTGGGAAATTGCAGACAGAGTTTAGGAAGCGTTCGTCATATCTTCAGGGTGTGGAATTGGGGAATGCTGTGTTTATGAATGGGTATGTGCCGAAGGGTGTTGAGGCTGATTTTGGGTGGCGTAAGACGAAATTATTGTTTAAGACGCAATTATCGTTTATTCCGCGGGCGCGGATTGTGCATATTCGTAGGTTATCAAAGGATGTCGCGTTGGCGATGGAGATGTGATGATGGGGCATGAGACTCGCGTGATTCCTATTGAGCAGGTGTTGCTGGAGCTTGATGCGGAGGGGCAGCGGCGTGTTGAGGTGAAGAAATATGGTGTGAGGAATTTTAAGTCTGGGACTGCTGTGCGGCGTGGTCGGTTGTTGGAGGTTGGATGGATTCTGGAGGCGTTGCCGTTGCTTCCTGAGGAGTTGCCGAAGGAGCGGGCGGTCTTGACAGCGGCTGAGCGGTATATGGTCTTCAAGTGTAAGCTCAATTATGCTTGGTGGAAACAGTTGCGGGGAAGTCGGATGAGGAGATTGCGGCGTTGATGCTTGGGGAGGTGATGTGATGACGCGAAGTATGCAAGATATTATTGAAGACATGGAGGAGGAGTTCATTGCATTGCTGTGTTTTACGCTGATGATATTGGGGGCTGCGGGGTTTGTGTTCATGCTGTATTATTTGTGGATGCATGGGGGCAGGATATATGCGTTCATACTTATTTGTGTGTTTTCTGTGCCGTCATTGGCGTTTGTCGCGTGGCACAAGCGGGAGTTGGTTGCTGAGGAGCTCGGCAGGAGGTTGTGAAATGTCTCATTTTTATGGCTATTTGAAGGGGAATCGTGGCGAGACGCATCGGTGTGGCTCGAAGGGGAGTGGGATGTGGGCTGAGGTGAAGAGTTGGGATTCGGAGTTATCAGTGACGTTGCATGAGGATGGTGATGGGAAGGACGTGTATGATATTAGCGTCTCGCCGATTCGTGGTGCTGGACAGGAGAAGCTGCGGTTGAGGGTGAATGGTGAGGAGTTCATCTACTACAAGGGGAAGGTATATAAGGGGGAGCACGAGGTGCTGGGGGAGAAGCTATGACGGAGATTGAGGCGTATGAGTTCTGTGAGCGGTGTGGTGATGTGACGGTGCATCTGTTTGCCGGGAGCGGCACGAAGGGCATGTGCATGTCGTGCGGTCATGTGTTGCCGCCAGGACAGAAGATGGATGCAAAGCGGGTGATATCGGGTGGGTGCGATGACAAGTATGCGGAAGAGAAAGAATGAGCCGTTGACGATGCACGAGGTGTATCTGTTGCGGGTGATGAGGAAGGAGAATGTTCCTGGTGGCTGGAATTTAGTGAAGCATGCGTGGGTGCAGGAACCAGGGACGCCGCGGTCTGTGGCGAATGCCAGGCGTTTCATTGCGAGTCGGAGAAATAATCCGAAGTATGCCGGGTGTGTGGAGACGTTGAAGGAGTTTCATGAGGCGTTGGATTCCGGGGTTCCGCAGAGGATTATTGATGCGGTGTATCATATGAATTATGCGTTGAAGTATCAGGGATATCTGCAGATGGAGCTCATTCTTGCCGAGGAGCGCATCAAGGGCATGTCGGAGCAGGAGGTTGCTGCGATGATGGTGGGTGATGCATTGTGAGGTTGCATCTGGGGGATTTAGTGTGTCTCGTGCTGCATGATGGTGTGCTGTGTGGGTGGTATGGGGGCAAGACTGGGGAGGATGGCGGAGAGGGTATCATCGTGGTGAAATTGCATGGTGTGGTGCGGGCATTGCATCGTGATAGGCATGGTGTGGTGCGTGAGATGGAACGTGAGGGTGCTGGTGGGATTATTGAGCGTTGTGAAACGAGTTGGGGTTGTCGGATGATGCGGAAGGTGGCCTCTCCTGACGAGTGTGATGTGATTCTGTTGGGGGCGATATTGTGAATCGGTCTGAGGTGGAAGCCTTCATCGGGAAGCGCGTCATTGTGAAATTCCTATATGGTAACGAACACGAGAAAAACCGAGTGTATAGGTATTTTATTGCGCGGATAAGGAGGATAGAGGATGATGATGAGGTGGTGTTCGCTAAGGAGGAATGGGTGGATACCAAGCGGGATCTTGGGGTGGAGGGGGAGCAATTGATGGTGCGGCGCATTCTGTATATTGCGGAGTGCCCGAGGTCTCAGCAGAGGGAAGTGATTGTGGGGGCGATGCTATGAAGTCGGTGATGTTGTGTGAGGCGTCGACGCTCGGGGATGTTCGGCAGCTTACGGATGTCATTGTGGAGCGGAAGTATGATGGCATCAGGGCGTATATCTATGACGGTAAGCTCTATGACCGGCGGAATGCTGATATCACGCGGAAGTTCCCGGAGTTCATTGGGTTGGATAAATTATCTCATGGGATCATGTATGATGGTGAGGTGTTAGTTGGTGAGAGTTTTGCGAATACGGCGGCGCGGGTGCATTTGAAGGATGCGTTCAAGGTTCGTCTCGCGATGACGACGGCGCCGGCGACGTTCTGGTGTTTCGATGCGGTGGTTGATACAGAGGAGGATATGCCGTTGATGGAGCGTAAGGGGTTGGTGCATGATGTGGTGGAGAATGTGGTGTGTTCCTCATGGTTCAGGGAGGTGCCGGCGTTGATGAGTGTTGATGCGGCGTGGGTCTTGGTGCAGGAGGGCGCGTGGGAGGGTATTGTGGTGAAGGATGCTGATTCTGGGTATGTTGGGAAGCGTTCTGCTGCCTGGCGGAAAATTAAAATGTTCACAGAAACTATTGCGGAGTTCGTCAAGTATGAGTTGCACCCGAAGGGGGTGCGGATAGAGACGGCGGACGGTAGGGCGGTGAATATCAATGGTCATGCTGCGCAGGAGGTTATCTTGCGGATGCGGCGGGGAGAAAAGGTGCGCTGTTATGTGCAGTATTTGCCGCAGGCTGAGAGTGATGCGTGGCGCTTCCCAAGTTTTCGTGGGTGTGTGGACTGATGACGATTACATTGAAGCGGGCGCAGGGGTTGGTTGGGAAGATGGTGCTCGCCAGATTCAATGATATTGTGTTTTATGCTGTTGTGACGAAGATAGAATTGTGGAGGATAGAGTATCGTGTGTGGTTTGGTGTTGAGAAGTATCGTTGGAGGATACAACGGGACGGGGCATGGGTGCTGTTGGGGACAGATGATTTTGATTCGGCTGAGGGGTTTGTGAGGTTGAAGGAGCTGACGATGTTGGAAGCGGTGGATGAGATGGATGCTCCTAGGTTGTTGGGATTAGTGTTATGAAGGTGAATGGATGAACCCAGAGCGAATTGAGGCGGTAGGGCATAGTAATGCGGTGTGTTTCACGTGTAAGAACCGGATTCGGAAGGGGGAGATGATGGTGGATTGGCGTGATGAGGGATATGAGCATCTGACGTGTAGTATGCGTGATGGGTGGTTAAAGGGCGAGAGGTGAATGACCGTGATGAATGATGAGATTCGAGATGGTTTGCCGCAGGATTTGAGGTGAAATGATGTGTAATAACTGTCAGGATGATGGGTGTGATGATTGTACGGAACGGCGCTTTGATGATTATTATATAGTCGGAGGGAGGGAGATGATGGAAGAAATGGATGTTGGCGATGGGGGGTTGCGTGAAGCGTGGGAAGGGTTCGCAGGTGAATTGACGACGGTGCAGCTCTATCGTTTGACGAAGCTGATTGATGATGAGTGGGAGCGGCGGAACGTGTATAATCCCCGGAATCGGCAGTGGATGGAGGAGTTCTGATGGATGAGGACTATAAGCGGCATCAGGAGGATAATGCTGTGGCTGACAAGGTGATGATGTCGTTTCCGCAGCCAGAGGTGAAGAAAGTTGTTGATGTCATGCGGTTGTTGGGGGTCCATTGCAGCTCGACGCGATGCGACGTGTCTGTGGAATGGCAATGCAGCAGGACGGTTGTGAACGCGGCAGAGCGGGAGGTAATGGCATATTGGATGGCGGTGCCGTTCGCTGCGGTCTTCATCTTTAAGAACGGGAATTCACAGTATCAGGCGTATTCAATCTCAAGGTTGAGTCCGTATCGGCCGGAGTTCTCCAGTACGAAGGAGTTGGGTGTCTGGGAAGCGATAGATTTCATCAAGGAGCATCACGGGATGGTGCGTGATGAGGCGGAGATGATGCGGAAGTGCTATGGTGAGGAGCTGTGTCGTGTGCGGATGACGCATGTCTGCGAGGTTGAATATTTACAAGTGAGGCTCGGCGAGAGGAAGAGGGTCCAGGAAGTGTGCATGATGACGAAGAAAGGGATTGTCTGGTATAAGCCTGGAGCGTGGTATAATGATATTATGTATATGTGGGCTGCCGAATGGCTGTCGGCGGTGGATTTCATGGAGCGGCGGATAGTCTTCCCGGGGAGCGAAAAGTATATGGAGGGGGACTTTTATATCCAAGAAGATGCTATTCCTACGGACGTGCTTGAGTCGATAAAGGCGCGGGCATTGTCGGAGAAGTTGTAGGGGAGGGAATCAATGGCGAAAGAGAAATTTGACAACATCATCCGGGAGTCGCCCAAGGCGATTCGGAAGTTCGTCCGGTATCACTGGAAGAGCAGTCCGAAGGAGGCGATGCACCTTGTTGGCGAGCCGTCGACGGTGAAGAGCACGTTCGTGCTGTGGGAGGCCAGGGATATCGCGGGGGATGAGGGGCGGGAGTTCCTTGAGTGGAATCGCGCGACGTATGTGATGAAGTGTGATGCGTTGGAGCGTCCGGCGAAATACTTTGTCTATGCGGATCTTCGCGCGGCGGAGACGGACATTGGTGAGCAGCGGCTGCAGGATATGCAGAATGGCAAGAGCTACATCACCTATAAATACAATATGTTGTTTGAGGTGATGTCGAAGCCGGAGTCCAAGGGCATCTTGTTCTTGGATGAGCTCAACAATGCGCCGAACATGACGAAGATGCAGTTCTATAAGCTGATTAATGACAGGGCGATTGGTGACCTGCCGTTGGCTGATGGGATTCTCGTCATCAGCGCGGGCAATGAGACTGAGCATGCGGTGGGGGTCACGGAGGATCCGGTGCCGCTGGTTCTGAGGAGGGCGAATTACTTCATCCGCCCGCCGACGGCTGAGGAGTTCGTTGATTACGCGGTCCAGGCCGGTTTGCACCAGTGGATTACTGGGTATGTCGCGTTGGCGCCGCAGGATGTCCATAATGTCAAGTATGACTTGGTGAATCCCGTTGGGCAGCCGTGTTCGAGGACGTGGACGAAGTTGAGTAATGTGTTGCAGGCGAATGAGGATATGTCGATGGGGAAGCTTGGCACGGAGGATGCGGGTGTCAGGGCGGTCGCGTATGCGTATCTTGGTGCGGTGGGAGAAAAGTTCTGCGCCTATGTGGAGACGGCGCGGAAGGTGAATATCGACCAGATTATCGCGAATCCGAAGCTGGTCAAGGAGTTGAAGGATGAGCTCTCCTTGCTCTATGCGGTGACGACGGGGGTCATTGAGAAGTATCGCACGGGCACGGGGAAGCGGAAGGAGGAGGTCATCGATGCGGCGTTGGAGATTAGCCTGCTTATCCGGGAGGAGATGGGCGTTTTCATGATGCGTCAGGTGAAGTCGTTGGATGCGGCGACGTGGTCGAAGAAGGTGGTGGCGCATCCGAAGTTCAAGACGGAGTTCACGAAGAAGTATTCGAAGTATTTCTTCGCGACGGATTAGGTATATGGGGTGGCGATGTGAATGACCGGACGTTTATTTTTCTGTCGAGGTGTAAGGCGTATGGTATCAAGCGGGTGGCGATAGGGGTTGCTGATAGGCGTATTAAGACCTCTGTGGATTTCGTGTTTGGGGGCGAGGGGTCTGCGTTCCAGTCTCCGATTGGGAGGGAGTATAATGGGTGGCCTGCTATTTGGCAGGCTGCGGAGGATGTTCGTATTCGTCGGTGTGGGAATCATGGGCAGACCGAGGTGGCGAATTGGCTTGATGATGGGTTCTATGATTTGACGACGGATGCATGGATGGATGGGCGCAAGCCGTTGAAACGGGGGGCAGATATCGGTGCGATGCTCGATGAGATAGAGGCGGCTGAGGCGTTGTCTGAGAAGTTATGAGGGTGCATGAAACGATATATGAGGTGTGACGTATTACGGGAGGGGATATGGATAGTGTTGCGGTGGTCATATGATGATTCTGATGTTACGAGGTTTTTGATTGTTGGGAGAATTCGGGAAAGAACTCAAGGATATGTGAATTTTTACGACGAAGGGTATATGATGGGCGGCGGGGTGGCGAAGATGTTTGGATATAATCCTCATAATTGGCCGGTGAATGTGCTGGGGACTGCGCGTGTCATATGGGTGTGCAAGGATGAGCAGGAGGCGAAATCGGTTTTTTTATCAGAGGTATTATGATGGAACAGATACGTCCGGAGGCGGTGCGGAAGGGGATGTGGGTGATGTTGGTGTGGTCATATGCTGGCGATGAGGTGTGTAGGATATATGGTGAGGTGCGGGTTGTGAGGGATGATGGGTGTGATTTCGTGGAAGAGGGATGTATGGTGAATGGTTGGGTGAAGGAAATATTTTCACGTAAAATGTCTGATGGGTGGTGTTATCATTTTGGCGAAGATGGGGTATCGATATTCCTGTGTGATGCGAAGGATGAGGGGTATGCGATGATGTTATCGGAGGTGTTATGAATGGCAATGGTATCAGTGACATTGACGCCGTTGGAGCGGGTGCGGAGAGCCATCATTGAGCTGCAATCGGAGCAGCCGTTCTTCGCGCATTTGTCGATGGCGTTGACGTTGGTTCCGGTGCAGAAGGATGACCCGCTGGCGAAGAGTATACAGACTGCCGGGGTGAATGTGCTTGGGGAGCTGGCCTTTAATGAGGAGTGGGTTGCAGGGATTCCGCGTGATAAGATGAAGGGGCTTTTGGCGCACGAGGTTCTGCATTGTTTGACGCCAGAGACTATTGTGGGTGGCACGGATGCAGAGATTGTGAATGTGGAATCTGGTGACGGGGTTGTGTGTGCGGATGGGCGAATGCATGCTGCTGAGGTGGTGAAGAGTCGGAACTATGATGGTGAGGTGATTGAGTTGAAGGCACAGGGGATGTTGCCGTTCAAGATTACGCCGAATCATCGGGTATTGCGTGTGCAAATGCGTGGATGGAAAACTCGTGATGATGGAAAAGAGAGGTGGAATGAGCGGATACTTTCTAATATGGAATGGGTGGATGCTGGGGAGATTAGGGAAGGTGATTTTCTGATTATGCCGAAGTTGAAGAGTTCTTCACGGAAGAGGATGATTTCATTTAAGAAATATGTATATGGGAATGAGTGGAGTGTGTCGCCACAGTTGATGAAGGGTGTGGCCTTGACGAAGGAAGTGGCGTTCTTTATAGGGCGGTTTATTGCAGATGGGTATACTGATAAACATCCTGATTCTTCGAATATAGGGCTTGCATTTAATAAGCGGAAGAAGGCTGATGGGGAACGGATTCTTAAGACGTTGAATCGTGAGTTTGGTATTGGTGCGCGATTGATGTGGGAGAAAAAAACGTTGCAGGAGGAGGGGGTGTGGAGGATATATGCAGGTAATTCAGTATTGAGGAGATTCTTGCGGGAAGAGATTGGGACGTATGCGCATAATAAATTGATGCCGGAATGGATTGTGAATCATAAGGATATTAATATTGTGAAGGCTGCATTGCAAGGGTTGTTTGGGGGGGATGGGTGGATTGGAAAGACCGTAATTGGATTTTGTACGGTGAACAGGGCGCAAGCGGTGAGAATCCAGAGGATGTTGACGAGAATAAATGTTGTTGGGAAGATATATGTGAGGAATGAAGAGCATAAGTCGGTGAATATTTTTGGTAAATTGATGTCTGCGTCATCGAGGACGCAATATATTATGCAGATGCGTGATAAAGAGATATTTGAGTTGATGGGTAAGAAAAGAGTGTTCTCGAAGCGAAAGACGTATCATTATATTGATCTTGGGGATTCGTTTGGTGTGAAGGTGACGTCGACGAAACGGAAGAAATATGTTGGGGCAGTGTATAATCTGCGGACGTCTGAGGAGAATTATACTGCGAATAATATGGTTGTGCATAATTGTGCATTCGATCACCTTGGTCGGCTTGGTGGGCGGAATGTCGAGGTCTCGAATATCGCGATGGATATGGTCGTGAATATGATGGTTGAGCGCTCCAATATGGTGTTGCCGGATGGGACGATTCCAGTGGATACCCGGGAGGATACTGCGTCTATCCAGACGCCGAAGGGGGTTATTACTGTTGCGAAGGTGAGTGAGCGTTGGTGGGAGGACATCTATAACGAGCTGGTGAAGGAGTTGGACAAGAAGGGGCTTGTGCATTGGGTGCCTGATATGAAGGGGAAGGAGCATTGTGGTCGTGATGTCCATCAGCACGGGGCGCCCGGGCCGGGGAGAAAAGAGCCGACGCCGGCGGAGAAGGAGGATGCTGCAGCGAAGTGGCGGCAGCGTTTGGCGGAGGCGGCGACGATTGCGAAGCAGCAGGGGAAGACGCCGGGGGGTATGGAGCGCTTTATTGATGGGATGTTGCAGCCGAAGGTGAACTGGCGGGAGATGCTGCGGATGTATTTGAAGCCGCATCTGTATCCGACGGACTTCAGCTATGCGAAGCCGCATAAGAAGAGTCAGTTGCTGGGGGTCTATCTGCCGGATACGGTGAAGGAGTCGAAGGAGGTTGAGGTGCTGGTGGATACGTCCGGGAGTATCGGGGAGGATGATCTTCGGGCGTTCATGGGGGAGATGGCCGGTATAGCGACGAGCAGCGCTCATGTCACGATGACGGTGTCATTCTGCGATACGCAGTTGTATGAGGATGCGCGGTATAAGATGGAGGGCGCGAATATTAAGAAGTTGCTTGCCATGACGCCGAAGGGGGGCGGTGGCACGCAGATGGAGAATGGGTTGGATTGGGTGAAGGCGCATAGCCGGACGGTCCCCGTGGTGATTGTTCTTACGGACGGTTGTGATTCCTATAATCGGACGAGAAAATCCTATCCGTTTGAAGTGATATGGTGTGTCTCTTCCTCAGGGGTTAACATACATGATTGGAGTTCTGGGCCATCATATGGTCGGAGGGTGAAGATGTGATGGGATATAAGAAAAAGCCTTCTGGATTCTGTGGTGGGGGTCGTTGGCAGAAGCCGCAGGATGTTGAGTTGGAAGTCGGCATATGGGAGTGTATGTTGCATACTGGTGATGTATTTGTTATTGCTGAGATTGAGATGGGAGCATCTCCCTCACTCACTTGTGAATATAAGTGTGAGGTGGTAGACTTTCGGAAGGTCTATGTGGTGAAGAGTGTTAATGGGAGGAGTGCATTGTCGAGTGCATTGTCTGGTGGTCGCCCCGGGTGGCGTGGCTGGATGGTGCGGAGAGTTCGTAGGGTTTCGGAAAGGCGGTTGCCAGCATTATTGGCGGAGGTGATGTGATGGATGAGGTGTTGGCTGCGA
>Ga0315275_10008083_pt1 | contig 10225 bp, 12 predicted proteins | sample YL17G03_0_MG_FD_205557 | JGI IMG/M metagenome (GOLD analysis project Ga0315275, IMG submission 205557) | Sediment microbial communities from Yellowstone Lake, YNP, Wyoming, USA - YL17G03_0 | ecosystem: Environmental > Aquatic > Freshwater > Lake > Sediment | place: USA: Wyoming | collected...
GGCGCAGCATGCGCCGCGGCGCGACGCCAGCTGACCCGGTCCACAGATGACGCAGATGAACACAGATATCTGCGCTCTCTGCGTCATCTGCGGATTATCTGCCGAACGCGCGGAGCGATGGGTCTTGAACGTTGCAATGCGTTGCCCCAGGCACGCAAGGGATGCTAGCTTGCCTCTTGCTAGGACCCGAATGAGCCGACTCGGAGTCACGGAGGTGTTTGCATGAGCGAGCCAGTGCGGCCACTGGATGAGTTGATGCGCGATCTTCCGGTCGAGCATCACAACGAAGTTCGAGCATTTGTCGAGTTCCTTCTTGCGCAGCGCAAGCCGCACCCGCGCCGCCCACCCAAGTTCCTGTGGGCGGGGGCGCTCAAGGACCTGCGCGATCGCTACACTTCCGTCGATCTCCAGCATCAAATCGCCAAGTGGAGAGTCGAAAAACAGTGAGATTCCTGGTCGATACGAACGTGTTTTTGGAGGTGCTGCTCGAGCAAGCCAAGGCCGACGAAGCCCGAAGCTTCTTGGCGAATCCAAACGCCCATGACCTATTGATCTCCGATTACGCGGTACATTCCATTGGTCTCTTGCTGCTGCGACGAAATCAAGCCGACGTGTTCCGTCAGTTCCTGTCAGACACGAGTGATGCCGGTGTGACGATGGCTTCACTGACGTTGTTGGAGATGGATGCCGTGGCTGACGCCTCGGTGAGTTACAGCCTCGACTTCGATGACGCCTACCAATATGTCACGGCTGGAAAGTACGGGCTCACGATCGTGACGTTCGATAGCGACTTTGATCGCACCCCGCGCGGCCGGACCACACCATCGCAGGCCTCGTGAAACCCATCTCGGGCGATCCACAGATGACACAGCTCTCAGCTTTCAGCCCTCAGCTTTCAGCCCTCAGCTCTCAGCTGTGGATGACTGTTGTTCCAGGACGATCCTGGCGATGGTCAGATTGCGGCCGGCGAGCGGTTGGCCCGGCGCGCCGGTGTGATTGACCAGTCGCAGCCGCAGGAGGTTGGCCCCCGAATGTGGCACCTCCGCCTGCACCGTGTAGTCCTGCATCTGGTTCGAGTCGGCCGAGAAGGCGGCGATGATGTGGTCGTCCAGTTCGATGTAGATTTTCGGCCACTCGCCGCTCCAGTACGTGCCCTTCGCCGAAACCGTGATCGTTACCAGGCCCTCCTCGAACTCGACGTTTGTCTCCAGGGCACCATTGCCCCAGAACCCCATTCCTCCATCGGGCGCTTTCATCAGCGCTCCGGAACGCCGCATTTCCGCAGGTACGAGCGTCTGAACGTGATCGGGCGCGCTGCACGACATCAAGACGCCGGTCGCAACCAGGACAGATAAGGCAGTCGGGCACAATCTGCTACAGAGCACGTGCGGATTATGCGGCCTTTCACGGCCTGGTCAAACGGCGCCGCGGTGAAAGGTGGACCTGTGAAACCTTGGCCTGCAGGCGGTTGCGTGCTACACGGCCACCAATGCTCCGGCAACTGGCGCTCACAACATTGGTAGTGACTTCCATGTGCAGTTGCGTGAGGCGGGAGACGCTGGTGATCGTTCCAGCGACGATGGCGGTGCTGCCGTCACCATTGAATCATCCCGACGGCCCAGCCTACGTGCTGGTTGAAAACGCCACGCTCAGTTCGCGAGTGAAGTTCCGCTCCGTGCACCGCTGGGCCCTGAAGGTCACTGTTCATGGGGAGGCAGCCACCAACGGCACCTGGCCCCAACTACGAATCGAGTTGGACGGGGCACGCACGCGGACAGTGACCGTCGACAATCGCGCTGCGATTCCGTACTGGTTCAACTTTGTCGCCGAGCCGGGCTTTGCCGATCTGAAGCTGTCGCTGCTCAATGGCCGCGCCAGCGGCGGGCCGAGCGTGGTGATCGAGCGGGTCGAGATCGTGCCGTTGTGAGAGCGAGCGGGGCGGCGCTAGCGCTCTGCCCCCCGTTGTCGTACACTCCGCCCGTCACCGGAACTCGAGCCGTGTGAGCACAAAGGAGGCGTGGACATGACGCGAGGTAGCATGTGGGTTGCTGCTGCGGTGGTCGCAGCCAGCCTGACAACTGCGATCGCTCAGCAGCCCCCGGCAAAGCCAGCACAGCAGCCCCAGGCGAAGCCAGCGCAACCAGCGGCAAAGGCGGCACAGCCTGCAACAAACCCAGCACAACAGGCCACCGTGAAGAAGGGCCCGTACGGTTGGCTGGACGAGCCAGCGGACGGGAGCGTCGTGGAGAAGAAGGTGCGGGTCTACGGTTGGGCTCTGAGTGACCAGGGCAAGGTAAAGAAAATAGAGATTTTACTCGATGGCAAACCAGTGAAGGCGAATATCAAACGCATAGCCCGGGGCGGCCTCTGCACCAAGTATCCCGCAGGAGTCGACTGTCCGAAGCCCGGGTTCGCCGGCGAAGTCAATCTCTCCCGAGTGAAGAAAGGACCGCACACGCTTTCGGCGCGATTCACGGACAGCACAGGAGCCGCCGTCGAGTTGGGAAAGAAGAACGTTACCATCAAGTAGGTCTGCCCACGTGGCGAGGGTCACCTAAACGGTCAGAGGCATTGTTACGGCAGGGCTCGCTTTGGTGACCCTGGCTGCGGGCTGCTCATCGGAGCCTGCACGGATTCCGGTCCCTACACCGGTCAGCAAACCCTACGGCTGGCTCGATGAACCCGCAGGGAAGGTGCAGGGTAAGACTCGCGTTTACGGGTGGGCCTTGTCTGACCAGGGAAAGGTCACCCAGATTGAGATCCTGCTCGACGGCAAGCCCGTGAGCGCTCAGCTAAAACGTGTGCCTCGGGGCGGTATCTGTGCGAAGTACCCTGGCCGTGCGGACTGTTCAGCTCCTGGGTTCGCGGGTGAGATCGATTTCTCCGGGGTTGCCAAAGGACCGCACACGCTATCGGCGCGATTTACGGGCGGCGACAATAGAACGGTTGAGCTTGGCAAAAGGGACATCAGCGTCGAATAGCTCGCGTGGGTGGGCGAAGCGACTTCGTGGTGGGTGGCTGCGCGATTCCTCGGTGGCTTTCTTCGCCGGCGCGTCCGGCCGGGCCGGCGGGTTTGTGGTCACGATGCTCATTGCTCGGCAGCTTGGTGCAAGTGCAGATACCGATGCGTTTTATCTCGCCTTGAGCATGACGGTGTACTGCTCCGAGATCGTACGGATGGCGGTCGAAGGCGCCTTCGTTCCGGCCTTCGTGGCTGCACGCACACGGGGCCGCCAAGATGCAGAGGAGTTCTTTGCCGGAACCGCGGGCCTGTTTGCCTTAGCAGGTACGGTCGGAGCGCTGTTGATCGCCACGGCGGCGGCAACCCAGGGCTCGCGTGGGAGCTTCGGGCCCTTTTCTGCGCTGAGCCTGCGTTACCTGGCCTGGTTGGCGCTTTTCCTCGTTCCCGCCCTGATCACGACAGGCGCGAACATGGTCTTTTACGCAATGCATGCTTTTGCGGTACCGGCGCTCGCGCCTCTCGCGCAATCGCTCACCGTGGTGGGGGCGCTCGTCCTGTTCGGCTCCGCCCACGGTGCCGCTGCACTCGTTGGGGGCTATCTCGTAGGCGCGGTACTGCAGTTGTTTCTGCTGTTGATCCTCATGCAGCAGCGAGGTGTGAGGCCTCAAGTCGCTTGGCCCGGTGCAGCGGTCATGGCCGCTTGCAAGCTGGGAGCGCCGATCGCGATGGGCGGCACGCTGGTCAGTGCCAATACCGTTCTCGACAAGATGATTGCAGGCTGGCTCTTGCCGCCCGGCAGCATCACTATCCTTGAGAATGCCGTGCGGGTGTACGGCATCCTTTGCTTTCTCAGCTACGGCGCCACCGGCAACGTCTTTCTGACCCGTTGGAGTGAGCTGTTTGCCGCCGGAGAGCATGTGGCGCTCCGGCAGAGCTTCGCCAACACCCTGCGGCTGGCCGCTGCGGTCATTGCCCCAGCGGCCATAGCGGCCGCATGGCTCTCAAGTTTCATGGTGCGCGAGCTGTTCGGTCACGGTGCGTACGGGCCGGAAGCGCTAGCCCCGACCGCGACGTGTCTCGCCGCCTTGAGTATCGGACTGCCGATGTTTTTCATCAGCGGCATGTCTGCTCGCTTCCTCTATTCGCTTGGACACACCAGGATCGGTCTCACGGGAGCAGCGGTCGCCTTGGCGGTAAATGTTCCTGCTGACATTCTCCTCGGGCGTTGGCTCGGGGTCGTCGGCATCGCTGCGGCCACGACGGTCACCTACACAGTGACGGCCGCCTACATGTTGTGGCACGTCAAGGCGCGCGCACCACGAGCACTCGCCCGAACGCCTGGTGTCGCACTCGCGAACAGCGAATGATGCTGCAGCTGGACGGCAAAGCTTCTAGGCCGATGGCACGCAAGATACTGCTTGTGAGCCACGAGTATCCACCTTGCATCGGCGGCACTGCCACCTACGCCCGGGAGCTTGCGCGCGCTGCCAGCGAGCAGGGATACTGCGTCGAGGTGTTCTGCCCCGCATACGGTCAGCCAGCGTCGCAGGAGCAAGTCAGCGCAACCCTGACGGTCACCCGATTTCCCGGAGGGATTTTCCGCCCGAGGCGCGACCTTCTGCGCTTCGCCGCCCGACTCCGGGCGAAAATGCGCAACCGCTACGACATCGTTCATGGGGTCGACCCGGCATCACAGATGGGCTTTCAGTTTTTGGCCCGAACAGTGGGGCTACCCTGCCCATTCTTTCTCACCGCAAACGGCACCGAGGTGCTCATCTACCAGCGCTTCCGCAGGTATCGTTGGTTGATGAGCGATGTGTTCCGGCGGGCCGCCCACACGGTTGCCGTGAGTCGTGCCAGCGCCGAGCTGCTCCGCAGTTTCGACGCGGCGCTCGACCCCAGCCGGGTGTCGGTTGTTTACCATGGGCTGCCCAGCCAGCCTCCCTGCGCGCAGAACGCGCGTGAGACAGTTCGCAGGCAGCTCAACATTGCCGCGGATCACTTCGTCGTACTCACGGTGGCAAGACTCATTCCGAGTAAGGGTCATCTCTTTGTTCTCCGAGCTCTAGCGCGCTTGCCGACGGCTCTGCGCGCGACCATGACCTACCTCATCGCTGGTGCAGGCGACAATGCATACCGGCGAACTCTCGTGGAAGAGGCACGGCGCGCCGGGGTTCACCTCGTAATGCTAGGCCGGGTCGAACACACCGATCTGCCGCCCTATTACGCCGCTGCCGATGTACTGGCGCTGCTCTCGGATCCTGCGGAATTCGAATCGTTTGGCTTGGTGGTGTTAGAGGCTGCCGCGCACGGTTTGCCTGGCATTGGATCCAACGTCGGCGGGATACCGGAAGTGATCGCCGATGGGGAGACGGGCTTGATTGTCGACCCAGAGCATCCGGCAGCAGTCGCGGCGGTTCTGCAGCGGCTATTCCGCGACCGCCAAGAACTGCGCGCGCTCGGCGCAGCAGCCCGCAGCCGTGCTGCCACATTTACGTGGGAACGCGCCGCGCGACTCACGTATGGAACGTTTGAGCGCGTGTTGGCCGGCTCGTGTCAGCCCGGCGATGCGCCCGGTTCCATTGTCAGTACCGATGGCGAAGACGCTTGAATCAGCGATGCAGCAGGCAAGTCAGCGCGAACTCGACATCGAGCGTTTACTCGCTTGCCCCCGATGTCGGCGGCAGCTCGCGGTTGATTCCGCCTCACCCTTGCCGGCGCCCAGCAGGGCGACGCACTTAGAGAGGTTTACGACCGCTACGCGGATACGCTCCCTGCTCGAAAACGTTGAGCTTCGGGAGGGTATGGGTCGTCGAGGTCGTGAACGAGTCCGAGCACATTTCACTTGGATCAATGCTGCGAAGCTGACATACGAGATTTTCGCCGCAGTGGGGGGAGCCTAGCGTGATAGCGCCAGAGCTGATCAAGAAGATCAACTTGGTTTTCCACGAAGAAGAGGCGCGCACCTACGACGAGCGGCATCCCGAAATTCTGCGAGCCGAACGCACGCGCTGGCGCGAGATTGCTCGGATCGTTGATCGTCATCTCACGTCTCTCGGACGGCCGGCGGTGCTCGTCGATCTGGGGACTGGAACTGGGTTCGTTCCGTCAGCGGTTCTCCCGGTTCTTCGTGAGGCCGATCGGCTAATCTGCACGGACATCTCCCCCAACATGATCGAGCGCGCACGACGGCTAATCAGCGCAGTCGCACCGAAAGCACACGTGGATTTCTGCATTGCCGATCTGGAGCAGTTCGACCCTGGGGTTGGTGTAGATATCTTTACAATTAACTCAACGTTACACCATATCTTCTCGCCCAGTGCAGTCCTTGAGAGAATCGCCGCCCGCCTGAACCGCGGAGGCCTGCTCATCATCGCACACGAGCCCAACAAACGTTTCATCAGCAACATGGTGCTACGGCGCCTCTTCACGTCTGGTTCAGCAGTTCGCCGCTTGCTGCGCGGCGTACGGACGATATTGACCCAGACCTCGGTGGACCATTTGCGCCTACAGAGGATGGTGTATGAGCGACTGCTGAGGGAGCAAGTTATCAAGGCAGATGACGGGTGGATATCGCCTGAGAATCTCCAGCGATTCGTCGACGTGCATTCACCGACTGCCACTGGCCGACTCGATGTCGAGGAAGGCTTCGATCCGGCTGACCTTCACCCGATGTTCGAACAGTGGCAATGCATTTGTTTCGACACGTGGAATTTCGCTCCAGCCCTCGGCGACTGGCGGGGTCGCCCCCTTGTGGAGGGCTTGCTTAAGAAGCTCTATCCACGCGACGGCCTTTTGTTCTCGATCGTACTGCAGAAAAGTCAGAAAGCGGTCTGAGTGCGGTACTATGATTGGCTGTCCGACCAGTTGGCGTTCGCTGACTATGCCGACTCTTCTAAGTGCTGCGGCCATATGCCTAAGTGATGGGCGGGTGCTGAGTGGCGGGGCACGCGTGTACGCCGAGATCCCGTTCCTGCAAGGGTACCACGCCGACCCGCACGATTATCAGCGTTACACCCAGGCAGGTATCGAGGCGCTCTTCGGCGACTTCGCAGCGATCGAAACCGGCGTCTGCGTTGGGCCCGCATCCGCACTCGGCTGGGTACTAATCGAGCTGGCGGCGTTACTCGTGCCCACGCAACTTGCGAAGAAGGGTGTACGATTCACGGTCGGTTGGCTGGCGGCCGCCATGAAGCAGTGCGACCGAGTGCTGGCGCGACGCCCGGACGCACATCGAATCGCTGCGGGGCTCTTCTTTCTCGGCCGAAAAAAGGGAGGGCCTGGAATCGGCCCAGGACCTGCTGTTTGTAGCGACACTGCGCCATGAGCAGCTCGACGTTCCCAGCGCTGAAGACTGTCGGTTGCAGTCTCGGTTCGCCGACTCCCGGCTGGATTGCCGGAGGTATCGCGCTTGCGGCGGTCACCGGGGCGGCCCTGGCGCTGGCCAATGGTGATGTCCGCGCTTTCGTTCTCAGCGTTTTGTGTGGGGCATTTGTGGGAGCCTTTCTTCCGGTGGCCATCCCCTTTGCCTATGTGCTCCTCGCAGTCACGGTGCCCGTCGCTATCCTCGTCGAAGAGGTGAGCGGCATTCCCTATCTCGGCGGCAGCCCGTGGGGACTGACCAAGCTGCACCCGGCGACGATCGTGATCTTGGTGGCGGCGATCAGCTATCGCTTCGCCCACCGGCAGCGATGGCGGACCGTCTGGCGCAAGCGCACCAACGTCACCTGGATCCGCCGGGCTATGTTGCTGTTCATCGCCGGTGTGCTGGCGCTCTCCGTCATTCAGCTGCACCCGGGGGGGATGATTCAGGTCGTCGAGAACTATCTCGGCCCCTTGATGCTCTTCACGTTAGTGCTCGCGGAGTATCAGGGCCGGCCGCAGCGCGTCGCCGCGCTGACCACGTTCTTCGTCGTGCTCCTTACCGGCGTCGGGGTGTACGGCATCGTCGAGTACGCCCTGCGGCGCAATGTCTGGTACGGCCCGCTCTACGCCGCCTCGCCGCTGGCAAGTCAGTGGTATCAAACCGCCAGCCTACCCGATGTCTACCGCATTACGACGACACTGGGACACCCGCTCACCAATGCACAGTATTTCCTGCTGGCGGTCGTGTTCGCCGCCGGTTCGCTCGCGGGAGCGACGGGATTGAGGCGCGCGCTCACGGGAGCTGCCCTCCCCGTCCTGGTGCTGGCGACGATAGCTACCGGTGCGCGCACGACGTTGCTTCTCCTCGCCACCGTGCCGGTGTTCGTACTCATCATACAACGGCGCATCCGCGCGCTGGCGTGGGGAGGCGTGCTGGTGGCCATCGTGTATCTCGCCGCCTCGTACAGCCCGGTGGGTGTGGTGTTGCAGCAGCGTTTCAGCAGCGCCGAAGGCACCAGCTCGGCGCTAGTTCGCTTGCGCTCGATCGAGGTCGTCCCCGAGACCCTGCGCAGCACAAATCCGCTCATCGGCTACAAGCTCGGGCGCTCCGGTGAGATCAGCAGTGAGCTGTTCGCGTCGGATGTGCCTATCGGGTTCGAGAACCCGTGGCTCATGCTCCTCGCTGATGTCGGACTACCGTTGACGATGCTCTACGTCCTCATCGTCGCTCGATTGCTGATCGCGGTCCTCCGCATGGCGTGGCAGTCGCGCGCCCCCGCCGTGACCTATGCAGCCGTAGGTGCGGTGGCAATGGTCCTGATGTACAGCGGGTACAACTCGTTTGGTAGTAAGAACACGGTCAATTACCTGCTATGGTTTTCCAGCGCGCTCGCCCTGTCCGCGCAACCTGCAACACCGCAGCGCACGGCGCCACGGGATTGAGCACTTCGTGCCCATGAAAATCCTTATCGTCAACTACCGCTACTTCGTCTCGGGTGGCCCGGAACGCTACATGTTCAATCTGACCGAGGGCCTCACGTCGCGAGGACACGAAGTCATTCCATTCTCGATCCGGTACTCCGCAAACGACCCGACGCCGTACGCGCAGTATTTCGTCGAGCCGCTCGGTAGCCCGGACGAAGTGACCTTCGCGGAGCAGTGCCTAACGGCCGGCACGGTCTGGCGCACGATGCAGCGGCTTTTCTACGCCTCGGACGTGGAGCGCGCGGTCCGTCGGATCGTCAGCGAAACCCGCCCGCAGATCGCGTACGTCTTGCACTACTTGCGCAAGCTCTCACCGTCGCTGCTCGTGGGACTGAAGCGTGCCGGAGTGCCGGTCGTTGTGCGGCTCTCCGATTACGGCATGCTATGTGCGGAGCAGCATTGCCTGCGGGGTGGGGTTGCGTGTGAACTGTGCGTGCTCGGCAACCTGTGGCCGAGCATCCGCTACGGTTGCGTGCAGAATAGCAGGACGGCCTCAGCGTTGAACGCGTTGGCAACCTGCTACCATCGTTGGCGCCGCTACTTTGATTTGATCGATGTGTTTGTCACAACGACTCAAATCATGCACCGCATGATGCTAGCCGCCGGATTTCCGGAGCGGCGATTGCGGTGTGTTCCCACGTACGTCGATGGAACAACTTTCAGGCCGAGCACTGGATTTGAAAAGAGCCCGTACCTGGCGTACGCAGGAGCGCTCCGAGCAATCAAGGGGGTCCACGTCTTGGTGGACGCGCTCGCGATCCTGCGGCGCACGCGACCTGACCTGCCCCTGTGCGCGAAAATAGCCGGTGCGGGGGATCCAGGGTATAGCGCCCACCTCGAACGGAAGGTCCGCGAGGCGGGTTTGCAAGATGTTGTGGAGTTGGTCGGCGAGTTGAACGCCACGGCCCTGGCCACGTTGCTGAACAAGGCGTTGGTGGCCGTTGTGCCGTCGGTGTGCTACGAGAATTTGCCGAACGCTGTGCTCGAGAGTTACGCGTGCGGAACGCCAGTCATTGCCTCCGATCACGGTGCGTTGAGGGAGTGCGTCGTCAACGGAGAAACCGGATATCGCTTTCCACCCGGTGACGCCGCCGGTCTCGCCGGCCAGCTCGAACACTGCCTCGGACACCCGCAGGAAGTCCTCGCCATGGCCAAGAACGCTCGCCGCGTGGCGGAAACGGTCTATTCACCGGCGCACCACCTCGATGCGTTGGAGCGGTTGCTTGACGAGATCCTGGGGACAAAGCCACGTCCAACTGCACGCCCCGACCGCGTGGTCGGCGCCGCCCGTTAGCCTGAAGTTCCCGCCGCATTTTCGGTAGGTCGTCGCGAAAAACACGGTCAGATCAAGGGTTGAGCGGCTTTTGGCCTGGATATCACCGTGTAAAATGTAGTCACTAAAGGTACTTGACA
>Ga0315275_10008085_pt1 | contig 10224 bp, 11 predicted proteins | sample YL17G03_0_MG_FD_205557 | JGI IMG/M metagenome (GOLD analysis project Ga0315275, IMG submission 205557) | Sediment microbial communities from Yellowstone Lake, YNP, Wyoming, USA - YL17G03_0 | ecosystem: Environmental > Aquatic > Freshwater > Lake > Sediment | place: USA: Wyoming | collected...
CCGGGCAAAGGCTAAAAGCCCCTCCCGAGTTGCCTCGGGATGTGTTAGAGAAAGGGTTTGATTTCGCATGCCATAAGATTATCATGAAGATTGTTAATATGTCATATTATTTAATGCGTTTGTATTAGTTGTCTCTTTTCCAGATGAATCGCTGAAAATTTCATTGTAGTTAAGATGCATAATCGCGATTTTCCCTTCAACCTGAATCTCCAGAGGGTTCGCGTCGAACTTAATAATTTTGTTGTTTTTGAAAAAGTCTTCTATTGCCGTGCGAAAAGCGTCATAATTTCCGGGAAGTTTTTCCGCATATTCCCACCAGGTAAATTTGGGATGAAAATAGGTCATAATTTCATTGACATCTCCCTTTGGGAAAGCTGTTACAAATGCTTTAGGGCTGTTCAAAACATGTTTTTGTTCAGCTGACCATTCCTTAGCGAATACAGAAGCAAAACAAAGCAGAAGAACCAAAGGAAGGACCGCAAATAGTTTTTTCATTCTCCCCTCCTTAAGGTGATGGATAAACTAAATATCAGTTGACACTTTCTGTCAAGTTAAGTGTAGGTCATTCCAGCCGAACAAATTAAAGATACCTTGTACAATGCTTATGAAAACTTTTTCTTGAGGGACATTATTTATTGGTGGATTCCGTGTGACGTTTCAGCTAAATTTTGGCGATGAGTTCCTTGCGTACGTGAAGGATGGCCACCGGATTGTGGCCAAAGAGGTAGGAACTGTGTTTGTGGGTTAAGGCAATGTTCGGCGCGGCATGGCTACTGTGGCGGCCACCCGCAGTCAAAGTTGTAATAGAGTGTCTGGTATGCTTGCCGAAATTCGATCACATCTTTCAGGACATTCTCTGGCGCCTGTTTTTCTATGATTACGCGCGCCATAAAGTCTGCAATCGTCTCCATTTCTCTTTGGCGCATTCCCAGCCGCGTAACTTCTATTGTGCCCACTCGCAAACCACCCGGTCTATCCCAGTCCCTTGGCATATCATCTGGAATGAGGTTTTTGTTTGCAATGATGTTTGCCCGCGCAAGTAAATGTGCCACATCCAAACCACCGCCGAACAGTCGCACGTTCGCGAGGACTTGCTGGGTGCGTGTGTAGCCCTTGTGAGCGCCAAAAACAGGGATTCCGTGTTTCTCTAATGCTGCGGCCAATGCCTGTGCATTGCAGACGATTTGCGCCATATATGCCTGTCCGAACTCGAGCATTTCTGCAGCAGACACGGCTAACGCAGCCACGCGATTTACTTGATGTGTGGCGGCGAGCACAGGGAAAATGGCATGTGTAATCGGCAAAGTAAGGTTAGGATCATCCCAAACAATGATCCCACTCTGCGGCCCGCTAAACGTTTTGCCTGCCGAGCCGGTTATCAATGCTGCGCCTTCGCGCAAAGGATCCTGGAACTGTCCGCCCGCTACAAGGCCGAGTTGATGGGCACCATCAAAGAAGATCTTGCCGTCCCACTCCGCCACAACCTCAGTCATTTCCCTAAGCGGGAACGGGAAGAGCGTCATGGAGGCGCCGAGTGCTACCAATTTAGGTCGCACCAGTTGCGCCGTTTTGCGAAATAAATCGAAATCCACTTCGAGTTCGATGGGATTCATCGGCACGTCGACGATTTTCAGTCCGCGCACACCGGCCGGACCATCGATGCGGTTGCTTGAGTGTCCGCCAAAAGGTTGTGCGATGCTCATAATGACGTCGCCTGGCTCAGTCAGTGCGGCGTAGGCGGCGAGATTGCCGATCATGCTGGCAACGAGGCGATGATCGGCGTAGCGCGCGCGAAACACCTCCTTCAGCAATTCAACGCACAGCGATTCAATCTCGTCAATGTATTTTGTCCCAGCGAACCAGCGATTGGTTGCACCAATATGTCCTTCGGCAGCCCGTATTCCAACTTCGGATGACAAAAGCGCGCGAACAGTCGGACTCGTCGGTGCTTCGGGCGCAAGCAGGTTGATGCACTGTTTGCCCCGCCACTCTTCATTGCGCTTGACGGCAGCAATCACAGCGTCTTGGATATCTTTTGCCGATTTACATGCATTCAGTACAGCACGCGCCTGGGCAAGAATTGTACGATCATGGACTTCAAAGCCGGTGTCAACGGCAAATGTCTCTGGTTTCATTTTTTTCTCTCCTTATTGACCTTGCCACAAATCCCTCCTCATTTAGTTCGATTTCCATCCAGTAAAATTCAAAAACGAACATAACACGCGCGAAACCGCGAGGTCAATGGCCACAAAATCAATGTCAATGCAACATGAACAGGATGGTGAAGAGGAGCACGATCAGAGTTATCGGGCTGATCTGGGAATGAATTTCTGTTCATACCGAGGGCGGTCTTTGAGTTTGATAAGGCTGAAACGTCATATACGCCGATTGCCAAATTCTATTCAACCAGTCTTTTTCTCGCTCATTCGTCAGAGCTTCACGACCAGCATATGTCAGATACTTCATGTTTCGATTGACTGATCTCTCCTGTTTTGGTATAAATAAACTAACGCACAATCAAACGCGGGAAGGAGATTGTGGCCAAGGTAGCTAAGGGAAAAAATGACCTCTCTGTGGTTCAATCAGGCGATTTGAATCCTTTTGAGGAGTTGTTCCTGGAGAGATGGAATCAGATCGGTGCTCCCATCAGACCCTCGGAGGAAGAATGCCGCCTTTACGAGGAATATATTAGAAAAGCGGCTGGTAACCATAAATCGAAGCTCCTTATTCTTGGTGCGACTCCTGAGTTAAGGGATCTGGCCCTTCACCATAGTCTCAAGCCAGTCTGTTGCTATCATGATATCCGCGTCTGGCAAGCCATGATGTTTTTCATGAAACACTCAGGAGAGGAAAAATTTATTCATCTCAATTGGCTGGAAATGTCTGAAAAAGACAGATGCGACATCGTCCTCGGATACTATTCCCTAAACATGCTTCCCAGAGATTCCATCAAGCCGTTTATTGAAAAGACGGCGAATCTAACGAAGAAAGGCGGCCTCTATATCCAGCGAATCGGAACGAGCAATGAAAAATGAGGCTCTTCCGACATTTTAATGGGTCCCAGGCTGAGATAAAATGACTCCGAGGTGATCGGAGTCATGCAAGATACAGAGCTTTATCGGTATGTTTTGGGTCTTGAGGACCCTTGGCAAGTGGAAAAGGTTCAGTTGGACGTTAGGGGCGAACGGGTGGATGTCTGGGCGACCCATAAGGAGGAGGTGCCCTGGCCGTGCCCTGAGTGCGGGGCTCAGCTTCCGGTTTATGACCATGCGCCGGAACGGGTCTGGCGTCATCTGGACACCTGCCAGTTTAAGACGTTTCTGCACGCCCGGATACCTCGGGTCGATTGCCCCGATCATGGGGTCAAGCAGGCCAAGGTGAGTTGGGCGGGAGCCCACTCTCGTTTTACAGCGCTTTTTGAGCGATTGGCCATTGCGGTGCTGAAGGAGACGAATATCGAGGGGGCGGGGAAGATTCTGCGGATTAGCTGGGACGAGGCCTGGAACATCATGGATCGGGCGGTGGCGCGGGGTCGGAGGAGGAAACGGCGGGGTGTGATCAAGAAGATGGGCGTGGATGAGAAGTCGCTGGGCAAGGGGCATAACTATCTGACCCTGGTTTATGACCTGGACCGAGTGACGGTGGAAGACATCGAGGATGACCGGCGGAAGGAGAGTCTGGATGCCTACTTTTGCCGATTGACCCCGAGCCAGAAGGCCAAGATCGAGGCGATCGCGACGGACATCTGGGACCCCTATCTGGCGTCTATCCGGGAGCACGTGCCGGGCAGCGAAGAGAAGCTTGTTTTTGATCGGTATCATCTGATGACGCATATGATTAAGGCTGTCGATACCGTCCGGAAGGGAGAACATCGGGAGCTGAGGGAGGAAGGGAGGGATCTTTTGACCGGGACAAAGTATCTCTGGCTCTATTCGCGGGAGAACCTGCCGGCCACAAGGCAAGAGGAGTTCTCCGTCTTGAGGAAGAAACGCCTGAGGACGGCGCGGGCCTGGGCGCTCAAAGAGAGCCTCCGGGACCTTTGGACTTATCATTCCCCGGCGTGGGCAGTGAAGCACTTCGAGGGCTGGTATGGCTGGGCGATCCGCTCCCGCTTGAAGCCCGTCAAGGCTGTAGCGAAAATGTTCCGCAAGTATCTGAAAAACATCATGACCTTCTTTAAGCACCGGATAACCAACGCCGTCAGCGAAGCCTTGAACTCGACGATTCAAACGATCAAGAAGATGGCCTGCGGCTTCCGCAACCGGAACCACTTCAAAATCGCGATCTATTTTCATTGCGGAGGACTAAACCTTCTCCCTGTTACCCACAAGAATGTCTGATGAGCCAAAAATGATAAATGATAGGAAATTCGTTTTTCTGCTGCGCTGGCGAAATAAGTGTCCAGCCACAGATATCGCCTCCTTCCATCGTGAAAAATGATAAATCTGGGGCTTGCGCGTGTCAAATCAAGCTCGAAGCAGGTAGGAACAAGCCAAGAAGTTGGGGACAGGGTTAAAAGCGCTGGAAATCAGCCGGAACTCAAGGCCCAGGCAAAGAGCGAATCACGAAGAATATTCAGCCGGGACCTCGGCGGCCATCAAAACCTCCTGATAAGCGGAATGAGGGGGCGGCGGCTTGTCGGCGACAAAGGTCAGCTTCATCTTCTGGAGGTCCTTCCGGAAGTCTTCTCCAACCGCCGGCCGAAGCAGGAGAAAGACCGGGATGAGTTGGAGGCGGAGTTGTTCCGGCAGATCGGCCAGCTCAAGGTCGAGGTGGAATGGCTTAAAAAAAATTTCAATCGCTCCTGTTGTGAGGAAGCGGGAAGAGATTGAGCCGATGAACTTTGAGATTCCTATATCTCGGCAGTGCGAGCTTCTTGACTTGTCCCGGCCGTCCTTATACTACAAGCCTGAGGGGAAAGACGAAGATAACCTGAGGCTGATGCGGATGATCGACGAAGAGTACACGAGGCATCCGTTTTATGGGGCGCGGCGGAGGTAGCCCTTCCGCTCCAGGCTCAGGACGTGCTTGAAGACGGCCGAGGGGTTGGCAATGCCCCGCCGCTTCCCGAGTTCCCGGATGGTCGGCGGGAAGCCACGCTCGAGGACAAAGCCTTCGATGGCCTGGAGGGCCTTCCTCTGGCGCTTGGTTAGCTCTTTGCGCAGTCTGTTTACCATTTTGTTCACCATATATACAATAAGCCGAAGACAGGCTTTTGTCAAGTGTTTGTGGCTCTTAAGCTTGCCTATCTTTGGTTCCAGTAAAGAGGTCCTGCCACATGAAGAAGGATATCTTAGGGGTTTTCAACTTACGAGGCCTGGATCGGAAGTGATGGTTGCGAAGTTGAGGAAAAAAAGTTATTCTTTGCTTCGGAGACACCCGCCGGGCCGTCCTCAGAACATGTCTCATTAGGACGCGCAACTTGAGTCTAAGCCCGAGGTAAATTGAGGTGAAGTAGGCTACGGCCAGGAGGATAGCCATCAAATTCTGCAACCTCACATAGGTCAGAAGCCAGATGTCCTCGAGTTGATAGCTCTGCTTTAAAAACCGGATCGTCTCCTCCACCCTCCACCGACTCATGTAGGCCGCCACCACATGCCAGACAGACTTCCGGCTCCGCTTGATCGAGAGGTCCGTCAACAGCATCAGAGGCCCTGCGCCAAAGCCTTTCACCACCACCAGAGTTAATACCTCCATCCGTCTGGGAAACCGGACTTTCCGGTATCCAACCTCCAGACGCATAGAAAATAAGTTAGCCTAAATTAAGGCTTTTTTGGGGGTAAGTCCTGCTGCACCAAAAGTGTGGTGGAGATATCTGCATGAGTCTGTCCTGGGGCTAAAATATCGCCGGAAATCAGCCAGACCTCTCCTCCTCGAAAGAGAAAGGATCATGAAAAATATTCGGCCGGGGCCTCGGCGGCCAACAAGAGTTCTTAACAAGCACTAACGGGTTAGTGCAAGTTTCACATAATAAAAGATTTAACATGAATATGTTGTCGGCGTCTCTGCTCGAGTGCTATAATATTGGGACAGGCAAGGTGCCTGCCGATCCTTAATCAGTAGTGGACGTCTTCTTGACAAGACATCAGAGGGCGTTTTTTATTACTAAATTGGAGGATCTGTGATATGAACTCGACCCAGATAATAAATTACATCAGCGGGGAATGGCGCGCGTCTGCTGCAGCGGAATACCTGGATGCGTTCAATCCCGCGACTGGGCAAGTGCTCAGCCTCACCCCACTCTCCCCCGCGACGGAGGTGGAACAAGCCGTCCAAGCTGCGTTGGCCGCCTTTCCGGATTGGCGACACACGCCAGCGACCGAACGCGTGCAATATCTCTTCAAACTCAAGAACCTGCTGGAAGAACAATTCGACGATCTCGCCCGCACGATCACGTTGGAATGCGGCAAAACGCTGGAAGAATCTCGGGGTGAAGTGCGGCGATTGATTGAAAACGTCGAAATCGCCTGCGGCATTCCTGTTTTGCTCCAAGGCTACAATTCAGAGGATATTGCTGGCGGCATTGACGAGTTAATGATCCGGCAGCCGGTCGGCGTGTGCGCGGTGATTGCGCCATTCAATTTTCCAGGGATGGTCCCATTCTGGTTTCTGCCATACGCCCTCGCGTGCGGCAATACCTATCTTGTCAAGCCCTCGGAAAAAGTGCCACTCACGATGCAAAAAATTTTCCGTCTTATGGATCAGGTCCGATTCCCCAAGGGCGTGGTGAATCTCGTGAATGGCGCGAAAGCGGTGGTAGATGTGATCTTGGATCACCCGGCGGTGCGCGCGATCAGTTTCGTCGGGTCCACACCCGTTGCCAAGTACATCTACGGCCGCGCGACGGCGAACGGCAAACGCGCCCAGTGCCAGGGCGGCGCTAAGAACCCGATTCTCGTTTTGCCGGATGCCGACCTAGAGACGACGACTATGATCGTAGCGGACAGCGCCTTCGGTTGCGCCGGACAGCGATGCCTCGCCGCCTCACTGATGATCACCGTTGGGGAGGCGCGCCGCCCGTTTACCGATGCGATCGCACGGGCAGCCTCGACACGGAGCGTAGGCTATGGGTTGAATGAACGCGTCCAGATGGGGCCCGTCATAACTGCGGAGAGCAAAGCGCGCATTGAGAATCTGATTGGAAAAGCCGCCCAGGACGGGGCTAAGGTTTTGGTGGACGGGCGTGATGCCAAGATTCGGGGTTATGAGGGCGGTTATTTTGTCCGCCCCACCGTCCTCCTTGATCTGCCAACACATAGCGAAGTGGCAAAAACCGAGGTCTTTGGTCCGGTGTTGGGTTTGATCCACGTAGACACGATAGACCAGGGCATCGCGCTGGTAAACAGCGGACGTTATGGGAACATGGCTTGCGTGTTTACGCACAGCGGCGCGGCGGCGCGCAAGTTTCGCTACGAAGCCGAAGTTGGCAACGTAGGCATCAACGTCGGCATCGCCGCACCGATGGCGTTCTTTCCCTTCAGCGGATGGAAAGAAAGCTTCTTCGGCGATCTGCATGGTCAGGGTTGGGACGCGGTCGAGTTCTTTACGCACAAAAAAGTAGTTGTCGAGCGGTGGCCCAAAGCATGGTCGCGCAAATTCTGAGAAAAGCGTCAAAAGACAGATGACGGTGACAAGAGATGTGAAACGTAAAACATCCCGTGTCACTTGACGCTTGTCCTCTGTCACAGTTTGAGGAGATAACTATGCCCCAACTCACATCAGCGGAAATTGTCCGGCTTAACAAAGAGTACACACTCTTCGAATGGAACTCCCAAGGGGCGTACAATCCGATCCCAGTTGTACGCGCCCAAGGTGTGTACTTTTGGGACGCCGATGGCAAACGCTACCTTGATTTCAATTCGCAGTTGATGAACGTCAACATCGGTCACGGCGATCCGCGCGTCATCCGGGCGATTCAAGAGCAAGCTGCCCAACTCGTCTACGTCAATCCGTACCAAGCAACCGAAGTGCGTGGTCGGTTGGGCGAACTCCTTGCCAAGATCTCGCCCGGCAACTTGAAAAAATCGTTCTTCACCAACGGCGGCGCAGAGGCGAATGAGAACGCTATCAAGATTGCGCGCCTGGTCACCGGCCGGCACAAAATCATCGCACGCTATCGTTCGTTTCACGGCGCAACCTCGGGCGCCATGACGCTCACTGGTGATCCGCGCCGCTGGTCTAGCGAGCCGGGCATTCCGGGCGTCGTTCACGTCATTGATCCGTACCCCTATCGCTGTCGCTGGTGCGGCGATTTGCCGTCATGCAATCTCGCATGCCTCAACCATGTCGCGGATGTGATTGAAATGGAGGGCCCGCAGACGATTGCGGCAGTGATCGTCGAAGGTGTGGCAGGCACGAATGGCATTCTCATCCCGCCCGACGGTTACATGCAGGGCTTGCGCGAACTGTGCACGCGGCACGGCATCCTCCTTATCGTGGACGAAGTGATGAGCGGCTTTGGCAGAACGGGCAAGTGGTTCTCAGTAGATCACTGGAACGTCGTGCCGGACATTATGACCGTCGCCAAAGGATTAACCAGCGGCTACATTCCGCTCGGCGCGGCGATCCTAGCCGAGCCGGTCGCCAAGTACTTTGACGATCATGTGCTGTGGGCCGGCTTGACTTATAGCGCCCACGCTATAGCGTGCGCAGCAGCCATTGCCACAATCAACGTTTACAAGGAAGATCGCTTGATCGAGCGCGCGGCAGAGCTGGGCAAGTTCCTAGGACAAGAGTTGGAGAAACTCAAAGCCAGGCATCCATCAGTCGGCGATGTGCGCTACATCGGTCTCTTTTCTCTCTTAGAACTCGTGCGGAATCGTAAGACGCGCGAGCCGATGGCGCCGTTCAACGCGGGCGCGGACCAGATGGGGCCGATGTCCAAAGTGGCAACCTTTTTGCGCGATAACGGTCTCTACACATTCGTCCGCTGGAACACCTTCTTTGTCAATCCACCGCTGACCGTTACGCGCGAGGAATTGCAGGAAGGATTGGAAATCATAGATCGCGCGTTAGAAATCACAGATGATTCGGTTGTGGCATGAAACACCTGTAGGAAATGAAAAATGGCAACCGAACAAAAAAAGTCACAATCTTTAACATTCATAGCAAAAAGAATCGCGGCGAACCGATCACAATGATCACCGCCTACAATTATCTGTCCGCGTTGATGGTCGATCGCATCGAAGCGATGCGCGCGATTATCAGCGCGGGAATAACGCCGCAGGGACACATCGGCTTGACACATCAATCCATGTCCAAACTCGGCAGCTTTAAGGTGCAAGGTAAGCACATGATGAGCGCGAAGAACTTGTTGGACGACGCACTCGCGCTCGAGGCGCCAGACTATTTCTCGATTATGCTAGAGGCGGTGCCTCATCGCGTGGCAGAGATCGTGACGAAACGACTGAAGATTCCAACGATTGGGATCGGTGCGGGGCCCAAGTGCGGTGGTTAGTTGCTTGTGTTCCACAATTTCGCCGAGCACTTTCCTAGGAGCAATAGGACAGAAACGCACAAATCATCCAATAATCCTTAGATTTCCTTATTGCCCTTCCTTTGTCTCGACCAAAGTACATACACTGGAATTCCCACGAGCACTATAAATAGGCCCGGCCAGGTGTATTGAGGCTTGTAAAGCAAAAGGACAAAATCGATGTAAAAGGCCATCAGGATGTAGATTGCGGGAAGAACAGGATAGCCGAGAGCCCGATACGGTCGTGCAGCATCCGGCTGTTTCTTTCGAAGAATAAAGATTGATAAAATGGTCAGGATGTAAAAAACGAGTACTGCGAACACCACGTAGTCGAGAAGCTGTCCATACGTCCCAGAAATACATAGGATTGAAGTCCACACCCCTTGTGATGAACGTCAAGCATTATTCCCGTCCAACGACAATTATCTTTCCCGATTCCGTGAGCGAGCCTTTTTATGGTTCTCAAAGCCTTTTTATGAATCCCCGGCAAAAAAATATCTTCACCATTTGACTTAGGAACGACGATCTCAGATCGATCCATGTTCAGGCCACGGCCTCCGCGACCTTCTTCTTGGCTGCCGACATCCGGTAGCTCCCGATGTTGAGTTCCAGGATGACGCTGTGATGGACCAGCCGATCGATGGCGGCCGCCGCCACCATAGGATCCTTGAAGATCGCTTCCCACTTGGAAAACGGCAGATTCGACGTGATCAGCACGCTCCCGCGTTCGTAGCGCTCGGCCAGCAGCG
>Ga0315275_10008086_pt1 | contig 10224 bp, 4 predicted proteins | sample YL17G03_0_MG_FD_205557 | JGI IMG/M metagenome (GOLD analysis project Ga0315275, IMG submission 205557) | Sediment microbial communities from Yellowstone Lake, YNP, Wyoming, USA - YL17G03_0 | ecosystem: Environmental > Aquatic > Freshwater > Lake > Sediment | place: USA: Wyoming | collected...
CCCTGGACCCCGACGAGCTGGCGCGCCTGGAGTGCGAGCCGAACCACATCGCAATCGTCTTCAAGCGCCCGAAGAACTACTCGGGCGCCGACCAGCTCCTGTTCAAGGCCACCACGCTCGGCCTGTACTATTTCGGGGAGACGCTCATCATCGTCATGTCCGAGGACACGACGCTTTTCGAGGGCCGGCTCTTCGGCAAGGTCGCATCGCTCCGGGACGTGCTGCTCAAGCTGATCCTGCGGTCGATCCATCACTTCCTCGAGCACCTCCGGATCATCAACGCCATTTCGGACGATATCGAGCTAAAGATAAACCGGGCGCTCGAGAACCGTTTCCTGATCAACCTGTTCACCCTCCAGAAGAGCCTGGTGTATTACCAGAACGCCGTCAACTCCAACAGCGTCCTGATCGAAAAGCTGCGCCACAACGCCGCCCGGATCGGGTTCACCCAGGAGGAAGCCGAGCTCCTGGAGGACATCGTCATCGAGAACAACCAGTGCTTCCGCCAGGCCGAGGTCTATTCCAACATCCTGGCCAGCCTGATGGACGCCCGGGCCTCGATCGTCAGCAACAACCTCAACGTGCTGATGAAGACGCTGAACATCATCACCATCTCCATCATGGTGCCCACGCTCGTCGTGTCGGTCTTTTCGATGAACGTCAAGATTCCCCTGGCGCACCTGCCCTGGGCTTTCTGGATCATCATGGGCCTGGCCGGTGTCGCAATGTCCGGGTTCCTGGTCTTTTGGAAATACCGCAGGTGGTAGCCGGCCGCTTTAATTAAGGAACTTTAGAGGGTGACGTCATATCATGTCCCCTGTTTTCCCCTCGAGTCTTCAAGTTTTTTTAGCCCAATCGGCAACTTTTCGATATCAACCTCTGTATTAGACTGAGTAAGGACATGAACAAACGGCCGGTCGGATTAACTGTATTCACGGCGATCACGCTCCGGAAAAATTTTTTGGCCGGTTGTGCTAAAAATTTAGCAATTCCGCTTGACAGGGACGATTTCTTGTGCTAAAATTTTAGCATGCTAAAAATTTAGCATATTCGGACCAGGAGACAAGGACCCACGATGAAGGCCCAAAGAAACCTCAGCCGCCGGGAACGCCAGATCATGGACGTCATCTACGAGCTCAAGGAGGCGACGGCGACCCAGGTCCTGGAGCGGCTGCCCAGCCCGCCGGGCTATTCGGCGGTCCGGGCCCTGCTCCGGGTGCTCGAGCAGAAAGGGCACCTGACGCACAGCCAGGACGGACCGCGGTATGTCTTTGCGCCCACGCTGCCGCGCGAACGGGCCCGGCGCTCGGCCCTTCAGCATCTGCTTAAGACCTTCTTCGACAATTCGGCCGGAGACGCCGTCGCCGCGCTCCTGGACATCTCCGAGGACAACCTTTCGCCAGATGACCTCCGGCGGCTGGCCGAGCTCATCAAGAAAGCGCAGGAGGAGGGGAGATAGAGAGATGGCCGGCTTCGCCGAAGGCCGCGGCCTGGCACTGATCGTCGAGCTTTTCATCAAGAGCTCGGTCGTCCTGGCGGCCGCGATGCTGTGCTCCGGCCTGCTGAGCCGGCGCAGCGCTTCTCTCCGCCACTTCCTGCTCTCGCTCTTCATCGTGGGGCTGGCCTTCCTGCCGGCCTTGTCGGTTTTTTCAACGGGCTGGCATGCCCCTTGGCTTCCGGACTGGGCGTCCGTGTCCACGCCTCAGGCGGGGATGGGAGCCGCCGCCGCAGGAACGTCCCGCGGGATAGCCAATGTCCGCGCTGAAACCGGGGAGGACGCGGCCGCGCTCGACGCTCGAGCCGACGGCCCCGGCGCGGCCGCTTCCGTCGCCCCGCCGGTCAAGCTCCGGGCCATCCTGGCATCTGTCCTTCCCGTCCTGTGGCTGGCCGGGCTCACCCTGATTCTGGCGAGGCTCATCGCGGGGCTTTTCGGCGTCCGCCGGATCACCCGCGAGGGAGAAGCCCTGGACGATTCAGCCTGGAGGCGCCTGCTCCAGCGCTTCATGTCCGCCGTCCGCCTGGACCGGAAAGTCGAGATCAAAGCCCACCCTCAGGTGCTTATCCCGCTGACCTGGGGATTCCGGCGCCCGGTGGTGATCATGCCCAGCGGGACGAGCGCCTGGACCGAGGACGCGCGCTCCTCGGCGCTTTTCCATGAGCTCTCCCATGTCAAACGGGGCGATTTCCTGGTCATGCTCCTTGTCCGCCTGAGCATGGCGCTCTTCTGGTTTAACCCGCTGTTCTGGATCGCCTATAAGCTGCTCAAGAACGAGCAGGAAAAAGCCTGCGACGAGCTCGTCCTTAGAGCCGGGATCAGGCCTTCGACATACGCTGATAATCTTTTGTCTTTTATACGTTCCGTCCGGTTGGCGCGGTCTCCCGTGGCCGCGTTCCCGGGGGTCCTGGGGATGTTCGGCCGCTCCCAGCTCCGGGAGCGGTTGCTGGTTATTCTTGGCCGGAAAACGGCCTTCAAGGAGGTTCGCATGAAAACCAAAGTTGCTGTAGCGGTAACGGCTTTTCTCGCGGTGGCCTTCATCGGCTTGGCCCGGCCGCAGGGGGCTTCGGCGAATCCTGAAGCCGGGCTGATCGCCCCGGATGCGGCTGCGGTTGCCGCCGCTCCGGCGGCTCAGGCGAGTCCGGCTCAAGACGTTCAGAAGGCTCCTGAAAAACAGAAGCAGGAAGAGCCGAAGACCGCCGAGCCTCAGGAAAAGGAAAAGAAGACCAGGAAAGAAATCAAGGTCGTCGTCGAGGGGGACGACCCCGGAAAAGAGCCGGTTGAGATCACCATCATCGACGGCCAGACCAAGAAAGGGATCAAGCTGGACGGTTCCGTCCTCGTCCTCAAGAAAGGCCAGGACGGGAAAACAGTCCTCGTGAGTCCCGAAGGCCAAGAGATCGCGGTCATCGACGGTGAGGGAACGCGGCTCGAAATCAGGGGCGGCAAGGTGACTGTCCTCGATGAGGAAAAGGCCCTCAAGGAGGCCAAGGAGCCGAAGGTGTTCACCGTGATCGAGGGAGACGAAAAAGCGAGCTGGGTCCTCGATGGAGATAAAAAAGCCTACACCGTGGTTGTCAAGACCAAGCCGCACCTCGAAATCGCCAAGGAAGTGGAAGAGCCCGAGCACGTTACGATTAAGCATGAGGGCGGCGAGTACACCCTCACCAAGCGCTACGTGGTGACGGAGCCGCACGTCGGGATTTCCGTCGACGAAGAGGCGCTCGAGAAAAAGCTCGCCGAGACGCAGGCGCTCCTAAAGAGGATCGAAGACCAGAAGATCGCCGAATCCAACCTGGCGGCCCAGCAGAAGGCGCTCCAGGAACTCGAGAAATCGCTGAATGCTCTCGAGGAAGAGATGCAAAAGAAAGAGGAGAGCCTGAAAGCCCACAAAATCCATGCCGCGAAGGATGTCTACGTAAGTATCGACGGGGAAAAATCGCCGGAGGTCTTAACCTGGGTGGAAGAAACCAAGCCTGATGCGCAGGGTCAGCCTAGTACAATCACGATCAGCAAAGACAAGGAAGTCTCTGCGATCATGCTGAACATGAAGCTCAAGGGCAACCCCAAAGAGACCTATGAGAAAGCCGTGGCCAAGTTGAAGCAGGAGCTTCCCCAAGGATACACGCTCGAGCCGAAATTCGTCGAGGAATCGGGGATGATGATCATCAAGATCACCGGTCCCAGGGGGACCGAAGAGGACTGGGAGAAAGTCCAGAAGCTTATCAAGGAACTCAAAAAGTAGACCGGAAGCCGTTGCCGATGGTGCTCCGGTAAATTCCTGTCCCGGAGCATGACAGGGCCCGGCCCTCGCCGAGCGTTAGATCTGCGAGCTTTCCGTCTCTCCATGACGCGATGCCGACCCGGCCGTCGAGGGTCAGTCCCTCGTAATCCAGCTGACCGGGCCGGGGGGCGTGCATGACCACGAAGCGCTCTCCGGCGATGTCGATTCGGAGCGCCACGGCTCCGGCCCCGAGGTTCGAGGCGACAACATCCACCTTGGGCTCCTCGGCTCCCCTGAACGGCACATAGACCGCGAGGAAAACAGCCTCCGGCGCCTGTTTTTTCACCTGGAGGTGGCCGCGGTAGGGCATGACGGCTCCCGGTTTCAGGTTGCCTCCCATGAGATGAGCGGCCTTGACCTCCTCCTCTTCGGGAGGGCACTCGGAGGCGATGACCGAGCTTTCTCCAAGGGCGGGAAGCAGGACTTTGAGTCCGGCGCCCGTTGGGCCGGAGAACTTCCAGAGCGCCTCGACCGTTCCCGCTCGTGAATCCGCCCGGCGCGACTTCCGGAGGGGCGCCTCAGGCTCGATTTCACTCCAGGCGTCCACTCCCCGGACCTCGAGATCGCCCGTTCTGCCGTGGACGGCCCAGGTGAACCGGCCGGGATCGCCCGCCATCCGGAAGATGTCGACGACCACCGGCTCCCCCTCCCCCCTGGGCAGCAGGGCGACGAAGCGCGAGTTCGCCGGAGGGAGACCGGCCTCGGCCAGCTTGGGTCCCGGCGTGATGTGCCACAGGAGCGCCCGCCCGCCCTCCTTCTGCGCCGCCGCCTCGAGGACCGTATTGTGGGCCATCGGGCTGACCTGCCATTTCTGGATCCAGGGCGGCGTGTGTGCATAGCCCATCTCGGAGAGCATCTCGCGGCCGCCCGCCCAGAGGCCGAGGTTGAGATAATCGCGGTGCTTATGGTAGGGCGGCTTGTTCGGCGGCTCGAACGCTCCGTAATCCAGGAACGCCATGGCGCGCGATGCGGCGTCGTTCCCGTGCCGAAGGACCATCAAGCCCGCGCCCTCGAAGTGGACGCTCTCTTCGGCGTAGACCGCGCCGGAACCTTGGGCAGCCGGCCGGTCCGTGAACAAAGCATCAAACCCCCCGTCTTCCTCCGTCTGGCTCTTGGGGTTATCGAGAAGGTACCGAAGCGCTTGGGGGTTTCCGAACCGGCGGGCGGCGACCGCGACCTCGCGCCGCGACGGGAGTCCGCCGACGTGGGCGTCGTTGATCGGCGGCACGGTGCCGTCGGGATAGAGAAAATCAAGGACCCAGGTGGTGCATTTCTCGAGCAGTGAACACCGGGGGTTTCCGTAAACGCCCCGGCCCGTGTTGCCCTCGATGACTTCCGGGACGGGCAAGACGTAGCCGAGGAATTGATTCTGGTAGCCCGGCGAGCCCTGAAAAAATGTCCCGTCTTCATAAAAAAGGCCGTTGGCCGGGTCGAAAACCCGCTCGAAGGCGTCGACCATCAGGTCGACCGTCGAGCCGTCGCCGAGCAGCACGCCGCAGGCGGCCAGCACCCACCAGGACGGGCCCTGATCCTGGAGCGAATCCGGAGAGGCGGGGCCGCCGGGCCCGTAGCCCTGGATGAGATAATCCCGGGTGTAGGCCACCAGGTCGCGGTCGATTTTTTCGATCCGGGCGGCGCTCAGAGCGTCTGCGTCGTGGATGAGGTCATAGGCCAGGAGCATGCTCTGCAGGATGCGCATCTCCCTGAGCTTCCAGCCGGCGATCTTGGCGTAGTAGGGGTCAGGATGGTCGAGCCACTGGTTCTTGTGAACCATGCTGATCCGGTAGCCTTTGAAGACCTCGGCGAAACGTTCGATGATGACGGCGGCCTTATCGGCCATGACCTTGTCGCCGTCCAGTTGATAGAGCAGGGCGGCCGCGGTCAGTCCGCGGACGACATGCTCGAGCCGGTAGTAGCGGAAGGCCGCCGGGATGTTCCAGGTCTCCGAGCGGTCGGACGCGGTCCATCTCCAGCGGGTCTTGCAGTCCGCGCACTCGAGGACATCACCCTCCTCGAGGAGGTTGTAAAAAGACCACGGCGCGTCGCCGCAGACAGGGCACTTGATCGCCGCGAGAGGCGTTTTATCGGAGATGAGCGAGCGGAGCTTTTTCTTGTCCATTTCAAGATAGTAGGAGGCTCTCTCTTTCAGAGACTGGTGGATTTTCCGAGCCCACTCGAACTGCGCGATATTCGCCTTGGCCCGGGCGATGTCGGCCGATTTATACTGCGTGCAGGGATAGCCGATCTTCGAGGCTCCAGCAAGTCCAAGTTGCAGGGGCAGTATCAGGATGAAGCCGGTCGCAGACCGCAGGAGTTGTTTCATGATTCTCTCCTTCTCTCTGTTAGGTCGTTGGGTTTTCCGGCGGCTGGGACAGACGCCAGTAATATTCCATCACCGAGCCCTGTTTTCTGGACATGGCAGAAGTCTAATGACCGCAGCCGATCCTTGTCAAGACAGGCAGCGGCTCTTTATTTTTTTGGAGATTTCATTTATAAACCCGTTGTTTTGAGGTCCGAATCATGAAGTTATCGCAGATTATCATCTTCCTGGTCATCGTTCTCCTTGTCTACGGCTCGATCAACTTTTATATCCTGAGGCGGACGTGGCAGGCCCTCGCGGACTCGCCCGTCCTGCGCTGGGTGTTTTTCAGCCTGTTTCTTCTCCTGATACTTGCCTATCCCGCCGGCCGGTTCCTGGAGCGGAGGGCGGGGAATTCGATATCGGCCTTGGTGATAACCGCAGGGGCATACTATTTTGCCCTGATGCTCTATCTCCTTCTCGCCGCCTGGATCGTCGACCTCCTGAGGCTGGCCGACAAACTCTTTCGCATTTTCCCGGAGGCGGTTCGCCGTGACCCGCAAGGGTCCGCCAAAATCGCGTTTTTTGTGGGGGCCGGCGCGGCGTTACTGACCGTCATCCTCGGGCACCTGAACACGCTCCACCCGAGGCTCAGGACGCTCGAACTGAAAATCGACAAGCCGGCCGGAGCGCTCCGGGAGCTGAAGATCGCCTCCGCCTCGGACATCCACATCGGGACGGTTACGGGAACGGAGACCCTGGAGAGGATCATCGAAGTCATGAACAGCCTGAACCCTGACCTGGCGCTCCTGCCGGGCGACGTCTTCGACGAAGATGTCTCAGGCGCCCGGGCGAAGGAAGTTTCTCGCCTTCTCAAGTCGATTCGCGCTCCGCTCGGCGTTTATGCCTGTACGGGTAACCACGATTACTACGCGGGATTCGAGCGCTGCCTGGAGAATCTCAAGCAGGGCGGTGTGACCGTCCTTCAGGACGAGGCGGTTAACGTCGCGGATTCGTTCTACCTTATAGGACGGAAGGACCCAACTTCCGTGAGGAGGGGAGAGAAGAGAACCCCCCTGAAAGATATCACGGCGGGCTGCGACCCTGCGTTCCCCCTCATCGTCCTCGATCATCAACCCCTGAGGCTCGAAGAAGCGGCCCAAAACGGGATTGACCTTCAGATCTCGGGGCATACGCACGCCGGGCAGCTTTTTCCCCTCAACCTCATCAACCAGCTCGTCTGGGAGGTCTATTGGGGATACAGCCTCAAAGGCAGGACCCATTATTACGTTTCCTGCGGCGCGGGGACTTGGGGCCCGCCCGTCCGGACCGGGAGCTACCCCGAGATCGTCCAAATCCGCTTGAGTTTTGCCGTCGGCGAATAACCGCCGGACGCCCGCCGCTTTAGCTCCCGAGATTCACGCTGACCTCGCCCAGCTCAGTCGTCCGCTGGAAAACGCCCGGCGGAAAAGGCAAGGGCGGCAGGGAGCGGCGGGATTGCGCCGGCCGGCGCACCGTGAAGTCGATTCTGGCCGCTGGCCGGGTTTCGTTCGTGATCAGCCAGAAAGCCGCGCGGCCGCGCCACGAAGAGCGTGATGACGTTCGGGCGAGGCGGACCAGGACGTCGTGATCCCCGGGCCCGATGACGAACTTGTGCCAGGCCCAGCTGCCTTTCTCCTGCTCGACGGGCAGGCTCCCGGGCCCGAAGCTCCCGGTGACCACGAGATCGGGCAGGTCCTGTCCCCGAAATTCCGGCTCCGGGGTTAGGAGGACCGCGAGCGTTGCCGTGACGGCCGGCCCGCCGACCTTGAACTTGAGCCGGCGCCCGGCCGGTGATTTCGGCTCAGGGCTGAGAGATATGTCTGAAACGGGCGGCTCCGGATTGTTCACCGGAATCGCCAGCGCGCGGGGATCCATTCTCTTTCCGTCGGCGGCCGCCTCCCGGACGGCGCCCGGGTTGAGCAGGCGGGCATTTTCCCGGGCCCCGTAAATATCGACGGCGACGCTTTCGTTCCCGCCCGCCATGGAATTAAAGACTGCCCCCGCAACCAGGGGCTCCCGGGCCTCAGCCAGGGGATAGATCTCATAGATCGCCGTCTCAAAACCCTGAAGCGGAATACCGGTGGATTCCCCCGCCTTGAAAAGGACCGGCGAGATCCACCGTGACGGAAAGACGCGCTCGAAAACCAGGTCCGCGGCCTTCGGGTCGAGTCCCAGCGCGGGGGCGAATTCGAGACGAAGTGTCTGCGGCTCGATGACCGGATTCCGCGCCGCGACGATTCCCCGGAGGCCCTTGAAATGGACGTAGCCGTAGGGCTCGTGCCGGCGCGGGTCCCCGCCGATCATCTCCACGGTCCTCAGGAGGTCGAAATTCTCCTTCAGCCAGCGGATTGAATCCGCCTCCGCCTTCCATTCCCCGTCGGTCAGCAGGTCGGGCGAGATGTAGAGCTCCCACATGCCGATGCCCCGCGCGGCGTGGAGAGCGACCTCGTCCGTGAACTTGTCCAGCGGCTCGGCCGGTTCGGCGAACGGGCTGACACGGGCCCTGATGACTCCGTGCGTCATCAGGCTCGAAACCGGAAACCAGAAATCGTGCTTCCGCAGGTCGTCGTAGAGCACGCTGTCCCGGTAGGTCGTGGATTGGTCGCGGCGGCTGATCGAGGGCACATCGGCAAACCCGTAATCCTGGCCCTGCATCCAGATGGTATCCGCGTACCTGACCCACCACGGGCTGAGCCAAGTGCCCGAGGTGATGTTCAGGAACATGTCCTTGCCAACCGACCTCGCGGTCCGGCAGAGTTCTATCACGGCCTCCATGGCCGCCCGGCGCGAATAGACATCCGGGAGATGTCCGTGGCCCGGCTCGCTGCAGGAGAACTGGATGCCGTCCCATTTGAAATAGCCCGCGGCATCGTCGCGGATGAATTCCGTGACCCTTTTTTTGAGAAGCGCTTTGTACCGTTCCCCGGCGATGCACATCTCTCCGTCAACCGTCTCGTAGCCGTGCTCTCTCATCCAATTGACCCGCTCAAGGCGCCGGTTATAGCCGCCTATCGGGCCGAACCAGATTCCCAGGCGCGCCGCCATGGGTCGGAGCGCCGCGGAGACCGGCGCGAGCCCCCGGGGGAACTGGGCCGGGCTCAGCTCCCAGGCTCCCGTGTAGACATCCCAGCCGTCGTCGAGGACGAACGCGTCGAGGCTGATGCCCAGCTCTTCGACGAGCTTCCGGCGAAGGACGCCGGCCGCCTTGACGAGGTTCTGCTCATTGAGCAGCCGGTCCGGGCCGAGTTTGTAGTCCGGACTCCTGAGATCATACCAGGAATTATAGAGGACGTACGGGCGCTCCGGCGCCGCGCGCACCCGGTCGAGATACTTCCAGAACCACCGCTTGACGAAGGGGTCGGGGGTGACGGCCTCGACGACACTCTCGCTCTCGATCCACCCGGCGCCGATTCTCTCGCCGATTTCCTGACCGCAGGCGAGCACGGGCGTGCCGTCGGGCCGAAGGGCGAGCGAGTTTTCAGCGGACGGGAATTCCAGCCCGAAAAAGGCGCCGCCCGCGGATGCCAGAAGTGCAACGGGCTGGCCGAACCCGCCGGCCTTGAGGAGAGAAACTGGAGGCGGAGTCTTGAGCGCGCCGTGCCGCGGCCAGACCCAGCGCAGAAAATGAGGCCCCGGGAAGGTTGCGTTTCGGGCGCCGGGCACCGCCGCCAACCGCACCGCCAGCCGGCGGCGGGCGAAGAAGGCTCCTCGATCGAGCTCATAGGCGAGACGGACCTCGAGCGGCTGGTTTCGCCCCGCGAAGACGAGTTCGACGGCTTTTATTCCGGACGGCGGTTCGCGAAGGGCGCTGTCCCGGAAGACAAAATCCTTCTTGGTCAGGAGAACCGGGTTTTCCGCGTTGCTCACCTTCCCCGGCGCCTGCCAGTCCGTCCACATGATATCGAGGGCGAAATCGGCGTCGGTCCCGACCGCCGGGAGCGGTTGCTTTCCGGCAGGGGAGAGGGACTGGAGGGCCTCGAGGTTGTCACCGGAGAGGGCGCCGTCTTCGATCGTGACCGAGCAACGGACCAGGCCGTTCGACAGGGAGAAGATCTCGGCTCCGGCCCGTTTTTCGTGTGTGACGCGGACGGGCGCGGTCTGAAC
>Ga0315275_10008087_pt1 | contig 10223 bp, 17 predicted proteins | sample YL17G03_0_MG_FD_205557 | JGI IMG/M metagenome (GOLD analysis project Ga0315275, IMG submission 205557) | Sediment microbial communities from Yellowstone Lake, YNP, Wyoming, USA - YL17G03_0 | ecosystem: Environmental > Aquatic > Freshwater > Lake > Sediment | place: USA: Wyoming | collected...
GACTCCGGGAGACATATATGATGGGAAAAGTCGAAAGCTTTGCTAAGAGCATGGAATCGAAGTATGACGTAGTGTTAGAGCTGTATTACCGCAAAGCAATAGACCCGGCCAGAGATTCTGCCTCCATGCAACTGTCCGCAATCCTTGTCAAAAAAGACAAACGCGGTATTGGTACTGGAACGGCTGTGATGAAAGAGGTTACGCACTTTGCCGACGATAACAACTTGATTATCACGTTGTCACCGTCCAAAGATTTTGGGGCAACGTCTGTTGAAAGATTGAGGAGGTTTTATGGGCAATTTGGGTTTAAAAGAAACCTCGGACGTCACAAGGATTTTAGGTTCTCGGAGGCCATGATCCGGTTCCCGGTTGGGTACACACCTTAACAATGCCCACCTAGCCGTCAGTGATCTCGGGACACAGGTATTTTCCAAGACCGCCCTCTTTCCCCACATACCTTTGCAGGTACCAGATGGCTTTTTCTATGTCTTCTTTCTTTTTGAGTGGGTCCTTATGCCCGGCCCTTGCAATGTATTTAACTGCATTACCCAAATGAAAACCCAAGTGCCAGTCCTCAATTGCATCGATAACTTCAATGGATCCCACATTGTAGTGTGCCGGGTGGTTCACCACCTCCTCTGTGGTCTTCAGCTCAACTGTCATAACTGGTATCCTTATTTAAAGTTCCACGCCTGGTCTGTTGTACCTGTCATTCTCCTGTTCTGTGTCCTTCGCTTTCTTGTCTGCAGAGTTCATTTTTAATCCGTCTTGCAGACCCATCACTGAGAAGCTATTCTTAGCTCCAATACTAAGAACTCTCATTTTAAGTCTAATACCCTTCTTATCAATTACATCGACAAAGTCATCTGGCTTGACTTCAAAAGTACCCTTACCAGGAACATCATATATTTTATGCTCCTCTTTTGAAAGGTCATGTTTTTGTATTTCAAGTTCCATGCTTGCTACTCCTGGATATTTTAGTTCCCACTACAGTCGTGAGTGGCGTTTTCTTTTATGACGTGCTGGTGTCACTTTGTCTTATGCACCACATAGGGTATACTAATATTTTTTAATGTACTTTGCTTGACCTCTATCGAAGAGCTTCCACCAGCCCTTTTGAGGTCTCTTTTCAAAAGTATCGATGCATTCCCTGTTATACTCATTTCCATACCCGTTCGCCGCAGTTAAACACCTGAACTATATCCTCTGGGTTTTTACGGAAGATAATCTCTTTGTATCCTGGATCTGCCAGTTTATACGATGTGCTAACCGCACTGTCGACAACGTTGTCTTTGGCAGTGGAACGCAGCCCATTTCACTTCATATTCATGCCCCAGAGGGCACCCGAGCTTGATTTTTTCTTTGCTGCTTTTGAAATCTTCGGATAACACAACGTACCCAAACTGAGCAGCGGTGGACTTGACTAGGTCTAAATTCCACTGCATAACATGCGTTCTCCTTTAAACACCTTCTTTACCACGACTCGGTTGTCGGTGTCAAGGATTATGTTTGGTAAACCGTCTGAGTTTTAGGTTATGCTCGGTGAACCAAGCCAATACAGAAAAGGGTCACCACAAGCGACCCTTTTCAATGCTTCGTACTTGGTTCGTTTAGGTGGTTCGTTTACGGGAGACATAAATCATGTTGCAGTTCAATTTGATTTTCCCATCGCCTTCAGCCTCCCAGGCGTTGGGATTTTTCTCTGTAAACCAACAGCCGAAATAAGACCAACAGCGGTAAACGGTATCACCTTTGAAGAGCATTTCCTGCGCTGTAAACGGGTAATTTTGGTCTGTAAGGTCTTCCCACACATTAGCGTAGCCCAAAGCTATTTCAAGCTCCTGGTCCCATACTTCGCCACGTGTGTACGTGACGTTGAAGTTTCTAGCAACACCAGGAACCGCGTCAACTGGTTTACCGAACGTGTTGTAGTTCAACTCGTACACGTGGGTAGCGTCCCTGTTGTAAGCGCCAGCCGGTTGCCATGAGTCGATACGACCCACGATTTTGGAATTAACCACGACCGTTCCGCCGTGGTAGAGCTGACTTAAAGGTGTACCCGGTTGGTTGAAATCAATAGGTAGTGTTTTCACACCGAAAGAGTTCACTGCAAAAGGTGTTGGATCTGCCATCGTTTACCTCCGAAAGGCGCGTCCGACGCGCTTTTTGTTGTATTACACAAGGCCATTAAGGCCCAATTCATCTCTCAACATCATAACGTCGTCACTAAAAACCAACACTCACTCTTCTATACTATGTTCTTGTACCCAGTAGGTCGGTTCTTGTACCGAATTCTTTGTCGCGTTGTGTTATAACACCAGTCAACCCGTAAAAGATAGGCGTAAGGTCAAAATAAAGTGGTGGTAAAACGTGACAATCAAAGAACATGGGTACCAACAGAGGGTGAAAGCTCTAGCCTCGCTAGGTCTTCATCTTGAAAGATATGATGGCCATAGAGCCATGATGTTGGTACGCTGCTCGAATCACCACATTTTTGAACTGCGACCGAAAGTGCTTAAGAAAAAACCGTGGTGCCCAGTCTGCCGCAAAACTGAAGAAGAAGCTACTCTACAGCGGAAAATCGAATCTGCTATGCAGAACAACAACTTGTCTGTCATAAAAATCGAAAAAAGGGCTACTCAAACCTTTGTTAAATTCGGTTGCTCTTCGGGGCATGTCTCATCTAGAGCCATTCCATTATTCCTTGCCGATCACCGTTGTCACATCTGTTCTAAAAATAGCGGACTAAGCACCCACGAAATTGTAACTGAGGACCTTGCTCGTCGTGGTTTTTCCCTAGTTCCTGGTCAAACCATTACAAGTCTCAAACAAAAACTGGCGGTATTGTGCCCCAAAGGACACAAAATAGAGACCACACATACCGTCTTCATGCGCACCAAGAGCGGTGGGTGTAAGCACCCATACTGTGATGCGACTAAGCCCAACCTGAACAGGGTTAAAGAATCTTTCGTTGTACAAGGTTATGAATTACTAACCGAGTATAGAGGTGCACACGCCAAGATGGAAGTAAAGTGTGACAAAGGTCACATTTTTCACACTAAGTGGAATAGATGGAGTAATGGACACCTGTGCCCTACCTGCTTTGCCACGAAAAAGTACACCGTTGATGAGATACATGCGGTGTATGAGACCGCCGGGTACACGGTGCTCAATGGAACTTACAACGGTCATCACTCAAAGATGAAGGCGCTTTGCCCCAACAAGCACGAATATACCATGTCGTTCAAATCTTTCCTGAATGGTAGACGCTGCCCCCGTTGCCAGACCAACCGACCAGAAGATTTCCTCTTTGACTGGTTAAAACAGCTTGGTGTAGAGTTTCTCCATCGTGACCGAACAACCCTTTCTGGAATAGAGCTTGACTTCTTTCTCCCGCGACAAAGGCTAGCCGTAGAATATTGTGGGTTATATTGGCACTCAACTGAGTACTTACCAGCCGACTATCATATAAAGAAGCTGGATATCTGTCGGAGGGACAACATCAGGCTCATCACATTATTTGAAGATGAATTCCTGTTTGATAGGGGCGCTGTGTTACAAAAGATACTAGACCGAATCGGGGGTATGCAACATAGTCCTCCCTCTCTGTTACTAGACCGCCGGTGGGACCATGAGGACGATTGGGTGCAGCACGGGTACCAACTAAAACACCTTCTGCCACCAAAGAAGTGGCACTGCAGGCAGCAGCGGCGATATGGAGAAAAGCCCAGCCAATTTTCAGTGGAAATATTCGACTGCGGCTACGCGGAAATAGTGTAAGCCTGACAACACACAGTGGCAGGCGGCTTAGTAGAGCCCATGATTTTGTCAAAGTTTTCATAAAAGTTGCCGAACACAACCATTCTGTTCTTACTTTGAGGTGTCCGCAATGGGGGTGTTGTCATATTTTAAAATCCAGACGATTCCGTTATTCGCACTTTTTTCGGTTAGAGACCAACCATAATCAAACAGGTTCCCTTCCTCAAAATTAGGTGGGAGTTTAAACTTCTCACTACTGTATTTCTCCACAACCAGGGACGCATCCCCCGTCAGGTCATTAAGGTGCTCTTTAATTTCATCTATGCTATAATGTAATTCTTTAATCTTTCGTTTGCCGTTGTCCAGGTTAGTACGAGAAGAGATCCCAAAAAGAAGAGCCTTGAGATGGCTACCTATCTCGGCTTTCCAGTGGTTTCTGGCGTTAGCCGTAGGCATAACCATTACTTTGATCATCTCCTCTGCAAGGCGTAGCGGTAGGTCGCTGTCCATGACTTTTTGGGCCATTTTTCTTGGTCTTTTTGGCATCCCCAGCACAGTTTGCATCCTCTCCCGGCCCCTTTTCATGCATGTGGGGTTCATTTTTTAATATAGCACAATGAGTTTTCTCGCGTCAAGGTAGGGTGGGAATATATCTAAAGGTGGAAGTTACCGCACCTTGCCTCTTTACCGTTTTTAAAGTCGGTTACCGCGTCAATATTGTCATAGGCCAAAACACCGTTTATAAACACTTTTGTGGCACCTTCGCTTGGGTGGTGGAAAAACAGGTTAGTGATTAAAATATCAGACCCATCTGAGAAGTATTGTTCCTCAATTTCGAGCCCATGTTGGACCACTTTCGTTGACTTATACATAGTCATAACTACCCCATAATGTTAGAGGGCTGACATATATCCATCCCACCCTACAGTTCCTTTTCGGCTTGGGAATGCTGGAACTTTAGTATTTTTTCAAAAAGTGGGGGATGTAAATGCGGAAGACATTAATCAAGGCTTTAAGAAGAGTGCTGGCTGCCGATGTTAAAGAATATACTCTTTTAGCATGGGGTTTTGACGAGAGGCTATGGAAACAGGCATACCACATCGGTAAACAGACCATAGACAAAGCCAGTATCAAAGAAATCAAAAGCCGCGATGATTTCGGCATTCCGGCGGTGGCTTGGCCGCATATTAGCGCGGCGTTGGTAGCCGGGGTCATCCCCAGACCAGTTTTACATAAAATGGAGTTGGCTGCTGAAGCCTTAGCACCTACCATGGAGATTGATGGGGTAGAAATACTCCCCGGAAGAGACGGCTCATTTTTGACCCTCAAATTCAAAAGCAATTACCAATTTGATGCTTTTTTTGAGTTTGCGGTGGAAACTTTTGGGCGAGACAAAGTTGGTGACTATCGAAGTTTGTATAACCCACGCCACAAACCACATGCTAGCCTGCTGGCAGTAGCCCATGAGGATGCTGCCAGGTTGGAAAGTTTAGTACCAGAAATAATTAAGGGACTTAGTAGCAAAGGGTTAATGCACCGACCTGTTAAGGCCGAAAAATTACTCGCAATGGAAAAATTTGACGTGTCTAAGGTGCATCAATTCTAGCCACGTCAAATTTTTCCATTACATGTTTTTATTTCCAATCATGACGTTTCTAACGGTAGATTGCTCGTTCACAGCACGGTTGAGCCTGAGGTTTTTGCCATCCTCTTGACCGTTAATGAATGCACTACCATCAAAATGGGTTTCGCGAGCAGCCTTTGCCGACTTTAGTTGCAACTGTGTCATAAAATTGGTAATGTCGGCATCCGGAACTATAACCAGGCCTGTCTGTTGTTCGACGTCAGTTTTGGTGGTTTCGAGTTGCGCACAAAGACCGACATATAAGCCGTGATAATATGACTTGCGTGATTTTTCTGAGGCGTCATGTTCGTGTTTGAACGCCAGCCACAGTTTAGGAAATTGAGCGGCGAGAAAATCCTGAACATAAATGGCTACCTGAACGTTGACGTTGCGACCCACGATGATGGTTTCCCATTCTATCTTGCGCCGACCGTCTACAGTCGTGCCAACCACCGTCGGTTGACGAAAAACTCGGACAAAAAAGAAATTTATCAAAAGCGAACTAATGAACCTTTGATGTGGGGTGCCGTAGATAGTTTTGTGACCAGTTTTGTGGGTTTTTATTTCCGACTTTTCTTTGGTTTGCTGCATAGTAAGGTTATGCTTGACCAGCAGCCGGTTGGCGGCTTCAGCAGCCGCTTTAGCCTCATGTTCGTTGGATGAAGCGGCTAGGGCTAGCAACTTTTTGATTTTTTCAAGAATTTTGTCCATTTTCAACCCCCAGTAAGTTCCATACCCTCTTTTCGGAATGGGAGGGGTAAGACTTTAGCCCAGTATTGGGCGACTACTATTGTTGGGAACTTGCCTTGACCGAGGTGGTCTTCAATTCTATAAAAACGGGGTACCATAACGCCAGTCACAACGGGGCGCGGCCCGGATGAAACGGTTACGACAGAACATACTGAATGCTCGCCAGCGTAGGAAAACCAGCATGAAAGAAGACGCTATCCCATCTGCATCGCCTCCCACTGCTCCAACGACCGTTACTACCCAGCCCATGACCACCGTCACCCCAGACATAGTTATGTCACACCAAAAGGTTCGCAAAATAGCCACCCACGAGGAAGACCTACAGCAGTATGGGCAAGCTTTCTTTGAACGACCGATAGGCGACTATACATTCGGTCCAGAAAAAACGAAGGACATCAGGGCGTTCATAGAACGTTATGAATATTTAGGTACTGTTGGTATTTCTCCGCGTTGGGTGTTTGGGGCGAGGCTTGATGGAATTTTAGCCTGCGTGGTATGTTTCAACCTACCCAATGCCTTTTCTCGGGTCTTGGGCCCAACGACTAGGCAGTATGAGTGCTTGATTCAGCGTGGTGCATCAGCGTCGTTTGCTCATAAACACTTAAGTAGCAGAACAATAGCTTTAGCCGTGGATTGGATGGTGAAAAATACTGAAAAGCGGTTGTTCTGCGCTTATGCAGATTGTACTGCGGCGGAAATAGGCACAATATACCAGAGCCTCAATATGGATTTCTTGGGTTTCAAGTTTGGCACCAAAGAGTTGTATATCAACCCAACCTTTAAAAACGGGCGACCGTTTTCCGCCCAGTCACTGCGAAGAACGGTGCTGTTTAAAAAATGGTGGAAAGAAGAGTATAACGAGCCTTTCCCCAGTGCGTGGTTAAACCCAAAGAATGGCTTCAAAGACATGTCCAAAGTACCACCAGAACATAAACGGTGGCTCTACGACCGTGGCAACCGAATCATTGCTGAATCAAAAAAGGTGAAGTCTCCACCAAAGGGTAAATACTTGTTGGTCAAAGGCAAAGACAAAAGAGAACAAAGATACCTGGAGTCGCTCAAAAACTATAAAACCTATCCATACCCAAAACGGGACGACCCGAAAATAGCAATGATGCTTAAAGAAGCTATGGAGTTTGCAGCAGCATCTGGCACTGGTTTCTCGACCTAAACCACCGGGGGCAAAACTTGACCCAGGGGGCCCGCTGTGGTATAATGCAGCGTGTTATATAGACCGTCCGGGGGGCATGTGTCTAACAAGTATGTAGTCACTGGGATGGCGTTTAGCCGGGACAAATGGGTGGACAAATTTAGATCCCGCCTGGAGGGGGCTCTCAAAGAGTTCACCAAGTTGAAAATAGCCGAGTCTCTAGGCCAGAAAGATTATTGGAGCCACGAAGTCAAGGCTTTAGTAAAGGTCGTAGATAAGCTGTTCGCTCAGGAAGTACAGACCAAAGGGTCATGGGACCGTTACAAGGCGGCTGCCGAAGCATATCTGGACTCTCACGGTGAGGAGACCAAATTGACTGAGGCCTTCAACGAATACCTGGTCTATGCTGAGATTCCTGAAAAGGAACGGAAAAAGGCGGCGGTCTGGTGGCGAAAAAACCGTCCAGACGCCGAAGACCTTAGTTTCGAGATGTTGGAAAGATACATGAGGAAAGAGAATTTTGATGGTTTGGTCAAAGAACTTCAGGCCTATTAACCTCATCCCATGCTCCCGATTTAAATTAGTACTAAACGTCAAACCGGGGTAAAACATGGCCGCAAAAGAATCTAAAAAGCTAGAAAAACTGTTGGAGCTGATTGGTAGTGTGGAAGAACAAGAGCTTCTCGGTGAAGAATCCACCACCCCAATTGCAGTATGCACCGGGCTGGCGACGCTCTTTGACGGTGGGGACATGCTTATCAACAATGTTTTGAACGCCATTGAATTTGGCCAAGAACATACAAATATTACGTATGTCAACGACGGTGAGGTGGTTTTTGCCTGGGGAGGGACGGAAGAGGAAGTATTGGGCGAGTTGAAACAGACCGTTTTGGACGAATTAGAGGAGGAGAGCAACAAGGAAAAATACAAACAGTTGCTCAAAAAAGAGGACCTGTGATTAGGGAACAGCTGCTGGGATGATCAGGTTTGATATGATTTTGGGCTGCTGCTTGCTGCCCATTTCGTCGTATACTTTTATTTGGCTTGGGCCCATCTTATGTACTCTCAACCATGTGCTTTTCTTGCCTCTTTGTTCCCGCGTCGAGCCAGTGAATTGCCTCTTCAAGTTTTGTAAAGGCAACGGAATTTTCTCGGCAAGGAAACTTTTTATTAACACCGCCGAGAATAACCTTGGCAGCATGGACTAGGGCACTTACTTGGCATCCATTAACGCCTACTTCTTTGACTGGCCCATTTTGCAACGTGAATGCGATAGAGTTTTTATCTTGCCTGACATAAACGAAGTTATTAGGTCTAACTTCTTTCTCAAACCATTCCCAATCCATCGCTCCTGATTCATTAAACTTTTCTGGGAACTTAGTACGTAATTCATCCATAACAACCACTGGAAAGCCACCCAACTCGCTCACACCATTTAAAGTCTCTAGAACCATTTTGCCCACCACATGCTGTTTGTTTTACACTCTACTTTTTACTATCCCTCTGCCATTAGCAACACCAATGGACTCCATTTGTTCCCAAAATATGTTAATGATGGGTCTCCCAATAGCAGCTCCACTTTGGATATCCAATGTCAAAGGTTTCCGCTCAAAAATGGCACCCACAAATTCCGGCTTACCTATTAAGTAGACATCGCCTGGGGACAGCACCCTTAAGGATTCATCCCTGCCATAGTCACTATGAAATGGCATGCCAAAGAGATGTATCTCCTTCCCATCAACCAGGTCTTTTTTGGTTGCTGGGTCCAGTATTTTTGATGTATCACTGATCAGTTCTGAATATACCTTGGAACCAAAAAGCCACATCCCCGCTGGAACGTTGTTTCCCTTTAGGACAGACAGCATCTTCGGAAGCAGAATGTCTAACGACCCTCCAGGGACTGTTTGGGTAACGGGGTCCGCCAACTTTTTCCATGTCATATCTTCTTTGACCAAGGTGGCTTCAAGAATTTGGATGATGACATCCACCATGACGTCTGGGTCTTGCTCTAGATCTATGCTTTCCACATCAACACTGCCTGTAAGCATAAAGTCATTAGGGTACACGTAGGTCTGGCGCACCTGAGATGTTCCTGGTCCCACGTCTTTCTTTCGCACTGCTATCCTAGCCACGTCGCCCTTTTTCAGAGCATGGTGTTTCAAGGTTTTACGCGCAAATCCTTCTCTGGCCATCCCATCACGGATAAAGGTGTTTATCCGTGGAATAGCCTGGTCAAGTGATGATAGACCTTCAGAAAATGTGACTATGTTGTCGAAGCTAAAATGCGACATGTGTGATGACACCCCCTACTCACTCAGTTCTACAAGTTCTGCAACAGTGCCTATTTCATCATCTTGATAAATTATGTGTGTTATCCCAATAACCATGTAGGAACATTGACCTAAGGTTATTCGATTACCGACAGCAAGAGCAGCAATGTTGCCCGTCATACTAAAAATGTCTTTACCATTAAGTGATAACGTCGTTTTCATTTCAGGCACCTATTTCTTGATAGATTTTTCCACTCGTAGACCATCTTTGCACCGAGTAGAGATACGAATGTCATAGTTTCGCCCGGTAAAGAACACATCGCTAATACTACCAATGCCGCCGTTGCTGTCACAAATTTTAAGCGCTTCTCTGAGTGTGTTCTCGGTGTGACCCTTGGTGCAGTTGTCGCACCCTAGCAACAATGAGAGCATCACGTAAACCAAAAAGACCTTCATGTCACCCTCACGCAAATATATGTTCACCTTTTTTACTATTTTGGAGCAATGTGTCAGGTGCAATGCGGACCGTGGACCTCAGGTACGCCTCAGAGCCCGCGTCCGACGCGGGCTGTTCTGTTCGTTAAACTAAAAACGAAGTTTTTCTGTGTTAATCCGGGTGTGAAGGGGAGAATCTATGTGATGTGGTGTGATGGGGAAGGTGGGGAAGGTG
>Ga0315275_10008091_pt1 | contig 10221 bp, 13 predicted proteins | sample YL17G03_0_MG_FD_205557 | JGI IMG/M metagenome (GOLD analysis project Ga0315275, IMG submission 205557) | Sediment microbial communities from Yellowstone Lake, YNP, Wyoming, USA - YL17G03_0 | ecosystem: Environmental > Aquatic > Freshwater > Lake > Sediment | place: USA: Wyoming | collected...
CCTGTCTTTGTCTTCCACACGGTCGGCAGTGTTTGCGATTGAGTGGGATCTAGAAAAACAGACGTTGGCGACAATGGAGTACCGGACCATATACCTCTAGCCCGCATTATGCACGAGCGCTTCTACTGCAATCGCGGATTCGCCGCTGCGACACACTTGGCCGCATGTTTCACAGCGCCCAAGCGGGCGGGCTCGCCGCTCGGTCGGTTAACATCCTGTTCAAGGATGCCTCCCTTCCTCGCGGGCTCGGCTCTGGAACCTGCCTCGCCCACTCTTACAAGGGGGCCAGCCCCCTTGTAGAATCCCCACGAAGGGGGCACACCCCCTTCGGAACTCCCAGGCGGGGTGTGACCCCGCCTCCCGGCTCCGCGCGCCCGTCTCGGCCCCCCACCCTCACCCTCCCCCATATTATGGGGGAGGGATGGGTGGGGGGCCGACGAACCGTCATGAATAATGCGGGCTAGCAGGATGCTCAAAAAAGCCGTCCTGTATGATCATGTTCTCCTCCTCTGTCAGCGGAGGCATGAAGAAACCGAGCTTTACGTTCTCTGCATGAGCACACTGTAATAGGGTTCGAAGACCCCGAGCCCCCGGTCGATTTCCAGGGTCTCCTCATATCCGTGCGTGGTGGGAGTCAGCACTTTTCGAGCGGCCACAGCAGGCACGTGGTGCGGCACGCGATCCGCAAACAACAACCGCCTCTCCTCGATGACGATGTGAAACTCGTGGATCATCCCCCCGTCCGTGTACGCTCGGCTCACGAGTGCACCAGTCTCCTCGTCCGGACCGAGGATAATAAAGGCCTGATGCCGATCCCACGAACCATTCGTCCGTCGATACGTGGCAGCCATCCGAAGACTCAGAAAGCGCCCCCCGGCTTCCCAACTTCCGACAACCTCCTTCTGGATGGATCGTTGCTCCAGAGGTAACTCCACCGCTCCTTCGAAATGTCCCAACAGAAATCGGACGTATTCGAGCGCCACACTGGGCTTTTCCGGTTCATGGACGGGATCGAACCGGAACGGCTGCGCCGTCCCGGCATCGACGAGCAAGGTCTTCGCCTGAGCCGCTCGTTGAGCAAAATCCAACACAGCCTCCCACTCCCGACGGCGCGCGAACTGGGCAAATAATTCACATCCGTGGCCCACACGCAGCAACGCCACCGGCGCTTGCTTGCAGGGCCCTTGGCAGGCCGTGGGTGAAATCCGACAGCCGATGCGTTCAGCCTCATACTGCAGAACGTTGGAGGTGGCCTCGAAACGTCTCCGTCGCTGACAGGGCTCCCCGTCGCAGAGAAAGAAGTGTGCGTCCCCGTCGGCAAAGTGCCGTTTCGCACGCTCCAGGGACGCATCGAATTCCACCGAGGTATGCGCGATCGCTTTGGACTCGACATAGCGGCGAAGATCCGCAACCGCCTCGTCCGTACAGACACCCAGACCGCTGACGACCAGTGCAAGGGTGAGGCTGTCAAGCGACACCCTGTCGGATTGACTCACTGGTTGCTCTGACATCCTTCCTCCTGTTCAATCGGGAGTCGCTTATACCACTGTTCGCCTCGGGGCATAGCATCGTTCTGGACCGGCTCGATCACGTGAATCAAAAAGCCGTTCGTCACTGGGTGAGGACTGACATACGCCACGACCCCAAAGACCATTGCAAGACGATCCGTCGTAATCCAGCAGAATGAGCCGGTCGCAAACCCGCTGGCAAGGCCCAGGTCATGAATCGCAGTCACGGCCCTCAGCTGATCCTTGGTCACCCGTTGATGGATGAGCGGCAACATGTGCAGTTGATGCGAGAGAGCCACTCGAATTGGCGAGACACCGAAGCGAATGGGTATTACGGTGGTTTACTTGCTTGCTTCGCCTGGCGTCATCTGCCGCTCCAGTTCGCCCGGCTCGAGCATTCCGCATTGTTCGAGTATGGCAATCAGTGCGATTGTATAGTGCGCGTAGTAGTCCCACCTGGTGTCGCCACCGCAGGCCTCTTGTTCCCAGGCAGCGATAGTGTGAATCAGATTTTGTCTGAAATCCTCCCACTCGAAATGGCCCTCCTTGGACAACGCCAGCGCCATACCGAACACCGTGCGTTGCCATTCTTCGCGAAAGAACAGCTTTCCCTCACTGCGCGGTGGCGAGTCCGGTTGCCCAAGCATCTGCGTCGCGGCATACTCTTCAAATCGAGTAAACATTAGATGCCTTATGCGGCTGGCAAAGCAGGAACCAGCGCGACCCCCATCATGGCTTCCGGTGAGACCAGCGCAGCCAGTTGCGCTTCGTTCAGATGCTCGGAGTTGGCCGGACGTTCAGGAATGACAAACCAGCGGATCTGCGCGCTGCTGTCCCATACCTTGACTTCCTTGTCTGCCGAAATCGGCACACCAAACTCACGCAGCACGGCGCGCGGTTCACGCACGCCGCGCGAGCGGAACACCGGATCTTTGTACCAGTAGGGCGGCAGGCCCAGCACCGGCCACGGATAGCAAGAGCACAGGGTGCAGATCACCAGATTGTGTACGGATGCACTGTTGGCTACGGCTTTCATGTGCTCACCTTCGGCGCCATTCATGCCCGGGAAGTTCAGTTCGGCGATGGCCTTAGGAGTATCTTCCAGCAAACGGCGTTTGTATTCTGAGTCAAGCCACGCCCGCGCCACGATACGGGCGCCGTTGAACGGGCCGGCAACGGTTTCGAAATGGCTGAGCACCGCGTCGACAGAATCACTGCCCAGCACGCCTTTTTTAATCAGCAGCGCTTCCAGCGCGCGTACTTTGGCCGCGCTGGCGGCTTCGCGGTTCTCATCGTAATCGAATAGTGAGGTCATGAGATGTCCTTCGCGTGAATTTCGTGAGCAGGCTGAAGGTAGGCGTCGAACAGGTCGGCATAAATGACGGTGTGGGGTTCGCTCTTGTCTGCGCCCCAAATGTCCGACGCGTCAAACGAAACGCAATACACCTGCTGCGGCCCGTTCAGACCGTCCGGCCCGGTCGACACAAAGTATTCGTATGCGCCTGGATACACTTCGGTGACGGTGCCCTTCTTGTTGCGCAAAAAGCCCGGCAGTCTGGTGTGATCGGCGGCTTCTGGATCGGCTACGTAAACGGTGTCGCCGACGACAAAGCGGACCGGAGTCACGGGTGCGCGCAGACCGGAGTCGCCGCGATGGAGGTACCTGACCACCTGTTCCTTGAGTACCGGGTTGGGCTGCTCTGGTAGTGGCGCGCCGGGATTCGCGCGATAGTGCTCGGTCCATGTGACCAATTCTTCGGCAGCCACGTAGCCGCGATCGACAAAGAACTGACTGATACCCATCAGCCATTTTTCGTAATAGCGATATTTGAAATATTCGAAAGGCTGCATGCTTTCAGCGCCGGTGCGCAACGAGGCCCAGGTCCAGGTTTCCTTGAACGTTGTCGGCACTTGCGCAATCGGATATTTCGGCAGCGCGTAAGCCAAATGGGTGCTTTCGGCCATCATCACGGTGTGAATGCCAAAGATGCGCTTTTCCCACTCCGCCACGAATACTTTTTTTTCCAAATTGACCGGCCCGAGATTTTCTAGGCCGCCGAGGTAGTGTTGCAGTTTCACGATACGCTCCGATTAACAGACAGGTTGAGCACGGGGTGACGAGAGATTTCGTGCACGCAATCGAGAAAACCGCGTTGCAGCACAGCGCGATCGAGATGACGGCCGATGAACACGAAACGGCTCTGGCGCGCCTCAGCAGACTGCCAGCGCCGGCCCGGCTTCGCGTCCAGCAGCATGTGGACGCTGTGAAAATAGAACTGCCTCGCCTCGCCATGGAAATTCAGCACCCCTTTCATACGCATGATGTATTGCCCCTGTCGCTGAACCAGCTGATTGACCCAGCGATTGAAGCGGTCCGGGTCAAGCGCATTGCTGGTCTCAACCGCGCAGGACGTGACTGAATCATCGTGTTCATGGTCGTGCTCGCCCTCCAGGATGCCGGGCTCCACCGCCAACAAATTGGGCAGTGAAAACCGTTGCACGCCGAGCAGCGTATCCACTGCCACCTCGGAGTTGTTGGTTCGAATGATGGTAGCGGCCGGATTGATCGCGCGCAGATCACGTTCCAGCGGCGCAATTTCATCAGTGTCCAGCAGATCGACTTTGTTCAGCACAATTAAATCGGCGAATGCAATCTGTTCACGTGCAATGTCGTCGTCGATCTGGCGTTGGAAATTGGCTGCGTCGACCAGTGTCACGACGGATTCCAGTTCTACGCGGGTCAATAGATCAGTGTCGGCCAGAAAAGTCTGCAAAACCGGCGCCGGATCGGCCAGCCCTGAGGTTTCGATGATCAGGCGATCCAGTTTGCTGTCACTGCGCTCCAGCAGCACATTCACGCCTGCCACCAGGTCGGTGCGCACGGTACAGCAGATGCAGCCGTTGCGTATCTCTATCAGTGCTTCTTCGTCGGCGACAATGAGTTCGCCGTCGATCCCGACCTCTCCAAATTCATTGACGATCACCCCGATGTTGGCACCGGTGCTTTGCGTGAGTACATGATTGACGAGAGTCGTCTTGCCGGCACCGAGAAATCCGGTGATGACGGTGACAGGTATTTTCTTTAACAACATGGTATCTGCGCGAAGGATCACACGTTCAGGATGACTGGCCTCTGGGTCGACGCGTATGATTCTACTAAAAATCGTTGTACGGCGCTAGGAGCCTGTCCGACATTAGGAAGCACGAAAATTTAGGCGTACGCATTTGCTCAGGATCAACGATCTCGACTCAGCCACAGTGATCTGCCCCCCCCCAATCGGTCATTTTCGGCAACGTCGGACAGGCACCTAGCCCGCATTATTCATGAGCGCTTCTGCTGCAATCGCGGTTTCGCCGCTGCGACAAGCCTGCACGCGCCAATAGCAGGCCCAGCAGTATCCCAGCCGGATCGCCTCCTGCTATACAGCACCGCACCGGCATCGTCTGCATGATCAGGCTGCCTCACTTTGCTGACGGGAAACAAGGACAGCGACCATGCGCATGCGCCAACCGCTAGCGACGAGCACGCATGCAGCAATCAGTCGTGTGATCGTTCACCAGCCCAGCGGCTTGCAGATAGGCATAGACGATCGTGCTGCCGACAAACCGGAAACCGCGCTGCTTCAGATCCTTCGAAAGCGCCTCGCTTTCAAAGCTCGTCGCCGGCACCTGAGCCATCTTGGCCCAGCGATTCACTTTCTGTTTTCCACCGACGAACTGCCAGACGTAACAATCAAATGAACCGAACTCCTCCTGGAGGGAGAGAAACGCCTGCGCGTTGGTGACGGCCGAGTCGATCTTCAGCCGATTGCGAATGATGCGGCTGTCTTGCAGGAGCGCCAACTTCTTCTTCACCGTAAACCTGGAGACCCTCACCGGATCGAATTCCGCAAACGCCTGACGGTAGCCATCCCTCCGCAGCAAGATCGTTTCCCACGTGAGGCCTGCCTGAGCTCCCTCCAACAGCAGCATCTCGAAATGCATTCGATCATCGTGAATCGGCACCCCCCATTCATGGTCGTGATAGGTGATGAAATGCGGCTTATCACCGACCCATTCGCAACGAGTCTTACCATCGGAGATCGGACGGAGAGGCTTGGTCATCAGCAGGCTTCTCGTAATCGATACGAAGGTGTATCAGCTAGCCCAAAAATCGTTGTAGCAGCGCATACCCCTCGGTCCATTCACCATGTCCACTGTCGGCATTGATGTGCCCCGCATGGCCGATATCGACGAAGGTGCTCCCCCAAGCAATCGCACAATGTTTGGCATGGGCCAGCGATCCGAACGAGTCATTGGCGCTGGCGACCACGAGGCTCCGAAAAGCGAACGGGCCCATCGGCACCGGCGCAAACCCGCGCGCCGTGGCAGGGAAGCTTGCACTCTGAGGATCGGGCACCGCCACGAGAAACGCGCCCTTCGGAGCTGACGCTGAACGATGAGCCCAATGAGCCACCAGGAGACAGGCGAGGCTGTGAGCCACCAATACGGGCGGAGAAGGACAAGCCTGCACGGCAACATCCAGCACACGAACCCAATCGTCACAGGCTGGACTGTCCCAATTGCCAAGATTCACGCGCTGCCAATCGGAATGGCGCAGCTCCCAGAGCGTTTGCCAATGTTGCGGCCCGGAGTTGCCAAGACCGGGCAGGATCAGAACAGGAGCGTCATTCTGCAAGCAGCGCCCTCCCAAGCAAGATGCGGAAAAACCATAATGGCACGCGAGATCTTCGATGGTCCACTCGTGTGGGATAAGCCCGGTTTGTCTGGTTGATCTGGTCTATCTGGTTTGTTTTGTTTATCTGGTTGATTTGGTTCATCTGGTCTATCTGGTTGGTCTGGTTCAACCAAATAAACAAGACAAACCAAACAAACCAAATAACAGTCTTCTTACCCTGGTGGACTGTTTCAGCATCCTGCTCTAGCAAGGGATATTCACGGCCGGATCGCACAGCAAAGGTGGAATCACCGGGGGGCGCATGTACTTGCTTGAGGGATCCTGGGACCCCATCGATCCTTTAATCGGCGGTCCGCCGGGCATCCCTGGGAGTCCTTGTCCGGCGGAGCCAAACCTTCTCCCGGCACCTGAACTCCTCGTGGAGCCAACCCCGAGACTCGGCACGGATGTGGGCCCAACATTGGCCTGGCCCGAAACCCCGGCACTCGGCTCGGCTTGTGGAGGCTGTACGGCTTGAGTCTGAACCGGCGGCACTGGTGGCGGCGTCTGCGCGCCACAGGGAAACGCCAGAGCGCCCACTCCACCGAGCACGCCAACGACACACAGAGCCGACACCGCGAGATAATGTCTCATCTCAATGTACCGACAACTCATATTTAATGGGTATGTGAAATACCACATAGAACGGTCCCAGCACACATTCGCCATCTTGGGACGCATTGAACCTGCCGCGCGTGCGAACGAGGCGAGCACTGCTTTCAGAAACCCCTAGCCCGCGAGGTGCAAGGTCAAGCAATGCCCCCACGAGTTCCCCATTCTCTTAGGCGCTTTGACGCTCGGGCGCGCTCGCATCCAAGGTGGCGATTTTGGCAGCATAGAGGTGAATTCCCGGCAATGCGCTCAGACCGTGGGCGAAGATACTCAACAATACTGTCGCCATCACGGCGAGACGGATGGTCGGCTCTCCCGGTGAATGGGTCTCATGCTCCAGGTAAACCATACCGAGGACGATGGACGCCAGCCCGCGCGGCCCGAACCAGCCCATGAACAATACCGTGGCCCGGTTCAGACGCGTACCGATGAGCGCAAGCGCCACGGGCAGCATTCGCACCACAGTCAGGCTAAGGACGGCGTACAGCACATGCGCCACGGTAAAGTCTTGCCAGTCCCGCGCGACGATCAGGCCGAACAGGAAAAAGACAGAAAGATTGAGCAACTGGCCCCACTCCTCGGCGAACTCGACACTGTGCAGGCCGGCTTCCTTGAACCCAACCTGCACCGCCAGTCCCGCGACGAACGCGGCGATAAACATGCTGGCGCCGGTGGCCTCCGATGCCAGTACGCAGAACAGCGGCAGTGCGACCACTCCGAGCTGTTTGAGCGATTCGGCCATCAACTCCCGGCGTCGCGCCAGGTTCAGCAACCAGCCGCCAGTCAAGCCGACCCCGGCTCCGACCAGCACACCGTAGCCAAGCTGTTCGACTACGAACTGGGTGAGACTCGCCTTGTCCCCCACCGGCCCGGCTTGGACCAGCGCGAGGAAGAACAGCAAGAAAGGAACGGACAACCCGTCGTTCAGACCGGCTTCGACGTTGAGAGCCTGGCGAATGCGCATCGGCACGCGCGGACTGTTCACGATGATCTGGCCGAGGCCAGCGTCCGTCGGGGCGAGAATCGCGGCGAGGATGCCCGCTTCCCAGATCGACAGATGGCGAAATACCACGAGCGCTCCGAGCGCGCCCAGCAGAATCGTCAACAACATCCCCGTGCTCAACAGGCGGGCGGGCAGGTTCCGAATGTTTTTCAACACCTTCAGGTCGATACAGCTGGCGTCGGCGAAGAGCAACAGCACCAGCCCCAATTCGGCGACCGGGAGAAAGACTTCGCGGCCGGGAAGCCGCACGTGCAACTGCAGCATAAACACAGGCAGCAGCATTCCTACGGCGGTGAAAAGGATTGGCCCCGTAACGATCGTCCGCGACAGCCGCCCGGAAATCAGACAGTAGAAAAAAACCAGCGCGATGAAAACGGCGACGAGAGTCATGACTCAAACCCATGGCCAATGAGGATCAGTGGGAGGAGCGCAGCTTGAGGGTCAGGTCTTGGAATCATACACAATGCCTATCAGGTGGATCGGAGGCGTCCTGCCAAAGACAATGGAACGGGATGCGGGAATAGGCTACTGCTATGCCAGGAGAGAGTCAAACCTGAAACACGTGCGGTGTGAGTCGAAGACCACGCACCAGGCTGAGCGAGGTGCAAGGTCAAGCAATGACCTCACGAGTTTCTTCGGTCCAAAGTGGGCCAGCAACAGCGGCACCCGCACCAACCGCTTTTCGCTCGGTCGCAAGTGAAGCTGATGCGACCGAGCATAGGGCAGCCGCATTCATCACTGATGAGCCACATGATTTCATCCCGAGAGCCGACCCATTTTGTTCAGCAGCCGTGCGTATCCAGGTTGTCGGCCACGATTCAAGCGCCGACTCTTCGAACATCCGACCGGAGCCATTGCCGTTTTCATCCCTACTGTTGGGCTTCCCTATAGAGGATGGATCGAACTAGAATGGGACATGAAGATTCGCTGGCTCGTGATATTGGTCAAGGCCACCGTGATGAGATGGTGGGACGACAATGCGTTGCGTTTGAGCGCTGCCTTGTCCTATTACACCCTCTTCTCGCTCGCCCCACTGTTGACCATTGCCGTTGCCATTGCCGGGTTGGTGGTGGATGAGAACACGGTGCGGGATGAAGTGCTCGGCCAGTCCCAAGGCTTGATTGGAAAACCCGGGGCTGCCGCCATTGCAGACATGCTGGAGAGCGCCGGTCAGCCAGTGCAGGGTACCATAGCCACGGTCGTGGGCCTGGTCACCCTGGTCATCGTTTCGATGGGAATGTTTAGTGAACTTCAGGATGCATTAAATTTAATTTGGCGGACCAAGCCGAAAAAGAGTGCCGCACTGTGGGGCGCTCTCAAAAGTCGATTTTTATCTTTCATCCTTGTGATCGGCACTGGCGTGCTTCTTCTGGTCTCACTCCTTGTGAACGCCTTTCTGGCTGCGTTGGGCAAATTTGTAGTTCAAGCTGTGCCCGGGCCTCAGGTTATGCTGACATTCGTGGACGTGGCCGTTTCCTTGCCGGTGATCACTTTGCTCTTCGCCTTGATGTTTAAGGTACTACCAGACGGGTATATCGCCTGGCGGGATGTCTGGCTCGGTGCGGTGGCAAGCGGAACGCTTTTCATTATCGGTGAGTGGGCCATCGGCCTCTATATCGGCTCAACTGCGATGGCCTCAATGTACGGTGCCGCCGCCTCACTCATGGTCATTTTGGTTTGGGTGTACTACTCCGCCTTGATTTTCTTTTTAGGCGCCGAATTTACCTGTGTGTATGCTCATGAGTACGGCTCGCGTGTGTCTCACCTTAAAAGCTCCCCCTCGATCTCGTGATGATAACGAAGGCTTGGCCTGCGCATCTGATCTGCCTCTCGAATTCCTGGGAAATACGCTCGTGCGAAATAGGATTACTTCCCGGACAGAGGTGGCCCCTCATTTGTTTGGACAGAATTTCTTGCTTCATCAGTGAAGTCCTGCCGGTGTCTGCCTAGCCCGCATTATTCATGAACACTTCTGCTGCAATCGCGGAGACGGAAGTTAGAATCCCATGCGGTACTCTTTCTTCGCGCCACGATCGTGTAAAGGGCGCTCGACCTCGCAAGCGCGGGGGCGACGCACCTGGACGCGGACGGACCGGCGTCCAGGCAGGCGGGCTCGCCACTCAGTCGGTCAACATCCTGTTCAAGGATGCCTCCCTCCCTCGCGGGCTCAGCTCTGAAGCCTGCTTCGCCCACTCCCAGGCGGGGGGGGTGCCCCGCCTCGCGGCTCCGCGGCTGCGTGTGGCCGATTGGGCAGGTGTTCATCGTAGAACTCATCCGGAGTTTTCCGGTCAAGCGCCGAGTGCGGTCTGCGTGGGGGGTCAAAGGTCAAGTAGTCTGCCAAGCCTTGCTGGGCTGGGCTGCGCTGACCGAGGACCGCAGCT
>Ga0315275_10008092_pt1 | contig 10221 bp, 9 predicted proteins | sample YL17G03_0_MG_FD_205557 | JGI IMG/M metagenome (GOLD analysis project Ga0315275, IMG submission 205557) | Sediment microbial communities from Yellowstone Lake, YNP, Wyoming, USA - YL17G03_0 | ecosystem: Environmental > Aquatic > Freshwater > Lake > Sediment | place: USA: Wyoming | collected...
ATTGCTCCTTCAGTTGCCAGGCCTCTAACCCTGGTAACCACATGAGGTATTAGCTCCAGTTTCCCGGAGTTATTCCTCTCTTTGGGGCAGGTCACCAACGCGTTACTCACCCATTCGCCACTAGGAAGTTCCCGTATTGCTACAAGAACTCCTCGTTCGACTTGCATGTATTAGGCACGCCGCCAGCGTTTATCCTGAGCCAGGATCAAACTCTCCGCAAAAAAATTATGCATCTTTCGATGCGTAAAGTCTGCGTTTTTGTCGTTATAACGACTGGCTGATTTCCTATCACTATTCAGTTGTTAAGGTGCCTTCAATCGAGCGGGCGGGATTTTACCACCGCCACTAGAGCCTGTCAAGGCTTTTTCTGAGACTAAACTGCCGATGTTAAACTCAACATCGGCACGTCAGACTGTGAAGTGTGTACACTTTAGTCTCTGACGCATGTGCGTCTTTGCTCGTTTGTAAGTGTTCTGCCCATCAGGGCGAGAACAAGCGTCTTCAATTGCGAACGTTAATTATAAGCTATTACCTTAACTTGTCAAGAGGAAAAATCATACCAATTGTCAGACAAGTATTATTAACAAAATCCTAACTCATTTCCTGGCGCCCCATCAAAGCACGCAGCAATGTTATCTGATCTGCATATTCCAGGTCTCCTCCAATCGGCAAACCGCGCGCCAGGCGCGTCACCTTTACACCCGGGATATTGACCTGTTGCTGTATGTACATGGCGGTAGCGTCACCCTCCATGCTCGGGTTGGTAGCCAGGATTATTTCTCGAATACCACCTGCTTTAACCCGCATCACCAACTCGCGAATGGTCAAATCCTCGGGGCTAATTCCCTCAATCGGTGAAAGCGCTCCGCGCAGGACATGATACCTCCCCTGGAATCCGCCCGTGCGTTCCATCGCCAAGACGTCCAATGGCTCTTCAACCACACACACCAGCCCTGGGTCTCGTTCCGGGTTGGCACACACCTCGCACTCCGTTCTCCCGGCACTGGTTACATTGAAGCAAATAGGGCAATCGACTGTATTCGCCTTCAACTCATGCAGGGCGTTAGATAGTTCTCCGGCGATCTCTTCCGGGGCATTCAGCAAGAAGAATGTCAGACGTGAGGCTGTCTTCGGCCCAATCCCTGGAAGGCGAGAAAATGCATCGATAAGGTTTTGAATCGGTGCGGGAAGTATCATGGGCTATATCAACCCGTTTATCAAAAGGGCAACCCTCCTGCCAGCGGCCCCATTCTCTCGGAAGCCAGGGCGCGCGAAGCATCCAATGCTCCGTTCACCGCCGCCAGCACCAGGTCTTGTAACATCTCGATGTCAAAGTCTTTCAACAGCTCCGGGTCGATGACTACCGACTGGCAGCGCTGGTCACCGGTCATAATCACGTTTATTGCACCACCACCAGCGGAATAATTCACGGTTTCCTGGGCCAGCTGCTCTTGAGTTTGCACCAGCTGCTCCTGTAATTTTTGGATCTGTTGCATCATTCCCATCTGCCCGCCCTTTTGGGGTAAATTTGGTCGGAATTTCGGCATAATTCGCTCCTGATTTTATTGTATATCCACGAGCTCGCCACCCAGGTCACGCAATGCAGACGCTACCATGCCATCGCTGTCCACTTCCGGTGGTGGAGTGCTCTTCTTCCCCGAAACCAATACAGCCTGCACATTAATCTCCATATCCATGACCTGCTTAAGCACGCTCCGGATCAACTCAAGATTGCCAGGATTTTCCAGTGTATTTAAGTAAAAATCACCATTGAATCCCAGGGTGAGAACGTTGCCCTTTAAAACCCGTAATTTTGTAGAATTGAGCACCCCGGCGAGTTTTGGATTCTGCTCTTTCACCCTTGCAATCAGCTGGTCCCATCTACTGTTCAATCGTTGGTTTGCGGATGCATCCGTTGAGGATGTCTCGATACTCTCTGTATTTCTTTCGTTCGGTGAGGGCTTTGGGTTTGTAGATCTATCTTCTACCGGGTTGACCTTCCGAGATATTATGGGGTTATCGGGTATATTCGTTGCGGACACACTGCTACCCGATTCACCCGTCAGGGTTATTGCTTCAATAAATGCCATTTCAATCGGTAGGGTTGGTTGCCAGCTGCTACGGGTTTCCGTCGCCGCTTGATTAAATGCCTGAACAACTCTGAGTAATTCATTGACTGTGAATGCTTGCGCATGTTGTGCTAATTGGTTGCGCGATTCTGGGGTAGCCTCCACCTGAGAGGCATTCCCCATCGCCACCAGCAACATGCTGCGCAGGTATTCCACGATCTGTCGGGCAAACTGACGTGGGTCTGAGCCAGAATCCAGGCTGCGGTGAATTACCTCCAAGCCTATATTGGATTGGCGTTTTATCATGGCTTCAATCACGTCGATTACCGCCTGGCTGGTAGCAGTACCCAATACATCCTGCGCCAATTGCAGCGTGATGTTCTTGCCTGCTGATGACAGCTGGTCAAGCAAAGAAATGGCATCGCGCATGGATCCCGTAGCCTGACGGGCAACCAGGCTGAGGGCTTCTGCATCCACCTGGATTTTTTCCTCCTCAGCCATTGCCTTTAAATTGTCAATGATCTCCTTCACCGGTATGCGCCGAAATTCATGCCGCTGGCAACGTGAAAGCACTGTGGCTGGGATTTTGTGCACCTCGGTGGTTGCCAGGATAAATATGGCATGTGGCGGGGGTTCCTCAAGGGTCTTGAGCAGGGCATTGAAGGCAGCCGTGGATAACATATGCACTTCATCGATGATGTACACTTTACAGCGTCCCTGGTTGGGCGAAAAATTGATCTTGTCGCGCAGGTCACGCACATCATCCACACTGGTATTGGAGGCGGCATCGATTTCAATCAGATCCAGAAAGCGCCCCTGGTTAACTGCCTGGCAGTGCGCACACCGGTTGCACGGACGCTCTGCGAGCTCCTTTTCCAAACAGTTGACCGCCTTTGCCAGGATGCGCGCCGTGCTGGTCTTACCCGTGCCGCGTGGGCCTGAAAACAGGTATGCATGTGCCACGCGGTCTGCACTGACGGCATTCCGAAGGGTTTGCACCACATGTTCCTGGCCGATGACCTGATCCCAATGGATTGGACGCCACTTACGGTAGAGAGACTGTGACATGTTTAGAGTGTATCAGACTGAATCATATAGGTCAATCTATTCCCATTTCCAATTGATCATTCGCCTACACAACCCAAACGCCATAACCTACCGTCGCGAGCCAGTAACATGCCCGCTTCTGTAGGACCCCAACTACCCCGCCGGTAAAGGGCGAGGTCGGGGATATTACTTGTTTCCCAACCATTCGCGACTGAATCGACCAGCTTCCAGGCAGCTTCGATCCCATCTGAGCGGGTGAATAACGCAGCATCTCCACGCAATGCTTCAAGGATCAGCCTTTCATAAGCATCCGGTAAAACGCCAGTAAACGAATCTTGATAATGAAAGTCCATGTCTACTGGACGCATTTCCTGGTCAGAATCGGGCACTTTGGCTTCAAACATCAGGTGAATACCTTCGTCTGGTTGGATGCAAAGCGACAAAATGTTGGGGATGAATTTGTACTCGTCTGGTAGCCGGAACATTAAATGAGGCGGGCGTTGGAACTCAACGATGACCTGGGAAGTTTTATCTGTCAGAGACTTACCTGAACGCAGGTAGAATGGTACTCCTTTCCAGCGCCAATTATCGATATAAAGCTTGAGGGCTGCAAAGGTTGGTGTCTGTGAATTCGGCGAAACACCTGCTGTCTGGCGATAACCCTCGTATTGGGCACGGACTGTATCCGTCAGGGTGATCGGTCGAATGGATGACAGCAGCTTGAAAGTTTCATTTCGTACTGCATCCGCCTCAAACGAAGCTGGGGGTTCCATTCCGACTAATGAGAGCAGCTGCAGCAGGTGGTTTTGGAACATGTCGCGTAAAACCCCCACGCCGTCATAATAATCTGCCCGGTGCTCGATATCTACCGTCTCAGCTACGGTAATCTGGATGTTATCAACGTAGCGACGATTCCAGATGGGCTCAAATATCGTATTTGCAAATCGAAAAAACAGGATATTCTGAGCGGTTTCCTTGCCCAAATAGTGATCAATGCGGTAGACCTGGCTTTCATCAAAAACCGAATGCAAAATTTTATTCAGTTCGCGGGCGGATGCTAGATCGTTGCCAAAGGGTTTTTCTACAATGATCCGGCGCCAGCCTTCACTCTGATCAGCAAAACCGGCCTGACCCAGGCAGTTGACCACCGGGATGTAGTGCTCTGGAGCTGTGGCCAGGTAATACAGCCGGTTGGTTGTTCGGGTTTCGATTTGCCCGAGATATTCATGCAGGCGTGCGAAGTCTTCCGGAACATCCAGGTTGCCCTGGAAGTAAAGCAACCTGTAGGCAAACTCTTCCCAAAGTTCCTGGGTGTAGCTATCGGGGCTGAAGGTCTTGACCCCTTCCTCTAAACGCTGGCGAAAGGTGGCATCGGTGTAGGGACGACGGGCAAAGCCAACGATGTTGGCGCACCCGGACGTGCGACCTTTGATATGATCGTTATACAATGCAGGAACCAGTTTGCGCCAGGTGAGATCTCCTGAAGCACCAAAGATCACAATTGTGGTTAGCTTATCATTATCTGACATTTTCTTTTCATTTCCCAGCATAACTACTGATCTCGTTATTGTTAACTTCCAAGTCACTAACCGTCACACACCCTATTCAAGGTTTGGATGAATTTTACCTTACATCAGAGGTCTATAGCTAATAAAAAAATAAATCACCCCGCTTTTCCCCGTAACTCATGACCTGAGCATTGGATGGTTTCGGCTTAATAATATTCTTACCCCTGGTCTTATGCTATTCTTCAATCACTATGAAACGCTCCCGGGTAGTAAGGCTATTACAAGATCATCGATCTGAAATCACATCACTCGGTGTCAAATCGCTGACTTTATTCGGTTCTGTCGCTCGCGATGAAGCAAGTCCGGAAAGCGATGTGGATTTACTGGTTGAGTTTTCGCGCCCCGTGGGTCTGTTTCAATTTATTGATCTGAAACAATATCTTGAAGAACTGTTAGGATGCCAGGTTGACCTAGGCACGCCAAACTCACTTAAGCCAACTACGAAGAACTACATTATCCAGGATGCGATATATGTCGTCTAGAAATTGGCAATCCAGGATTGAAGATATTCTGTTATGTGTCCATAATATCCAGGAATTTATTGTAGGAATGAATTCTAACTCCTTTGTAAAAGATCTCAAAACCATTCGTGCAGTGGCTTTCGAATTAATTACCTTAGGTGAAGCAACACGTACCATCCCAGATGACGTACGAAAACACAACCCTGAAGTACCATGGGGAAAAATGCAGAGTATCCGTAATGTAATCATCCATGAAAAATTTTCGCATGGATGAAGAAATTATCTGGCAGACAATTCAGGAAGATCTACCCCCATTAATCCCTTTACTCGAAGATATCTTAAAACCAACCCGTAGGAAAATCGTAAGCTAGTAAGATTATCTTCTTTTTATACCAAGAGCGATCCAGCTTGATTATTTCAATTTCGCGCTTTCTTCCTCGATACGCTGTAGCACCTGTGCAGCTTCATCCGGGTCAGCGATATGCACTGTGCCATCCCCGTCCACATGGGTGGGGATGAGATCATACCCAGTATAGTCTGTCCCATTGAAATGAAGGAGCAGCATCACCCCCTGCTGGTGGGCAAGATCCCAGGTCTGGTCAAAGACGAAGTTCCCCAGCCCGTAAAACACATCGATCCCATCCAGCTGTTCGATCGCCTGGACAACATGGGTGTGATTACCCACCACCACATCCGCCCCAGCCTCCACTGCCACCTGTGCAAAGTGCTGCTGGTAAGTATTGGGATCAGAGCTATCTTCAGGACCCCAATGTGGCATGGCAATCACTACATCCGAGACCTGCCGGGCGGAATCGATGGCAGCGCGCAGGTTCTCGTCGTTTAGTTCTGCAATCCCCGGGGAATCCTGACCAGCAAACGTTATGGGCTCGACCATCCCCAGTGAGACAAAACCGAAGCGGACACCCTGCACATCCACCACCACCGGCTGCATGGCCTCTGAAAGATCCATACCTGCCCCAACTGGCAGGATGTCATTTGCACGCAAGTTATCTAAAGTGTCGAAGAAAGCCCGGTTGTAATTATCCCTGCAGCTATCCCCGTTACAATTTTTGATGTGATTGGTCGCCACACTCATTACGTCAAAGCCCGCTGAGGCAGCCGCCGATGCACTGCGCGAGTCACTTACCAATACATAAGTTTCGATACAGCCGGTATGGGTGGACAGGTCGCTCAGGGTGGTATTCAACGTCCCCACTGCCAGGTCGGCGCCGGAGATGAGCTCGCGCACCTCATCATAGACGTAATTGGCATCCCCGCGGTCATCAATAGCAGATTGCACGCAGCGTGCCGGCACGATCACCCCGGTGAAAAGCAAGGTGATTTGAGGCGCGGGCTGCTCAGTGGGTGCCTCGGTTGGAATAGTTACAGGCATAGGGGTCTGTGTGGAGGTGCTAACAGCCGAAGGCGTAGGGTTCTCATCAGGTGGAGCATTCATGACAAACGGGAGAGACACCATCATCTGGGTCGGAGTGGCAGTTAATGGTATTGACGATGGTGATACTACTGGCTTAGTCGCCTGGCACCCACTCAGGGCGAGCCATAGTATAAACAAAAACACTGCGTTGTTTTTTAAGAACCGTATTTGTTTCAAGCTATCCAGCATGGTTTGTAAAATCCTATTATCGATTGTCCAAAGAGATTTGTATCTCCAGCTTCACCAGCATGTCGTTCTCTATACCTGCGGCTCTTTCAAGAGCTTGCCTGGCAGGCGTATTGCCAATTTGCCCCAATGCCCAGGCAGCATGCGCCCGGACAAGTGGCTCATGATCGACCATCAGCACCTCGGCCAGCGCAGGGGTTGCATCCGTATCATGTAAATTACCAAGTGCCACTGCAACGTTGCGCAAATAACCTCTGCGCTTGGCACGCATAACCGGGCTGTGGTGGTATTTACGCTTGAATTCATCTCTAGAAAGCTTCAGCTCATCCAATAAATAGAGGGTTGGCTGAACAGGATGATGATCAAATGCCTTGTCAACCTCAGATACCGCAAATCGGTTCCACGGGCATACTTGCTGGCATACATCGCAACCGAAGACCCATTCACCCATCTGCGACCTGAGCTCAGGTGGAATCGATCCCTTCAATTCAATGGTCAAGTAGGAAATGCAGTGCCGGGCATCAATTGTGCGATCTGGCAGGATGCAACGCGTGGGGCAAGCATCGAGGCAGCGACTACATGTTCCACAGCGATCCTGTGTGAAGGGTTGATCAGGCTCAAGCTCAATCCCCAATAGGATCTCAGCCAGGAAGAAGTACGAGCCTTTATCGGGGCTGATCAAACAGGTATTCTTACCGATCCACCCCAGCCCGGCTCGTTGAGCCAGTTCCCGCTCCAGTATCGGTCCCGTATCGGTATACCATCGGTTTGGAATGGAATGCCCGACCTGTGATTCAATAAACTGCACCAGGCTTTCTAATCGTTCGATCAGGATACCATGATAGTCATTTTCCCGGGCGTATGCCGCGACCTTGCCACGCAAGGGCGAATTTTTTAAATCATCTTCTACTCGAGCAGGCGGTGCCGGGTAGAGGCTACCCAAAACCAGCACCGAGCGGCATTCAGGCAGTATCTGGTTAGGGCATGCCCGGCACAACCTGGAATGTGGGGTATTCAGGTAGGTCATCTCGCCGTGCCGACCCTGCTGCAGCCAGGTCTCAAAAACATCCGCATGCGGTAATGGGGCAGGCGTAGACACTCCGACCATGGAAAACCCCAAACGGTATGCTTCCTCTTTTACGGCAAATGTGAGGTTCACAATCAGCTGATCCCTAAAACAAATTGTAGCGCAAGACCAATACTTGCGCTACAATTTCGATCGTAAAGCAGAAATATGCTTATGGAGTGCAGGTGAGGTTGAACGACGCCTGGTTGGAGGTCATATCTACCGGGGCAGTCACATGGAATCGCACCCAGCCTGTTCCTGAACTGGTGAATGTCAGGGGGAAGCTGAGTGAATAGGTGCCTGGTCCAAATGTGCTTGTTTGGGCGCCTGGTAGATTAAAACTGAAACCAGGTGTCTCGGAGTATGCTTCCAGTTTATAGGTCAAGGTAGCACTCTGGTTAACCGTAAAAGTGGCCGCGAAGGTGAAAGTATGGGGGCATTTACCGAGATAAGTCCCCTCATCCACCGACATACTCAAGCTGCTGATCGGGTCACCGGGAATACCTGTTGCTGTTGGAGAGGGATTGGGATTAGAAGTAGGTGTGGCTCCTGGGGTGCCCGCTGGTGTGGTTGGGGTAGGTCCTCCACTGCCCACTGCGATCAAGACATAAACCGAATCATTGAACAATTGCCCAGAGGCATTCTTCAGCTTCCAAAATCCCTTGTAAGTGCCATTGGTGTTGGGTGCCACCATGTCAACGGAGATATCCACTTGTTGACCTGGAGAAACCGTTTGTGAAAGAGGAACTGACGTGACGGTGCCCATCTGATCGCCGCTGATGAAAACCAAAGTAAACGAGGTTGTCCAGGTCGTCGTTCCAGCATTTTGCAGCTTCCATGTTTTACGGAAGGTAGCCCCTGGCGCCAGCACAGTTCCATCCGGGATAGTTGGGTCACTGACATATACTGATCGATCACCTGAAGTTCCTCCCGCCAGTGTAGGTAATGCTGTATTCGTTGCAGTGCCCTGAGGCGTGAGGGTCACAGCTGCTGTTTGGGTCTGCATGGCAGAAGCGGTTTGAGCTGCTGCAGTCTGGGTTGGATCAATGGTTGGAGTGGGTGGAACAGGTGTGGCAGACGGGGTGGATTGAAAGATCTGCGTCAGTCGGACATCTGCTGTCTGGGCAGCAGCCGTGTATATTAGATCTGGGTTAGAGGTAGGTGTAGCAGGTGTCTTTGAGCGACAACCCATCAGCAGAATGGGTAGGACTATAAAAGCAAGGGTGATTAAAATGGCTTTCTTTTTCATCGTAACTCCTAAACAATCTAGGGCAACTATTTATCCGTGCCCCTGGTCTTTCTGAACGATTCTGGAAAATTAGGTGCATGAGCTTATCTGGTGTATCGACAACAAGGGGCGGCAGGTGCACCGGTCTAATAATACCACGGTTGCCCTGCCGCCACGCAAGTGCGGCGAAATAACAGGCTGTGTGCGCCAGATTATCTTTCGATTTTTGGCGTCACCCATAAGCTGGTATATGCATCTGGACTGCCAACTGCAATTGCAACTAGCTCAAACTGTACGGTATGCCCAACCAGCGCTGACAGGTTGACATCCAGAGATGTCAGGGTGCCATCACATTTCTTCAGCCACTCTCCAATTGTGACCTCTGTTGCACCCTCGATGTAGCGAATTTGGTATTTGATCTGGCTCGTGCCACAATCATATCGGAAGCCAATCCGCGTGCGTAAGTGGTCATTCGCTTGGATGGTATACGACGGGTATAGACCCAAGATCTTGCCATCGGCGATGTGCTGGGGGTAAGTAGCAAGCTGGCTGCTGTAAGTTTTCCCATCTTCCATCTTGGCATTTGCAACGTTCCCCGCCACACCTGGAGAGTCGCTGCCCGGATCACCCCAGGGGAGGCTTGTGGTGCCGTTAGTCCAGGAGGCATCCGGGCCGCGAGCAATGAAATCATACGATAGCGTATACGACGAGGTCGGAGAGGGGGTAGGGGTTGGCACTACTGACTTGATCTGCACCCAAAAGCTCTGGTCCGCATTGGTGCCAATCCCAAATTGTGCTCCACCTGAATTGCGCAAGCGCCAATTACCCTTGTACGTGCCTGGTGTGGTCGGGGCAATCAGAGACACAGAGATATCAACCGTGCTTCCGGGTGCAATGGTGCCACTCGTGATCGGAGCTGAAGCAGGTCCGCTCATAGCATCGCCATTATAGAAAACCAGGGTATAACCAGATGTCCAGGTACAAGAGCCATTGTTCCTCAGCCTCCAGGTCTTCACGAATGTCGTCCCGGCGCCAATTGGAGTGTTGTCGGGCACGGTGACATCTGAAACAAATTGTGCTCGGTCGCAAGGAATTGGAATTGGGGTCGCAGTCGGCGGTATGGGAGTATTGGTTGGAATTGGCGTGTTTGTGGGTGGCAGG
>Ga0315275_10008094_pt1 | contig 10221 bp, 6 predicted proteins | sample YL17G03_0_MG_FD_205557 | JGI IMG/M metagenome (GOLD analysis project Ga0315275, IMG submission 205557) | Sediment microbial communities from Yellowstone Lake, YNP, Wyoming, USA - YL17G03_0 | ecosystem: Environmental > Aquatic > Freshwater > Lake > Sediment | place: USA: Wyoming | collected...
ACGCTCGTCACCCTGGGCGGGGCGACGGACTTCGCCATCACGAAGCTCGGCCTGCCGATCCGCAACGTGGTGGCCGGACTGAGCACGAAGGAGTTCTTCGTGCCGGGATCGACGCTGCGTGTCACCATCGACAACACCAACCCGCTGGCGTACGGCATGCCCTCAGAAGGGCTCGTGCTCTTCCACTACAGCCCGGCGTTCGACGTCGTCGCCACAGACTTCAACGACCGGAACGAGGTCGTCGTGCGTTACGCCGATCGGAACATCGAACGCAGCGGCTGGGTGAACGGCGCGCAGTACATCGCCGGCAAGACGGCCATGGCCTCGGTCGGGTTCGGCCAAGGCAAGGTCGTCTTGATCGGCTTCCGGACCCAGAACCGTGCGCAGACGCACGGCACCTACAAGTTCCTCTTCAATGCGCTGGTGAACCCGCCGGCCCGCGCGTCCGGGGCCGCGCAGCATCGCCCGTAGCGCCCGCGCATGGGGTCAGGCCCCCAGCTTCCCGTCGAGATACGCCTCGTAGGCCGTCATGTCGAAGATGCCGTGGCCGCTGAGGTTGAAGAGAATCGTCTTCTTCTCGCCCGATTCGCGCGCCGCCAGGGCGTGACGGATCGTGCTGTGAATCGCGTGCGCCGACTCTGGCGCCGGAATGGTGCCCTCACAGCGTGCGAACGTCACGGCGCTCTGGAACACCTCGTGCTGATCGTACGCCTCGGCTTCGATGAACCCGCCCGCCAGCAGGTGGCTGACAAGCGGCGCCGACCCGTGGTAGCGCAGGCCACCCGCGTGGACCGGCGGCGGCACGAAGTTGTGCCCGAGCGTATGCATCATCATCAGCGGCGTGGTGCCCGCGGTGTCGCCGAAATCGTACTCCCGCGCGCCCTTTGTGAGGCTGGGGCAGGAAGCTGGCTCGGCGGCGATGACGCGCAGGGCCTTCCGGTCGCCCGTGATCTTGTCCTTCAGGAACGGGAACGCCAGCCCGGCGAGGTTGCTGCCTCCGCCGTGGCACGCGATGATGATGTCCGGGTAATCGCCGGCGAGCTCCATCTGCTTCCTGGCCTCGAGGCCGATGATCGTCTGGTGGAGCAGCACGTGGTTGAGCACGCTGCCGAGCGCGTACTTCGTGTCGTCACGCTTCGCGGCGTCCTCGATCGCCTCCGAGATCGCGATACCCAGGCTCCCGGGTGAATGCGGATCCTGCGCCAGGATGTTCCGGCCGGCCTGCGTCAGCGTGGAGGGGCTCGCGACGATGTCGGCGCCGTAGGTCTTCATCATGATGCGGCGGTACGGCTTGAAGTCGTAGCTGACCCGCACCATGTAGACCATGCACTCGAGGCCCATCAGCCGGCACGCGCACGCCATTGCGGAGCCCCACTGCCCGGCGCCGGTTTCGGTCGCGATGCGCTTCACGCTCTCCTGCTTGTTCATGTACGCCTGCATCAGCGCCGTGTTCAGCTTGTGGCTGCCGACCGGGCTGACGTGCTCGGACTTGTAGTAGATTTTCGCCGGCGTATCAAGGAACTCTTCCAGGGCGCGGGCGCGGAACACCGGCGTGGGCCGATAGAGCCGGTAGATGTCGCGCACCTCGTCCGGGATCTCGATGAACCGCTCCTGCGACACCTCCTGGAGAATCAGCCCCATCGGGAAGATCGGCGCCAGCGCTTCGGGCCCGATCGGCTGTTTCGTGCCGGGATGGAGCGGCGGCGGCATCGGCGTCGGCAGGTCCGGCGCGATGTTGTAGAAGTGCGTCGGGATGTCGGACTCGGGCAGTGTGATCTTCGTGTCGGTCATCGGGGCCTCCTGGTGGACGGGGTTGATCCGGGTGTCAGAATCTGACGCCCAGCGCGAGCGTGAACTCGCGCGGCGCCTGATAGTCGTTCGGGCTGGTCGGCTTCCCGAAGTCCGAGCCGTACTGGTAGTGCACGCCTTGGACCGGCGTCTCGGTGAACGGGTTGAACGCGGCGTACGTCGTGTTGTCGATGCGCGTGAGCACGGTCCGGCTCATCCGCTGCACCGCCGCCTGATTGAAGACGTTCATCAGCGCCCCGCGGCAGTACACCTGCGTCCGCTTCGTGCCCGCCACCTTCCACGTCCACGTGGCCGACAGGTCCGTCGCGGTCACGGTATCGGTGTGGTACGCACCGCGGGCGCTGAAGTAGTACTGCACCGAGGTTGGCGGGCGCGCGTAGCCGGGATTCACCACGTAGGCGGACGGGTTCATGTTGCCAATGGCGCTCCAGGGGATGCCCGACTCGACGCGCTGCACGAGGCCGATCGTGACGCGCCCGTACTTCGCCGGCGTGCGCGCATCCCACAGCACGTAGGCGCGGAGCCGGTGCCGCTGATCGGAGGCGAGCGAACCGTCCGGGCTGTTCCAGTGCGCGTCCCGGTACTCGGGGTAGTCGAGCATCGGCGCCATCTCCGGCCCGGCCGTTCCACTCTCGCCGTCGACGCTGCCGCGCGTCCACGCCAGCGTGTAGACGGCGTTGATCTGCGTCCGCGTGCCCAGGCGGTAGAGCAGTTGTGACTGGAGTCCCTGGTACGTCCGCCGCGCGCCCGTGCCGACGTTGGTGACCACCTGCAGGTCGTTCAGCGCGCCCGCCGCGTCGACGACCTTGCCGGTCGTCAGATCGCGCCGGTTGCCGTAGAACTGCCCGTAGCGCCGGAACACGCCGTCCACGCGCACCGCGCCCCGCGAGCCGAACTGGCGCGACACGCCGGCCAGCAGTTCCTGGGCGTCGAGCGGGCCCAGCGCCGGGTCCATCTTGATCGTGAGGCCCGGGATGGTGGGGGCGCTGCGCGTGACGCGGGTCGTGCCCCCGTTGGCCTGGAACCACGTGAACAGCGTGCGCAGCGCGTCTGCTGCGGGCACGGGCGTGCCGCTGGCGTTCACGACGGGCCCGAGGTAGTCGTAGATGTAGGTGGATGGCCGCCCGCCTGGCGATGCCGCATCGGTGATGGTCGTGTTGATCGACGAGACGTACCGTGCGTAACCGCCGCGGATCACCCACGCGCCGCGCCCGTCCGGGTTCCAGCTTGCCAGCACGCGCGGGCTGATCGTGGTGGCCTTCACCGCGAGCGCGCCCTGGCTGTCGCGATCGTGGTTCAGATCCGCGCGCACGCCTCCCTGCAGCGTGAGGCGGCTCGACGCGCGCCATGTGTCGCCGGCGAACACCGAGTAGGTGCGCATGTCGTTGCCGACCGACGGCTTCTGGATCGGCGTCCAGTAGATCCACGTCGTCTTGTCCGCCAGGAACACCGGGAAGACCTGGTCGTTCAGCAGCGTCGCCCGCGTGGCGCGCACGCGGTACCCGCTGCCGGACTGGTAGGTGTTCGTCTGCCGCGCTTCCTGGAACACGTCGACGCCGGCCGTCAGGGCGTGGGACCCCGGGCCCCTGCCAGAGGCGCCCCAGCTCAGCACGACCGCCACGTTCCGGTTGTCGCGATCGTCGGCCGAGTCGGCGCAGATCGCGCAGCCGGTGGGGGAGTTGAACCGCGCGTCCGAGCGCGAACGATCCCAGACCGGCGTGCCGGCGACCAGGTCGGTGGCGCTCGCGCCGATGCCGGTGGCGCGCAGCCGCCGCGTCGACGCGCGCGCGTCGAGCAGCAGGCGCCGGCCGATCGCCGTTGTGTAGGACGCGCCGAGCAGCCACTCCGGCGTCTGGCTGTCGTAGAGGCTTGCCAGGTCCATCACGGTGCCCGTGTTCACGTTGGTCCGCGTCGATCGGATGCCGAAGTAGTCGACGCGCAGCGTCTGCGTCGGGCGCATCGACCACGCGAGCTTGGCCTGGTACCGCTGCTCCCGATCGCCGTACGGATAGGACTGCCGCGTGTAGGACAACGTGCGGCTCTGCTCGGTGTGCGTGAGCTGCCCGGCCCCGAAATAGAAGAGCCGGTTCTTCACGATCGGCCCGCCGAGCGTGAACTCCCAGGCGGGCACGCGGCGATTCAGCGTGGCGTCCCCGCGATACGGAGTCAGCGCCCGCCACTGGTCGTTGCTGATGCCGACGCGCACGGACCCGCTGACGGTATTGCTGCCCGACTTGGTGACCGTGCTGACCACGCCGCCCTGGAACCGGCCGTACTCGATGGGCACCGCGCCGGTGGCCACCCGCGTCTCGGCGACGGCCTCCGCGATGTAGAACGGGCGGCCCTGGCCGCGCAGCACGTCCTGCGCCGCGAAGCCGTCCACGAGAAACACGTTGCCGAACGAGAACGCCCCCGAGATCGCGAGCGCGTTGTTCGCGCCCGTGGCGCTGATGCCGGGCGCCATCAGCGCGGCCCCCTCGGCCGTGCGGGCGACGGGCAGCCGATCGATGATCTCCGAGGCGATGACGCCGCCGGCGGGCGCGTGCGGCTCCGGCGTTCCCGGGATCCGCTCCGAGGTGACGCGCACGGTTTCCGGAAATGGCGCCAGTTCCAGTCGCACGTCGAGTGCCGCCGTCCCGCCATCGGGCACGCGCACGGGCTCGGCCCGCGGCACGAACCCGGCGATCTCGAAACGGACCATGTAGTCGCCGGCCCGAAGCCCGTCGATGACGTACCGGCCGTCGTCGGCGGTTCGCACCGAGCGCGACAGCGCCGCCGCGGAACCGTTGGCCGTCACGACGACACCGGGAACCGCCAGGCCGCTCGGATCGGTCACGCGCCCGGCGATGCGCCCTTGCGCCGGCGTCTGGGCCGCGGCGGAGGTCGCGAGGCAGAGCAGGAGGCCGCCGAGCGGGCGGATCCAGGAACGGAACATGGCGCGCGATTCTATCCCGGCTGAGCCCGATTTCTCCACGCAAACCTGCGTCCCGGGCGAACCCCGAGCGAACCCCGACCGAATCCCGACCGAATCCCGACCGAATCCCGACCGAATCCCGGCCGAATCCCGACCTAATCCCGACCGCGAGGTGCGGCTGCCGGGAATCCGTTGTAACCTTTCCTGCCCCGGAACGGTCCAATTCCGGCAGTAACAACAGAAGCGTCACCCAGGCCGCGAGCACACCCATGCCCTGTATCGCCGACAACCACCACGTTCGATCGATGGTCTTGCCGCTTTCGGAAGGCGAGCGGTCCGAAATGACCGCCCTGGGCGTCCTGGGCGGCGACGGACTGGTTCAACCGGGCCCGGCCCGGCCCGCTCCTCCCGATCGGCCGGCGCCCATCGAGTTGCTCCCCATCGTCGCCGCGTCGGTGCTCAACGAGGCGTTCGACTACGCCAAGCCCTCGTCGTTTTCGCGCGGCATCCGGTTCGATCTGGGCGACAAGTCGCTGCTGCTCATCTCGGGCACCGCCAGCATCGACGATGCCGGGTTGACGCGATACACGGGCGACTTCCGCGCGCAGTTGTGGCGGACTTACCGCAACATCACGACGCTGCTGGCCTCGGAAGGCGCGACGTGGCACGACATCGTCAAGACCACGTGCTACCTGCGCGACATCGAGCGTGACTACAAGGATTTCAACGAAGTCCGGACCGCGTTCTTCGGCTGGCTCGGCCTGAGCCCCCTGCCGGCGAGCGTCGGGATCCAGGCCCGACTGTGCCGCGAAGACCTTCTGGTCGAAATCGAAGCGATGGCAGTGGTGCCTCGCGCGGTCCGAGCCTGATCCGCGTCACGAGACATCCATGTCCTTCGATCGCGACGACCCATCGTCGACCGGCACAGAGCGGCCCCTGACCCGGCGCGACGCACGGCCGGCCGGCACGGTCGTCACCGTCGGCGGCGTGGAGATCGGCGGGCCGGACATCGTGGTCTTCGCCGGTCCGTGCGCCGTGGAGAGCGCCACGCAACTGCTGGCGACGGCGCGCGCGGTGCAGGCCGCCGGTGCGCACGTGCTGCGGGCCGGCGCGTTCAAGCCGCGCACATCGCCGTACAGCTTCCAGGGGCTGAAGGAAGAGGGGCTGTCGCTGCTCGCGCAGGTGCGGGCGAAGACCGGTCTGCCGGTGGTGACCGAGGTGATGGACCCGCGCCAGGTCGAACTGGTGTCGCAGTATGCCGACATCCTGCAGGTCGGCTCGCGGAACATGCAGAACATCTCGCTGCTGGAAGAAGTCGGGAAAACCCGCATGCCCGTGCTGCTCAAGCGGGGGATGAGCGCGACCATCAGCGAGTATCTGCATGCGGCCGAGTACGTGCTGCGCGGCGGGAACACGCAGGTGATGCTGTGCGAGCGCGGCATCCGCACCTTCGAGCCGTCCACGCGCAACACGCTCGACCTGAATGCCATCCCCATGCTGCACCGCGAGACGCACTTGGCGGTGCTGGTCGATCCGAGCCACGGCACCGGGCAGGCATGGATGGTGCCCAGCCTGGCGGCGGCGGCCGTGGCGGCGGGCGCCGACGGCCTGCTCGTCGAGGTCCATTGCGATCCGGCGCGCGCCCTGAGCGACGGGCGGCAGTCGCTGACGCCCGACGCGTTCGCCCGGATGATGCGCGAGATTGCGGCGGTGGCCGTCGCCGTCGGCCGCGCCCTGGCTCCCGCGGCGGTGCCCCTCGCATCGGTGCCGCGATGAGGCGCAGCGTCATCCTCCTCGCCGTCACGGTCGCCGTCACGGTCGCGGTCGCGGTCGCGGCCCTCGGGCTGAGCGTCTCCGCCGCGCCTCAGACCGGCCGGAGCGCGTTCGAGACGGCTGGCGCGCCGGAGATCCGGAACCGCGTCGACGAACTGGTCTTCGCGAAGCTGAAGACGCTGAACCTGCAGCCCGCGGCGGTGTGCGCCGATGCCGTCTACCTGCGTCGCGTCTACCTCGACACCATCGGCACGCTGCCCGCCGCCGACGAGGCGCGCGCGTTTCTCGACGACCGCAGCCCGGCGAAACGGCGGGCGCTCATCGATCGCCTAATCGAGCGGCCCGAGTTCGCCGACTACTGGGCGATGCGGTGGAGCGACGTGCTCCGGGTGAAGTCCGAGTTCCCGATCAATCTCTGGCCGAACGCGGTGCAGGCGTACCACCGCTGGATCCGGACGAGCCTGCGCGACAACGTGCCCTTCGACCGGTTCGTGCGCGACCTGCTCACGTCCAACGGCAGTAACTTCCGCGTGCCGCCCGTGAATTTCTACCGCGCGGTGCAGGGCAAGGAGCCGTACTCCATCGCGTCCGCCGTGGCGCTCGTGCTGATGGGCGTGCGGACCGACGACTGGCCGCGCGAGCGCCTGACCGACATGTCGGTGTTCTTCGCGCAGATCGGCTACAAGGCGACGGGCGAGTGGAAAGAGGAGATCGTCTTCTTCGATCCCGAGAAGCCCCTGCCCGGCGCCTCGACTGGCGCGCCACGCGAGGTCACGTTTCCCGATGGCACGAAGGGCCGCATCCTGCCGGGGCAGGATCCGCGCGAGGTCTTTGCCGCGTGGCTGACCGCGCCGGCGAATCCCTTCCTCGCGCGTGCCGTTGTCAATCGCCTCTGGTGCTGGATCGTGGGCCGGGGCATCGTCCACGAGCCGGACGACATCCGGGCCGACAACCCGCCATCGAATCCCGCGCTGCTGGCATACCTCGAGAAGGAACTCGTCGCGTCGCGCTTCAACCTGCGGCACGTCGTGACGCTCATCCTGGATTCGACGACGTATCAGCTGTCGGCGATTCCGCGGGCAGTGTCGGACGAGGCCGAGGCGAACTTCGCGCACGCGTTCGTGCGGTCGCTCGACGCCGAGGTGTTGATCGACGCCATCAACCAGGTAACCGGCGGCACGGAGGAGTACTCCAGCGCGATTCCCGAGCCCTACACGTTCATCCCGCCGGATCAGCGGTCGATCGCGCTCGCCGACGGCAGCATCACGAGCGCGTTCCTCGAGACGTTCGGGCGGTCGCCGCGCGATACCGGACTGGCCGGCGAACGCAACACGCGGCCGTCGGCGGCGCAACGCCTCTACATGCTGAATTCCGCCGACATCCAGCGCAAGCTCCAGCAGGGCGGGAAGCTGGCCGCGCTGATGCAGGGGCGGAAGGATCCGCGCGACATGGTGAGCACGCTGTATCTGGCGATTCTCTCGCGGTACCCGAGCGAGGACGAACTGAAGACGGTCGGCGCGTATCTGCAGCAGGGCGCCGCCAATCGCCGCGGCGCCGGTCTCGACATCGCGTGGGCGCTGCTGAACACGGCCGAGTTCCGGTACCGGCACTGAAAGGTCGATCACGATGCCGCTGAATCGACGTGCACTGCTGACAGCCGGCCTGGCCGGCGCGGCTGGGCTGCTGCTGCCGCGACGCGCGGCCGCGATGCCTGGGTTGAGCCTGCCCGCGTGGCTGGCCTCGCGGCCGGCGGCCGTACCGGCCGCCGCCGCGAAGGCGAAGGCCGTCATCCAGATCTGGATGTGGGGCGGCGCTTGCCACATCGACACGTTCGACCCGAAGCCCGAGGCCGGCTACGACTACTGCGGCCAGCTCGCCAAGGCCATCCCGACCAACGTGGACGGCATCCGCGTCGGCGAGTTGCTGGCGCAGCTGGCGACGCAGGCCGACAAGTTCTCGCTCATCCGCGGGATGACGCACGGCATCAACGCGCACGAGACCGCCTCGTACGCGGTGCAGACTGGACGCAAGCCGGGCGATCGGCTCGTCTACCCCGGCGTCGGCTCCATCGTCTCCTACTTCAAGGGCTACAACGCCGGCTACAAGGGGCTCATCCCGCCGTACATCGTCCTCACCGACCTCCAGGGGCGGTTCTCCGAGGCGGGATTTCTCGGGCCTCGCTACGCGCCGTTCGCCACCGGCGGCGATCCCGGGCAGGGCCAGTTCCTCGTGCAGGGCGTCGTGTCGCCGGGGATGACGGAGCAACGGCAGCGCGACCGGCGCGAGCTGTTGCACGAGCTCGACACGTTCGGCCACGCCGCGCAGGGCAACTCGACACTGGATGCCTTTGCGAAGACCGAGGATCAGGCCTACGAGCTCATCCTGGGCGAGTCGGGCAAGGTCTTCGATCTCTCCCAGGAGAAAGACGACGTCCGCGAGCGGTACGGGAAGAACACCTTCGGGCAGTCGTGCCTGGTCGCGCGGAGGCTGGTCGAGCGCGGCGTGCCCTACATCACCATCAACTACAAGGGCTGGGACACGCACAAGCAGCACTTCCAGACGATGAGGCAGAAGCTGCCGCAGTTCGACAAGGGCCTGGCGACGCTGCTGCAGGACCTGTCGCAGCGCGGCCTGCTCGAGAGCACCGTCGTCTGGTGCTGCGGCGAGTTCGGGCGCACGCCGAAGGTGCTGTGGGAGCCGCCGTGGAACGGTGGGCGCGGCCACTGGGGGAACGCGTTTTCGGCGCTGGTCGCCGGCGGCGGGTTCAAGGGCGGCGTCGTCGTCGGCGCCACCGACGCGCACGGCGAAGAGGTGAAGGACCGTCCGGTGTCGCCGACCGATCTCATCGGCAGCGTCTACGAACTGCTCGGGCTCGACACGGATGCGAAGCTGCCGAACCCGGAAGGCCTCGACGTCCGGCTGGTGCAGCCTGCGGCAGACGGAGCCCGGGCGAATACACGGCTGACCGAGATCATGTAGGCGGGAGCGGCGTGCCATGACCCTGAGCCGAATACTCGTCGCTGTGACCGTTGTCGCTGCCGCCGCGCTGGCGGCCGCGTTCGCCCCGGCGACGGCCGTCGCGCAGACCGCGCCGACCAATCCGCACCTCGGCTATGCGTATCCGGCTGGCGCGCGGCAGGGCACGACCGTGCAGATCCTGGTCGGCGGGCGCTACCTCGATGGCGCGGGATCGGTCATCGTGTCCGGGCGAGGTGTGCAGGGCCGCTTCATCAGCGTGGATAAGCCGGTCAACGGCCGCCAACTCACCGATCTGCGCGAGAAGGCGCAGGAACTGCAGAAGAAACTCCCCGATCCGGCGGTGCGCCGGGAGCTCGTGGAGCTACGCCAGAAGATCGGCGACTCGGTCCGGCGCAACGCGAATCCCGTGCTGTCGGATATCGCCACGCTCGAGATCACCGTCGATGCCGACGCCGAGCCGGGGCCGCGCCAGTTGCGGGTGGGCACCTCGATCGGGCTCTCCGACCCGGTGGTGTTCTGCGTGAGCCAGCTCCCGGAAGTCGCCGAGACTGAGTCGGCCGAGGGCGACGCCGCGCCGCCGATGGCCGTGACGCTGCCGGTTGTCGTGAACGGCCGCCTCATCCCCGGCGAGAAGGAACGGCTGCAGGGCAACATCCGGCAGGGCGTGCAGTACCTGCCCGGCGACGTCGACCGCTACCGCTTCCAGGCAAAGAAGGGCCAGGAACTGGTCGCCGTCGTGAGCGCGC
>Ga0315275_10008095_pt1 | contig 10221 bp, 6 predicted proteins | sample YL17G03_0_MG_FD_205557 | JGI IMG/M metagenome (GOLD analysis project Ga0315275, IMG submission 205557) | Sediment microbial communities from Yellowstone Lake, YNP, Wyoming, USA - YL17G03_0 | ecosystem: Environmental > Aquatic > Freshwater > Lake > Sediment | place: USA: Wyoming | collected...
GGGCCACCTGGGTCCGGGTCTTTTCGCGGACCAGGTGATTGTGCACCGCCGTCAGCGCGAGCAGGCTGGGGATGGGCGCGTAGTCCTTGTCCAGACCGCGGTCCGAAAGGATCAGGAGCGTGTAACCGGATTTGGTGGCCAATGTGGCCTGCCGGCACAGGTTGTCCAGCGCCCGCTCGAGCTCCTTTTCCCCGCCGTCGACGCGAAAAAGCATATTCAGTGTGGTGGCGAGGAAATCGCCCCAGGACACGCGCCGGAGTTTCTCGAGATCGTAGTTGGTGAGAATCGGATGATCCAGCTTGAGCGTGTGGCAATGCTGCGGGGTCTCGGTCAGCAGGTTGCGCTCCGTCCCGATGAAGCTGATCAGGGACATGACGAGCTCCTCCCGGATCGGGTCGATCGGGGGATTGGTAACCTGGGCGAACAGCTGCTTGAAGTAATTGAAGAGCGGCTGCGGTTTGTCCGAGAGGCAGGCCAGCGGCGTGTCGATGCCCATCGAGCCGATCGGCTCCTGGCCGTCGATCGCCATCGGGCTCAGGATAATGCGCAGGTCTTCATCCGTGTACCCGAAGGCCCTCTGGCGCGGCAGAATGGATTCGAAATCCGGCGGATGCCAGCGCGGGGGAACGGGCAGCTGGTCCAGCGTAACCTGGTTGTCCTTCAGCCAGAGCGCGTAAGGCTGGCGACTGCACAGCTGCGCCTTGGTCTCCTCGTCGGGGATGATCCGCCCCTGAACGGTGTCGACGATCAGCATGCGGCCCGGCTGGAGGCGCCCCTTGAAACGCACGTTGTCCGGTTTGACCGGCAGGACCCCGGTCTCGGATGCCATGATGATCTGGTCGTGGTGCGTCACGAGGTAGCGCGCCGGACGGAGGCCGTTGCGGTCGAGCGTGGCGCCGATTATGCGGCCGTCGGTGAACGCGATGGCGGCGGGCCCGTCCCAGGGCTCCATGAGCGACGCATGGTACTGATAGAAAGCCTGCTTGTCGGGCGACATGGAATGATCGCCCGCCCAGGCTTCGGGTATCAGCGTAGCCAAGGCGTGCGGGAGGCTGCGTCCCGCAAGGTGCAGCAGCTCAACCGTGTTGTCGAGTATCGCGGAGTCGCTCCCGCCCGGCGTGCAGATCGGGAAAAGCTTCTTGATGTCGTCGCCGAACAGCGGCGAGGACAGCACCGACTGGCGGGCATCCATCCACGCGACGTTTCCGCGCAGGGTGTTGATCTCGCCGTTGTGGCAGATGAAACGGTAGGGGTGCGCCAGGTGCCAGGTCGGAAAGGTGTTGGTCGAGAATCGCTGGTGCACCAGCGCGAGGGCGCTGACCACCGATGGGTCGGCCAGCTCTTTGTAAAAGTGGGCGATCTGCGGCGCGAGCAGCAGGCCCTTGTAAACGATCGTGCGCGAGGAGAGGGAAGGGATGTAGAAGTAGCTCTTGTCCCGCACATCCGACCCGAGCACCGCGGACTCGACGCGTTTGCGGATCACATAGAGCTTGCGCTCGAGAGCATCCTGGTCCATGCCGAGGGCGTGCCGGATGAATATCTGCTGAATGTAAGGTTGAGAGACGCGCGCGATTCGCCCGATGGCATTGGAGTTGATCGGTGTATCACGCCAGCCGAGCACACTGAGCCCTTCTTCACGGACGATTCTTTCGATGATGCCTTCGCAAATCAGGCGCTGATGCTTTTCCACCGGGAGGAAGACCATGCCCATGCCGTACTCGCCGGGCAGGGGCAGCGTAAATCCGAGGCGGGCGCATTCACGCTCGAAAAATTCGTGGGGAATCTGAATCAGAATGCCGGCGCCATCACCGGTCACCGGATCGCAGCCGCATGCCCCGCGATGGGTCAGGTTGATCAGCAGCTGGATGCCCTTGAGAATGATGTCGTGCGATTTCTGCCCCTTGATATTCGCGACGAAACCGACGCCGCAGGCATCGCGTTCGAATTCCGGATGATACAGCCCTTGCTTCGCAGGAAGCCCCGATAGGTAAGGATTCTCCTTCATCGACGTATACACCTCTTCCCTGGGAGCGGATGCATCTGCCCCCACACTCTGCTGGATCCGTTTGCGATCCACGATGCAATTTTCGGAATCTGATCCCGATTTTGCAAAAGTAGTGGTTTTAACCCCAAATTTCAAATGATTTCCGCGGACCCTGTGGAGTGAGATGTTCCTCGAACCCTGACGCCCCCCAAAAAATAGGATCCAAAAAAAGCAGCCACGAATTACACGAATTCCACAAAAATGAATTTGTGGAATTCGTGGCTGCTCTTGTAGGGGAGGCGAGATCTCTTTACCCTTCGGCATCGGAACTTAGCGCTGCCCGGAGGCGGCGGTGCAGATCATCGAGAGAATAGGGCTTTTGGACAAAGCCGGCCAGCCCCTTGCCTTCGAAACGCGCCGCACGATCGGTGCCGGCATAGCCGCTGGACATCAGCACGCGCACCGAAGGATCGATCTTGTGGAGTTCGCGCAGGGTCATTTCGCCGTTCATGTGCGGCATGGTCACATCGAGGAGCACCAGGGCGATTTCTCCTTTTCTGGCTTGATAGAGCTCAATCGCTTCGCTCCCGTCGCAGGCCGTTACAACTTCGAAACCGATCCTTTTGAGCATCTTCATCGCCCCACCAGGCGCGCCAGAAAGGCGGAACGACGACGATTGCCAGACTGATACCGTCCTCATTCCAGATCCCATCGCTGTTTGACGCCCGGACGCGGAATCGATAGTTGCCCGGGTCCAGGTTGGTGTAGTTGGCGTGGCGCTCGGGTCCGGCTCTGCGCCAGCCCTTGTCGAAGCCTTCGAGGTGGAATTCGTGGCGGTTCTTGGCCGGAGATTGATAGCTCAACGCGGCGAACCTGAAACTGATGACGGATTGCCGCGCCAGGATGGAAAGATCCCGTGTCTCCGTGATGCTGCGGGTCAGGGGCGAATTTCCGGTCTGGGGTTCCATGACCTGATTGAAAATTTCGAATCGTGTCAGGACCAGCGGCGGCCGGGAGGTCCTGACACGGACATCCCTCGGCCTGAATGCCGTGAATCCGCGCGTTCCGCCGAAGAGCAGCTCGCCCCTCCCGTTTCGGTTCCGACCCAGATGCCACCTTTACGATCTTCGAAAAGTGAGAGCACCCGGTCATCGTCCAGGGAAGCTCCCCCCGCAAGGTTGCGCAAATGTTCGAATCTTCCTGTCTGAAAATTGAAGCGATCGATCCCACCGCCATCTGTCCCGATCCACAGGATCCTGTCATGGGAGGCCAGGACACACATGACGTTGTCGCCGGAAGGCCGTTCTCCGGCATCAGGCGGCGAAAACTGAGCGGGGTGCCCCGGCCTGCGGGATCGCGATCTGCCGATACAGGGGAGATCCGTCCGGCCTACTCTATGGAACCTGCCCCGCCAGCTGGGATCTACCGGGACGACGCCCTGGTGTCGGTCCGTCAGTGCGAACGCCACCGGGCAATATGCGCTGGTGGTGCCCAAAAACCTGCTGCCGGGCAGCTTTGCGCTCGCGGCTTATAATTCCTCCTACCTGCCGTTCTCGACATATCTTTCGGTCTCGAAGGATATGACCATCGACATTCAGCTCTCCAGGGGGAAAACCGTGTCCGGGGCAGTCCGCGACAGCGGCGAGAAAGCCCTGGCGAATGTGCGTGTTCGTGCATTCCAGGGCGGGAATCTTGTCAATTCGGCGCTGAGCGATTCGGCGGGTTGTCCAGTTCATCAGGCCTGGATGAGTCCCGGGGCAGGTACTTCAGGTCCTTCAGGCTTTACGTCAATAGCGGCAAGTACGATCTGGTTGCCTATGCGGCGGGTTGCCAGCCGATCCGAATTCCCGAGATGATCATCTCGGGCACGGCGGAATACCGCATCGATCTGCCCGCGCCGCTCCCCTGGACGGGTGTCTTGCGCGGGGCAAACCAGGAGCCGTTGTCTGCCACTCTGATCCAATCCTACAACGACCTGGCGCTGCAATATGATTATTCGCAGACGGATTCGGCCGGCCGCTTCTCCATTTTGATGACCCCCGGAGGGTTTGTGAAGTTTTGGACCTCGGGCGCCAGCAATATCCTGCACACGGAGCGTTTCGACTCCGTTTCAACGATTTTCAGCCCGATCGCGTCTGCAGTGCGAAAAAATGGGAAGGCGCCGATGGCTCCGGAGGCGCTGCCCCCGGCTACTCTCTCACGCACCTGCCGGTGCTCGGCGGTGCACGCCGGCATTTTTTCCAGATCCGTCGAACCAGCGATAAAGGGCGGGGAGCACCAGCAAGGTCGACAGCGTCGAGGTAAACAGGCCACCCACGACCACCACAGCCAGGGGGCGTTGTACTTCGGATCCGGGGCCCGTTGCGAACATCATCGGGATGAGGCTGAATACCGTGATGGATGCCGTCATCAGGATGGGCCTGAACCTCATGCTGCAGGCATCCCGGACAGCATCATGGACAGTGGAACCCTCGTTGCGCAGCTGGAGAATGCAGGAGACCAGGACCAGGCCGTTCAAGACCGCCACTCCCAGCAGGGTGATGAATCCCACGGAAGCCGGCACCGAGAGGTACAAGCCGGAGAGCCAGAGTGCAAAGACGCCCCCCATCTGCGCGAAAGGCAGGTTGAGAAACACGAGGAACGACAGCCGCGCCGATCGAAAGGTCATAAACAACAGCGCGAGTACGAGGATGACAACAAGCGGAGTGATAATCATGAGACGTCGCATCGCGCGCTGCTGATTTTCGAACTGACCTCCCCATTCGATGGAATATCCGGTCGGCAGCACTACCTTCCGCCGGATCTGCTGCTGCGCCTCGGCAACGAAGGAGCCGATGTCGCGCCCGACGATGTTCAGCTCGATTCCCATCCGCCGCATGCCGTTGTCGCGGCTGATCTGCGCGGGACCCTCCTGCAGGGCAATCTCGGCAAGCTGGCTCAAAGGGATCCCGATGCCGTCGCCCGTTCCCACCAGCGTATTTGCGAGTTTTTCGACCGAATTGCGCTGCTCCTCCGGGAAGCGGAGTGTGAGGTCGAAAGCCCGGTTGCCCTCATAGACCTGCGTAGCCGCCTTCCCGCCCACCGCGATTTCGATTATGGTGAGTACATCCCGGACATTCAGGCCGTAGCGGGCGATCCGATTGCGGTCGACCCGTATGTTGATGTAGGGCTGGCCCGACACCTTTTCAACCACCATATCCTCGCTTCCGGATACCTGACGGAGGACCCGCGCGATTTCGTCGGTCTTGGCCTTCAGCACTTCCAGATCGTCGCCGAATATTCTCACGATCACCTGGGCTCGGGTCCCGGCCACGAGTTCGTCGATGCGGCATTGGATTGGCTGGCTGAAGCTGAATGCGAGCCCCGGGATGTCGGCAATCGCATCACGCATCTTGTCGACGAGCTCTTCCTTGGTTCGGGCGCTCCGCCATTCCGTCCTGGGCCTGAGCATTCCGACAAACCCGGTCTTGTCCACCCCCTTGGCTTCCAGGGGAACCCCGGTCCTGCCCGTGCGGGATACGACCGTCTCGAGCTCGGGAAAAGCCTTGAGGCGTTGTTGCACAAGACCGGCGATTTCGAGCGCCTTCTCCAGCGAAGTCCCGGGAATCAGCTGGAAGTCCATGTCGAACGCGCCCTCATCCATGACGGGAATGAACTCCGTTCCCAGCCGCGGGAGAAGCAGGACCGCAGCCACGATCATGGCGAGCGACAGCCCCAGGATGAGCAGCGGGGTGCGCATGCCGGTCTCGAGCGCGCGAAGGTACAGCCGTCGCGCCAGCGCGAGCGGTCGATTGGGTTTTTCGTCGCCCGGTTTCAGGAACACCGCGCACAGGACCGGGATGACGAATACCGAGAGGAACAGCGAGGCGAACAGCGCGATGGACACGGTAACGGCCAGGGGGGAGAACATTTTACCCTCCATCCCCTCCAGCGTGATGATGGGCACGAAGGTAAGGGCGATAATCAGTTCCCCGAAGATGCTGGGTCTGCGCACTTCAGTGACCGCGTGCAGGACAGTCGCGTACTTGCGGGACGGGTCCTTGAGCGCGCCCAGGCGGCGCTGGACGTTTTCTACCTGGATGATGGTGGCATCGATGATCATGCCGATGGAAATCGCCAATCCCCCGAGCGACATCAGGTTGGCGTTCAGCCCCGCCTGCTTCATGACGGCGAAGGTGAGGAGGATGGCGAGCGGGAGGGCCATGACGACCACCGCGGCTCCCCGGATGTTCCTGATCAGGAGATAGAGGACGACGATCACGAGAAACAAGCCTTCGGCCAGAGTCCACAGGATCGTGTTGATGCTCTGCTTCACGATGTCCGAACGGTCGTAGAAAGGTTTCAGCTTCAGAGCGCGAGGGAGAATATTTCCGCTGTTGATCTCCCGCACCTTTTCTTCAACCCGGCGGACAACCTCGAGGCTGTTCTCCCCTTTGAGCATCATGACGATGCCGCCTACGACCTCCCCCCTGGCGTCCCGGAGCGCTGCCCCCTGCCTGGGAACGAAGCCGGTTTTGATCTCCGCCACATCCCCCACGTAGACCGGGATGGCGTGGTAGCTCTTGATGACGATCTTTGCGATATCCGGCAGCGAGCCGATCAGGCCCACGCCGCGGATGATATATTGCTCGGCCGAACGGTCGATAAAGCTCCCGCCCACGTTTTCGTTGTTGTTCTTGATTGCCTCGAAAACATCGCCGATCGACAGCTTGTACTTCAGCAGCTTGTCGGCGTCGACGATAACCTGAAACTCCTTCAAATACCCGCCGAAGGAATTCACCTCGTTGACCCCCGGCTCGCCCTTGAGCAGCGGTGTTATCACCCAATCCTGTAGGGTCCGGAGCTCCATCAGGTAGCGCACCTTTTCGGCCGGATCCGCCGGCACGCTGCCCTCGATGGTGTATTGATAGATCTCCCCCATGGCGGTGGCGATCGGACCCATCTCCGTCCTGACGCCTCCGGGGAGTTTGCCGGAGGTCGCCGCCAAACGCTCGTGCGCGAGCTGGCGGGCGAAATAGATGTCGGTGCGGTCCCGGAAAACCAGGGTGATCACGGCCAGCCCGTATTTGGTCACCGAGCGCATGGTGACCAGATCGGGCAGGCCGCGCATGGCGGTTTCAATCGGATAGGTGACGAAGCGTTCAATCTCCAGCGGCGAGAGTCCGGGGGCCCCGCACATCACCTCGACCTGCACATTGGTGACATCCGGGAAGGCGTCGATGGAGGTGGTCCGGATGGAATATGCGCCCAGGCCGATGATTAAAAACACCAGCAAGAGGATCAGGAGGCGATTACGCAGCGTCGCTCCCATCAGTCTCTCAATCATTGATTCTCTCCAAACAAGGCCATTCTGACCGGATATCTCCGCCCGGGTCGTCGAACCAAAGTAATTTATGAGGGACCTCTTCCACCGCTCCCTTATGGTCGCGGCTCTGTGGAGCGTGCCAAAACAGAGCCGCGCGCATAAGCAAGCGGCGGTGAACGATCCTGCTTTGATCTTTTCTCAGCCTCTATATCCCGGCAATGATCAATGGCCCCGGACCTCAACTGCCGGCCTCCGGCTTGCCGAGTTCCGACTTCAAGGTGAAGGTTCCTTTGGCCACATATGCCTGCCCGCGCGCCAGCCCCTGCACGATTTCGGTGAATGATCCGTTGGTCCGGCCCGCAGTTACCGCCTGGAGTTTGAAAGCGCCATCTTCGCTTATGAAGAGGCAGGTTCTGCCGTCGATCAGGAGGAGCGTCTCATTCGACACCAGGACCGGGATTTTGAGATCTTCGATTGCGATCCGGCCGCTGACAAAGAGTCCCGGGCGGTACCGTCCGTCCGCGTTCGAGATGACCACGCGTGCGTGGATGGTCCTGTTGGTTTCGGTGGCGATCGGCTCCAGATAATCGACGCGCCCTGCTGCATCCGGAACAGCGCTGCCCATGCTGATGGTCGCCCTCTGCCCGACCCGAACCAGGGGAAGATCCTTCTGGTGAACGTCGAGGTTCACCCAGACGGAGCTCAAGTCCGCGATCACAAACGCCGTCGAGTCCTCCCGGAGCACCTCTCCCAGGCTGATGTGCTTTTCGGTTACCGTGGCATCGAAGGGCGCCGTCATTTCATACAGGATCGCAGCCTTGTCCGGGCGGCTGGATAATTGGGAGAGGTATTCCTCCGAAAAACCCAGCGCCCGCAATTTCTGTTCGGCGGTGCGCAGGACGATATTCGCTTCGGCCAGGCTGTTTTTTGCCTGGATATAATCCTGTTCGGGAGAGATTCTTTTCTGCCACAGTCGTTCTTCCCGGTCGAAATTGCTTTGCGCGAGCATGACATGCTCGCGCGCCGCCAGGAGTGCCGCGCGGCTATCGGCCAACTCGCGGCTTTCCAGCACCGCCATGATTTCTCCGCGCCGGACCCTTTCCCCCAGGTTCTTGCGGACTTCGCGCACGACTCCGGGAACCCTTGGCACCACGTGAGCGATGCGGTCCGCGTTCAGGGCAACCTCGCCGGGCAGGGTGATCTCGATCTGAAGGCGGCCGGGGCCGGCAGCGGCCGTTTCTATGCCGAACTGCTTCACCTGCTGTGGGCTCAAACGCACGATCCCAAGGCGTTTCGATGCCTCTGCCGCTGCAGGTGCGCGCTGCGCCGGTGCGACGGCGCGCGGCCCCGCGGATGGCGCATGCTCCTGCTTGCAGCCCGCAAGAATGCCGCTCAGGGCGAGCGGCGCAGCCAGAAACAGTGGGACGAAAAGCGCCGGAAATCTACTCCTCATGGGAGGCCTCCTTCATCTCTCCTGCAGGGCGGGCAGGGTGCGCGGACGAATCACACCGGGCCAGCCGGTCGATTTCGATCGCGGCCTTCAGGCCGGAGGCCACAGCCTCGATGTATCGCCTGTGCAACTCGGCATAAGTCCGCTGGGCGTCCAGCACATTCAGAAAGTCGAACTTTCCGAATCGATAACCTTCCTCCGTGGCCGCGAGAGCTTCCTTCGACGCCGGGAGCGCTGTTTGAGTCAGAGCCTTCGCCTCCAGGAGCGCAATTTCATGATCATGCCTTGCCTGAACGAGGCCGGCACGAAGGCGCCACTCCACTACTTTCTTCTCCGAGGTGGCTTTGTCCATCCGGATCCGCGCCTCCGCGATCGCGCCCTGCCGCCTGTCGAAGATGGGCAGCGGAATCGATGCGCCGGCAACCCAGGAATTCAGGTCCTCGAGATTCAGGCGCTTGAATCCGGCGCTTACGGTCAGATCGGGTCTCCTGGCAGCCCGTTCGACATCGACCAGCGAGCGGCGAAGATCCACCGCCGCTGCGGCCAGCTTCATTTCCGGAGAGCTTTCGATGCATGATTTCGCCGCGAAAGGAAGCGCCGACGGAATTTCAAATACCGCCTGCACGGTGTCGAAGTCTTCCTGGCTGCCACCCCACAATGCCGCCAGCCAGTCTTTGGCTGCCAGCAGCTCCTTCAGCTGTTTCTCCTCTTCCAATTGTGCGGACGAGAGCGCGACCGTCGCGCGTGTCTGCTCTACCGGTGAAACCTTCCCGGCCGCGACCCTTTCGACCACAATCGCATGCGCCTGCCGGGCCAGCTGCGCCAGTTCTCTCTGATTGGCCAGCCGCTCCTGGCCCGCAAGAACCTCGGCGAACGCCAGCGAAGCGGCCGCAATGAGTTCCACCTTCTTAAGCTCGAGCATTTCCCCCGCCAGCGCCAGTTCCTTCTCCCGGGCTCGAACCCGGACGGCGCGCTTGCCGCCGAGCTCCAGCCGCTGACTCACTTGGAAGGTGCTTTCCGTATATCGGAAAATGCCCGTTCCCCCCATGGCGAGGAAATTTTCGGCTCCGGCGGAAAACTCGGGGTTGGGACGGAGGCCGGCCTGAAGGATTCGCGCCGACACCGCCCGGATCTCCAGTTCCGAGACATTGAGCTCCGGATTGCTCTCGGCGACGAGTGAGAGCGCCCTCGACAGGGTGAGCGGCTCACTGCGGCCGGATGCCAATGCGTTGTTGTTCGCCCCCGTCTGAAAAGCCGAGAGCGGCAGCGTATGCGCGATGCAGCACAGAAGACAAAGGGCCGCGATTTTTGATAATGAGTGTTTCATGACTGCTCCAAAACCATGCAAGAACTACGGGGCGCGAAGAACCACAACGCGTGCCCGCGCCCGGATGGCGCCCGCGTGTTGTTCTCTTGTTGCCCGTCAGCATGCCAGCGCCGGGGTGCGGAGGATGCAGCGACAATTTGAAGGCGATTTCTAAA
>Ga0315275_10008096_pt1 | contig 10219 bp, 6 predicted proteins | sample YL17G03_0_MG_FD_205557 | JGI IMG/M metagenome (GOLD analysis project Ga0315275, IMG submission 205557) | Sediment microbial communities from Yellowstone Lake, YNP, Wyoming, USA - YL17G03_0 | ecosystem: Environmental > Aquatic > Freshwater > Lake > Sediment | place: USA: Wyoming | collected...
TGGCGCACCCAGACCGTTTATCAGGCTTCTTCGACCAGGCAATTATCCATGCCGGCCTGCGCGGTTGACGGTGCCGGTCAGGTCCATGTCCTATTCGGTGTTTTCAACAACGTGAAAAGCGACATGTGGTTCACCATCTTCTACAAGAAAAGGTCAGCCGGCGGGACGTGGGGAGTGTTGAAGTCCTTTGCACCCAAGCTCCCGGAACATACGTTTCCGATGATGTTCACGGACTCCACGGGCCGCGTCCATGCCACCTGGTGCATCGTTGGACGCATGGGGACAGACAGAAACGACGCTTATTACTGCACCGCTCCGAGCGGAGGCACGCTGAACTTTTCTTCCAAGGTCAAGATTCCCAAGGGCCCCGGAAGCACCCTCAACGGTTTCGGCGAAATCTATGTCGATCGCAACGGGGTCGTCCACCGGTCGATCGGAGGATGGAGTGGCAGCCTGCAGAAGATGTGCATCGACCACTCGAAGAAACTTCCCGGAGGGTCGTTCTCCATGCCCACCCGTGCCAGTATCGACTTCCTAGACCTGGCGGCTTGCGATCCTGTCCCCGCCGTCGTGGCGGGGGAAGACGGAACGGCGGTCGTGGCCTGGGGACAAGTCCGAACGGACGGGTCCAACGAGGTCAAAGCCTCTTTCTATGATCCGATCAGAGAGACATGGAATTTGACGACCGTTGATCCGGCCGCTGGCATTCCCGCGAAAGAGGGGGCTTACCGGGTCGCCATGACGCGCACGGATACGGATCTGTACGGCGTCTGGCGGGCCAACAATGGCCAGCTCATGCTCTTCGTCATGCCGATCTCAGCCCGATAAGACCTCCTCGGCTCTGAATATTTTTCTCGCTTCCCTTTTTTTCTAGTTCGCTTTGACATCCATTCAGGTCATGATTTATCATCCCTAGCGGTGGGACGAGGGAAAATCGGCGCATGAAAGGAAGCGAAGGAACACGGAAGGCCTGGGCAAAGGGCCTGGGGCTCGCCTGCCTCCTCGTCGTCGCCGCGACCCTGAGGCTCCAGCACATCAAGGCCGACCCGCCGGTCCTCCTCCCTTCTATTTCCGGGAGCGCAGGCATCTACTTCGACGAGGGGATTTACTGCCACAACGCCCGCAACAGGATCCTCTTCGGCCGGTGGATAACGGACGAATGGAACCCCGTCGTCTACAATGCGCCCCTGACGCTCGTCTACTTCCTGGCCTTCAAGATGTTCGGCATCTCCATCGTGACGGTCAAGGGCCTCAGCGTCCTCATGGGGCTTGCCGGGATCCTCTTCTTTGCCCTAGGGACGCGGACCTACCTAGACCCCGCCCGGAGCCTCGGCTTGGCGGGACTGTTCGCGCTGGACTTCTACGGCGTGATGTACAACAGGATCGGGCTCCTCGAGAACTTCTCGAGCCTCTGCTTCTTGGCGAGCTTCTTCCTGTTCGTCAAGGCCCGGGGCCGCCTGGGGCCGGTGTTTTTCCTGGGCATGACGACGGCGGTGGCGGCCCTGACCAAGTATCTCTTCGCCTATTTTCTCGTCTCGACGGCCCTGGCCGTGGCCTACGAGGCCTGGAAGCGTTCGGACCGCCGGGTCTTTCTGTCCTTTCTGGCCGGGGGTTTGGCAGTGGGCCTGCCCTGGTTCTTCGGGATCTACCTGACGTTCCGGCCGACGTTCGGCAAAATCGGAGCCGGATGGGGGATGCTCTCCCTTCCCCGTTCGGTGGGCCAGGCCTGGTCCAACCTCGTCCACAATCCTCTGCCGCGCTACCTTCAGCTGGCGCCGGCAGCCGCCTTTTTCCTCATCCTTTTCGGGGGTCTCGTCCTGCTGAAGCTCGTCCGGCCGAAACGCGGCCCGCTTGAGCCGGTCGACGTCTTCGTCTTCTTCTGGATCGTCGGCGGGGTTCTCTCCATGGGGCTCCTGAACTATCGCCCCCTGAGATACTACGTGCCCCTTCTCCCGGCCCTTTTCCTGGCCGGGTCGCTGCTCCTTAGGGACCGGGATGCCGTCCGGACAGAAGCCCGAAGCTTCTGGCTGCTGACGCTCGTGCCCACGGCGCTCCTTTTCCCCGTCTTTAGGATGATGACCACCCGACCGTCGGCCTTCTTCGTGTTCCCGCCCGTCCTGCGCGCGCTCGTCTATCTGTCGCTTGCCGGGACCGTCCTGTATCTCACCCTGAGCAAAGACTCATGGAGACCCGTTCTGGAGGTCGTGCTCGCGGGGCTGATGCTGGCCGGCCCGCTGTTCCTCTACGAACGGCATTTCTTCCGCGACCCGACATATGACCTGGAAAGGGCCTCCCGCTTTCTGGAGACACTGCCGCCAGGCTCGGTGGTGATGGGCCAGGAGGCGCCCCGCCTGACCCTGGGGACGCCGTTCAGGTCCCTCCTGGCGTACGAGAACTGGTTCAACGACCGGGACACGTTCGCCCGGTTCAAGCCGACGCATCTCATCGTGCTCGACAGGTTCGGCGACGCCGAGGCGAACTGGATCCGCCGGCGGTTTCCGGAGAAGGCGGCACGCCTCGAGCCGGTCCGGAAATTCAAGGTCTGGGACACGACCATGACCCTGTATCGGGTCCCGGAGTAGGGCCGGAAGTCAAAAAGAAGATCCTCCCCCATCCACGCGCCCCACTCCTCGAACCTCCTGGCACGGCAGGAGGGACCGAATCCGCTGGTGCAGGAGCGCCGCCGTAGCGAAACGTGTCCTTCTCACGGTGATGTCAGTCTCCATCCGTGATCATTTGATGTATCCCAGGGACCGGAGGTTCTCCAGTTCGTTCTTGGGAAGGGTCCGGAGGTCGACGGGCACGGGCCGGTCATCGGCCTCGGCGAACCGGCCGAGCCAATCGAGGAACTTGACTTTGAACAGGAGCCGGACGTCGTCCTCCGCTCCTGCCCCGATCTCCGTGAAGACGGGCTTGGCGCGCCCGTAGAGGGTCTCCGTGCCCGAAGCCAAGTTCACGACGGCGTACCAGTCGCGCCACCGGAGCCCGAAGTCGCCGGCTTTGGAGAACGAGCGGGCCACGGCCATGGCGTCGTTCGGCCCCGGGGCGGCGATCGCCGGGAGCCAGCTCTTCCCGTCCAGCCCGACCTTTTGGCCGAGGAGGTCCAGCAGGGTGGGGAACGCACCGGCCAGCTCGACGACCGCCTCGACCCGTCCCTTCAGGCCCATCGAGGCAGGGAACTTAACGATGAGCGGCACGCGGGCCGTCTCCTCGTAGACCTTGGCCCCGTGCCCCCAGAATTCTTTCTCGTAGAGGGATTCGCCGTGGTCGGATAGGACGATGATCAGGCTCTTATCATAGATCCCCCGGTCCTTCAGGCTCTTCATAAGCTTCCCGACCTCTCCATCGACATAGGCGACCGCTGCATCGTAATTGTCGACCACCGCCCGGACCTCGTCGGGGCCGAAGGGGCGGTCGGCGTTGATCTTCTTCTGGAACTCCTCGAGGACTCCGTGGACGAAGGCCCGGTTCTTCGGGGCGGAGAACATGTCCAAGAACGGAGGAGGGGGGACGATGGGAAGGTGCGGCTCCTTGAAGTGGAAGTAGCTGAAGAGGGGGCCTTCGCGGTCGAGCCAGTCATCGAAGCGCCGGGGCAGGATCCCTTCCGCGCCCCGGCGCCATCCCCCGATATGGGGGAAATAGTCGTCCACCCCGCGCGCGAAGCCCATGTTCTCCGAGACGTTGCCGGCGGCCGTGAAGAGGGACGTTCTGTAGCCTTTGGCCTTCAGATAGACGGGGATGGTCAGGAGCCGCTTGGAGAGCTTGTTCGTCAGGACCCGGAGCTTGTGGCTCTCGGGGTACCGGCCCGTGAACAGCGTGGCCACGCTGGAGCGCGTGAACGACGCGTTGGCGTAGGCGTTCTCGAAGACGACGGCGTCCGCGGCGAATCGGTCGAGGTTCGGCGACGTCGGCCGCGCGTAGCCGTAGACCCCCAGATGGTCCGGGCGGCAGCCGTCGAGCAAGAAGATAAAGACGTCCGGCGAGCCCGTGAACCGCGGGACCTTCCCTGGGAAAGGGGCGGCCGGGGTCCGGACGACCGAATTCTCGACGACGTCGAAGCTCCCCGACCTCGCTACGAACGTGACGAACCCGGGCGACGGATCGTCGAACGCGTGGACGATCCTCCGCGAAAGGAGACCGAGTTTCCGGTCGATCGTCCGGGCCGTGCTGCGGCCCTCGTGGAACAGGACCTCGGTGATCCCGAGGACGCCGCGTCCCCGGAACACGAGGCGGCCGGAGGCCCGTTCCGTGCCCACCGTCAGGGATTCGCTTTCCTCGAGGTGGCGGCGCCGGCGGGGCTCCCGCGGGCCCGCGAGGACCGCGTGGACCGTCAGGACGTCGTTGGTCGTCTTATCGAATTCCAGGAAATTAAAGCCGGCGTTCAGCCGGACCCCGAACTCGACGGCAGTGCCTTGTGACGACGGCGCGAGATCGCTGACAGCAGCCTCATTTACCAGGAGGCGGCAGGGCTTCCCCCGAAGGGCGTACTCGAGCGAGATCCGGGTCTCGGCCGCGGCCGTCCTCCAGAGGATGAAGCGGGCCGTGTTCCGGACGGCGGTAAAGGCCCCGTCCCTGACTTCGAAGCCACCCCAGACGTTGGTCCGGCCGGACGCGGGATCGATCGCGGACTGGTCCTTGGCCCAGACGAATGTCGCCGGCAGGTCCCGGGAGGGAGCCCGGTTCCCGCAGCCGTACGCACCCAGGAGGATCGAGGCGATTGCGAGTATGACGCAGGGTCTTCTCACGTCTACAATTATATCGGACGCGTCCCGCCCCGGCAAGCGGAAAGCCAGCTAAATATTGGAGTTGAACCCTTGTTCCGATATAATAATCCTATGACCGCGCTGAGCGTGGGCCGGGGCGCCCTCATGTTGCTCGTCCTGGCCACCGCCGCCCGTCCGCAAACAGAGCCATGGGACCCCGTCTCGTTCATGTCCGGTGGAAAGAACTATAGGCTGGTCGTCCGCTGCCTGCCGTCCGGAGAGAGCTTCGTCGTCCTTTCTGACGGGAAGCGGGAGACCGTCCTGGGCGGGGCGGGAGGCGAGAACCTGTTCCCCGTCGCCCAGGTCTCCGGGGACCGCTTCTATATCCTCTGGGTTAACTACCAGGACAGGCATACTGGCCTCGGGCTTTACGACTCCGAAACGAGCTCGTCCCTCATCATTCCCCTCCCGGGATTGAAATTCGCCGGATCGCCCGTCCTCGTCGAACAGGCCGGGCGGCCCGCCGGATTGGTCTTCCTGGGCAACGCGTCCGACAACGACGATGTCTTCTTCTTCGACTTGAGGGCGAATAACCTCACGAACATCACCCGGACGGCCTGGTCCGAGAAATGGTTCGCGACGGAGGCCGGTCATGGCGGGGTCCTCCTCCGGGTTATCAGCCTCAGGGACCGAGCCCAATACCTTCTGGGCCCCGGGGAGAGGGCCTTCCGCCTGCTGGGCCGCAAATCCCTTAGGGGCCCAGAGCCGAGGGCGGACGTCCCGGCTCCCGACGAGGAGGACTGCCGGCCGGCGAACACCTATGTCGCGTTCGGCGACAGCATCACCTACGGGATCATGCGCATGGTGGACTTGGAAGGGGAGGTTCACCCCGAACTGGCCTACCCGGAGCGCATGAGGGAGGCGCTGGCGGCGTTCTACGGCCAGGCGTTTCCCCTCAACTTGGGGGTTCCCGGAGATTCGACCTATGACGGGGCCCTGCGGGTCGATTCTGACCTCGCGGGCCTGAACGCCTTGTACCTCGTCTTGATGTTGGGTACAAATGACTGCATCAGCGGCCGGTTCTCCGTCGATTCCAGCATTGAGAATCTTGCCTACATCATCGATGCCGCGGCGGAACGGGGCATGAGGGTCATCGTTTCGACCATCCCGCCGCGCAAGGACCGCTTCGGAGACCGTCCGTTCGTCCTGAACAACATCGCCGCGTTCAACCTGGCGACCGCCGGGCTCGTAGGCGAGAAGGGGATCGGGTTCATCGACACGCACGGGACTTTCATGGCGACCAATCCCCCGGACGGGTGGAAGGCCCTCCTTGAGGACATCGGGGGCAATCATCCGAGCCCGGCCGGTCACATCGTCATCGCCGGCCTGTTCGCGGGCGTCCTGGCCGCCTATCCCCCGCTCGTCCCGACCGGCGTCGAGAACATCTCGACGGAGTGGCCTGCCGTCCGGCGGTTCCGCTGGGACCTGGGCTGCGAATCCGACCTTTCGTACTATCGGGTGGAATTCGGGCCCTTCCCGAGGGCCCTCAAGCATGTCGCCGTCGCGAGCGCAAACTGGATCGACTTCACTGGATTCCCCTCGGAGGACGTCTATTTCCGGGTTCAGGCGGTCGACACGGCCGGACACCAGAGCCGTTTCACCCGGATCTACACAACCGCCGAGAAGCCCCGGGCCCGGCCCCGGGTCCCCCGCCCCGAGATCGTCCGCCGGCCACCCGTCGGCCGGTCCTTGGTGCCACGATGAGACCCCGCGTCTTCCCGGGCGTCGTCTCGACGGCCATGATCCTGCTCGCCGCGGTGTCCGTGACCGGATGCCGGGACGCGCCAGAGTCCCGGCTCCTCGAGACGCCTTACGCCGTGACCGACGACTCAGGCAATCCCAGGGAGTACCGCCTGTTCCTCCCCGGGGGACGCCGCCGCGCCCCTCTCATCGTCTATTTCCACGGCGTCATCTCTCCGGGATTCAAGAAGATCCCGTCCCTGAAGAACTATACGGGGAGCCCGGTGGAAGAGACGGGCCTCATCCCCTTCTGCCGCGAGCACGGCATCGCCCTGCTCGTGCCCACGGCCCTGTACGAATACACGTTCCTGAAATACCCTTCCAAGGGATGGCTCACCGGGAAGGAGATCGACGGAGTGGAGAAGATCATCGACACGGTCGTCGAGCGCTATCCGGTGGACCGGGGCCGCATTTACCTTGCCGGGATCTCGGCCGGGGCGGTGTTCAGCCATTACCTGGCCAACCGTCGGCCGCGCTTCTACAGCGCGGTCCTGTCCCACTCCCAGGCCTACGTGAGCCCCGAAGGCGTCGTCCTCCGCCCGGCCGAAAAGGGACCGCGGTTCGGGGTGGTCTTCTGTTACAACGTCGGCGACTACAAGAACCTCATCGCTTTCTGCGAGGAATCGGAGCGCGTCTACCGAGAGGACGGATACCGGACGATCCTCCTCCGGGACCTCCCGCCTGGCGGCCACGCCTGGTCGAGCCCGAATAACGCCCGCTTCTGGAAGCTCCTCCGGTCCCTCGGCCAAAAGCCCTGAACGCCCTCCGGCCCGCGGCCGGTCCGTTTGACAGGCCTCGACGCCAACTGCTATCTTATAGCGAGATATGGAGACTCATTCACGATGACCGCGAAAAGACGCGCCCCTAGCCGGAAGACGGCCCTCGGCTATATCCAATAAACGCCGAAGAGGAGGGACCCGCCATATGAGGACGAAAGCTCTGAGGATCATGTCCGTTTGGGCGGCGGCCGCCCTGGTGTTCGGCGTATCCACGTCCGCCTCCTGCCGCCGGGAGACCAGGGCCCCCCGGGTCTACGTCATCGGGCTCGACGGCGCCACCTGGGACGTCATCGACCCCCTGATCGCGCAGGGGAAACTCCCCGTCTTCAAGGCCCTGAAGGAGGACGGCGCCTGGGCCAGACTCCGGACCTTCGACCCGACGCTGTCGGCCGTCGTCTGGACAAGCGTCGCAACGGGCAAGACGATGATCAAGCACGGCATCGTCGACTGGGCCTTCGTCAACAAACATGACCTCCAGGTCCCATATTCCAGCTCGGAGAAAAGGGTGCCCTCGATCTGGGAGATGATGGACGAGCACGGGCTGCGGAGCGTCGTCCTCAACTGGTTCGTCACCTATCCGCCCGACGCCGTCTCCGGGGTCGTGGTCTCGGATTCGTTCCCGGCGGCCGTCCTGAAGGCCCTGTCGGGCAAGGGCGATCCCAAGGCCCTGGCCGATACGGTCTATCCGCCGGCGGAATTCCGCAAGCTCTACGGAATCCTCTCCCGGATGGACGCCGAAGGGGCCCTCAAGTATCCGAGACTGGTCCAGGAAATGGAGATCCCCGACTACGTCGCGGAGTTCAAAACCCGGTCTTCCGAGGATGTCAAACACGTCCCCATCCTGAGCGTCTGGCCGTCGTTCCTAGCCTACGACCGGATCCAGGACACGCTCGTGGACCATTACCTCGAAGAAAACGATTACGATCTCTTCCTGGCTTACTATCGCTTCCCGGACGTCTTCTTCCATTTCGCGACGCTATTCCTGGACAAGGAATATCACGACCTCATCGACGCGTTCGTCGGAGCCCCCGTTGAACCATCGCCCAAGGTCCTCGACGAGTTCAACCGAAAGATGGCCGAGGTCGCCTGGCCCATCCTGAGGGAAAAGGAAGCGCTCCTTTCGAGGATCGTCGAACGCGCCCGGAAGGAGAAGGCCTATCTCCTGGTGGTCTCGGACCACGGGTTCTTGATGTCCTCTAAGGGCTATACCCATTACGGACTTCCGGCCGGCACGCCCCCGCCCGACGGCGTCCTGGCCCTGATCGGGCCGGACGTCAAGCCGGGGCTCCAGATCGAGGCCTCGATCTACGACGTCGCCCCGACGATCCTGTACCTCAAGGGGCTTCCGGTGGGCGCCGACATGGACGGAAAGCCCGTGCTCAAGGCCCTGACGACGGTCCGCCGACCCGTCCGGACGGCGCTTTACACGCGGATGAAGCACCAGCCGGCGAAGGAGAATCCGGATCTAGACAAGAAGAAGCTCGAGGAGCTACGGTCCTTGGGTTATATCAAGTAGCCGTCAGGCCGCCTTCGTCCGCCCCGCGACCAGACTGCAGGACCCCGCCGCCAGATAGGCAATCCCCGCCAGGACGAGGACGAGCGTGAAGTCCCAGTTAATGGAGACGATCACGGCCAGGATCGAGCCCAGCACGGTGGCGAACGAGTTGGCTCCCCAGGCCCAGCCGATCATACTCTTGTTCGTCTCTCCAAGCCTGCGTATTCCTTCAGGGAAAAAAGCGCCCATGAAGAACCCAGCCAGTGAAATGAGGACAAAGGATACGGCGATGCGCGAGGGAAACGGCAAAAAGATGAAACGATCGAGCAGCCAAAAAAGGCCGAAGGCGTAAGCCGTAAGCAGGATCGCCAGAAAAAGGGAAAAAATCGTGGCCAGGCGCGTTCCCAGGAGCCGGCTGAAACGCTTCGAGAACAAGCTGCCGACGCCGGATGAAACCAGGAGCGAAAAGATGATGATCGAAATGGAGATGGCCGGGCTGCCGAGGAACAACTGGAAGATTTTGATGAAGATGATTTCGACCATGATGAACGCCAGGCCGATGAAAAAGAAGTAGGAGATTAAGGACTTCTGACCCGCCCCCACAGATTTTCGCCTCAAAGGCAGAAAGATGAGAAAAAAGGAGAAGAGAAGAGACAGGCCGAGAATGGACAGGTATATGGAATTGGAATAGACAAGAGCGGAATGAACGATGGTTTCTCCAATCCCCTCGATTTGGATATTACGAAAACGGAATTGGCCGATCCGGTTCGGCTGGTTGAAATAGGGCGAGTTATCATAGACCGGCGCGATATTGATGGACGAGCGTCGCGTGGTCGTTTCCAAATCGTCCATCATGCGGTAGTAGAGATTGTCCTCCCGTTTATCAGGCGAGTAAACGATTCGGCCTGTTTTTCTGACGGAAGCCTTGAGCGTTTCGTAGTCGGCGGATGTGAATTCGCCTTTTTTCAGAAAAAAATGATTGAAACCACGGGTATACTGGATGATAAAAAATCTATCCTGCGGGCGATCGACGCCCATTTCCTTTAGAGCCTGGAGCGCCGTGGCGAACAGCCGCTCTCCGTTCCAATGGAGGATATAAATAAATCCGCCGGGCTCCAAATGATCCCAGTAGTCCTTGAAGCTTTCCACGGTATAAATATAGGTTTCAGAAATGCTGAGGGCGCCGGAAAGCAGCGAATCGGCATTATGAGAGTTGACCATTTGGATGACGTCGAATTTGCGGTTCATGCGCTTCAGAGCACTTCGGCCCTCATCCGCAAGCAAGGTCACTTGAGGCAGGTGAAAGATATTTCCCGTGAAGGCGGCATATTCCTTCTTCAGCAAGTCGCAGATGACGGGATCCATCTCAATGGCCACGATCATTTTGAAGCCGTGGGACAGAGCGCAGAGGACTTCATAGCCGCCGGCCGAGCCGATGATGA
>Ga0315275_10008097_pt1 | contig 10219 bp, 10 predicted proteins | sample YL17G03_0_MG_FD_205557 | JGI IMG/M metagenome (GOLD analysis project Ga0315275, IMG submission 205557) | Sediment microbial communities from Yellowstone Lake, YNP, Wyoming, USA - YL17G03_0 | ecosystem: Environmental > Aquatic > Freshwater > Lake > Sediment | place: USA: Wyoming | collected...
TCTCTTTATCAAAAGCGTAAAACAAAGCCAAAATACGGCCACATTGGCCCTTGCGTACACGATTTGGCGCATCTTCGCGCAGGCAGCAGCACGCAGGATATTCCAGCCTGCCACTTTCAACAAGATTAAACTGAACACACGCGGCTGTCCGCGAACCCGCAATTGCCCAAGACCCGTTCGACGTTTCAATCCGCTGTTGGTTCCTTCTATGCCGCCGCGAATACGATAACGTTGGTGAAAAACTTCTGTTGCCTCTTCCCGACGACGGCCGGCAAGACGACCAAGCACAAAATTCATATAACTACCTTATGTTACAAAGAGTTATAACAATTTCTTTAACCCAAAATACTTTTGGCGGCCGCATCAAAATAGGTGCGGGGATTCACCGCTATAGAGACTTCAGTCGCTACCTGCGGGGTGACGATATTTCGGCTCGTGTCTGCACCAAAGCCTGGTTGAGCTGCTCGGGCGTCAGCGGCTCAACTCTGCCGCTCAGCCGCAGGATATTGCAGCACCCATTGTGGACGGCGTTGGGCTCGTACACTAAGATGTTCTCGCCGGACATATCGCCGTTCTGGCCCGTGATGTACACGTACCGGCCTCCATTTGGGTCCGGACATTCAAACAACTGCGAGCTCCCGCTCCATTCTCGCAGCGCTTGCAGTGACGCGGGATAACCTTCCCCGCTGATAGTATACACCTGAATATTTTGCCCGATGACCTGCAGATTGTTCTGGCACGCTATCATCGTCGCTTTACGGGTTGCGTTTATCATCGCGCCGCTATATTCCCGCCCCGCCTCGCCCAGACCCTTGATGACCCACCAGGCCGCCAGCGCCAGCAGTCCGAAGAGGACAACGGCAGTGATAAGGTTGATAATTGTCCCGCCCAGCCGACTTGCCCGTCCCATGGGGACTCGCCGGGCGGGAAAGCATCTCCCGCGGGGCTGAGGCGCCTTACGAATACGATGGATGCTTGCAGAATTGCTCATACTAACCATTCGGTTTTGACTGCAATTGCTCGACCCAGGGGCCGAGGTATCGCTTGAAGAATTCGACGGCCTGCGGGTCCTGGATATTGCCGCCGAGGGCGTGAGCTCCCCACGCTCCGCCCCCGAGGGCGTAGTAGCCGAAGGCCCCGCCGCCAATGGCGACAAGCCCGACCGCCAGTCCCCCAATCGCCAGCAGAAGCCCGATTGCCAGGCCGCCAATCGCTGCCAGTCCGAGCGCCAGGCCGCCGAAGCTTATGACGCCAACTGAAAGACCGCCGATAGCCACACCGCCGACCGCGATATTGCCGATTGCGATGATGCCCTTAGCAACGCGGAACCTGCCGGTGACGGGGTTGACGCCGAGGCCATAGACTATATGCACCAGGGGAAGCCCGAAAAGCTCGGCCTTCGAGCGGTACTCACAGGCGAACAGCCCGCCGCTTGCGGCATAACCGCAATTCGGGCACATCAGAGCCTTCTCTGATATCTCTTTGTCGCATTCCGGGCAATTTATAAGCGCCATATTGAACCTCCATAAATCTTCGGCCTTCAATTATAGCATCCGTGTCCGTTTCTGCAAAGCACAAAAGAATCCGCCCCGCGCGTAGTCCTCCCCGCAAATCAAGACACTTTTAAGCGGCAGCGAGGGTATTATACGCGGCCGCAAGCTCGAGTGGGACACGAAGGCCGAACGGTTCGTCAACGACGACACAGCCAACGTCATGCTCACAACCCTACTGCTTGGTTGCAAGTTTTTCAAACGATGCGTCTGCTTATTCTACTCTGCTTCCAACTCCTCGAAATACTTCTTCAATTGCGGCAATTGCTCCAGAAGCCGCCTGTTCTCTTCCACGATCTTCTTCAGTTGAGCAACTTGTTCCTCAAGGGCGGCTATCCGTGCTTGCATTTGCGCAACTTCTTCAGGAGTCACGCCTGGAGGTCCTTGCTCCCCTTGCGGGCCGGGAGGTCCTGGGGTGAGTTCGATGTTCTTCACCTTCTTGTTGAGCACACTTAGAGTATCTACCCCTTTGACACCAAGATTGTCTGTGACCGTAAGCTCTATGACCTCTTCTACCATTCCCAAGGCTTTTGCTTCGCAGATTGGTTCTGCCCCCGAGTAAATAATGTCACAGGACGCCCATGGGCCAGTTCCCCTGCATGGCAATGTCTTCCACATATAGTTCATAACTGTTCCATCAGGGTCGAAGGAACCACTGGCGTCCAGAGTAATGGTTTCATTAGCATCAGCGACCAGGTCTTCGCCTGCTGCGGCTACTGGTACTACAGTCTCACCATACCAGTACTGTGTGAAACAATAATCATCACTACCATCGCCCCAAGGGTTGCCTATGACCCACTCGCCACCTGGGTCTTTATGATATGCGTGCCCGTCGGGATAATTCAGATTGCTGAGACCAGGCCTTATGTCATCCGTTACGGTGGGCTTTCTATATACCACAATATAGTAGGTTTCTCCGGGAGTCACAGGAACTGGCGGGTCAAACACGGCAGCGCTCCGACCAAGGGGCGGCAAATCTGTGGAAGCCCCTGATGCCGTACCCAAAACAACATCGCTTGGGAAGCCTCCGTTGTCAGGTCTAATTTCAATTATGCTTTTGGAATACCCAGACGTGCCCTCCATCGGTTCATAGAAAAATGTGAATGACACAGCACCAACAGAATCTCCAGTAGGAATAAAAGACTGCCCAAGTCTGGTGTCTCCCGCTAAGTAGCCGCTGCTGCCGTGGCAAGAACCTCCGGTGTCTTGGTCAAGATAGTATCCTGTGAATGTTTCATACGCTCTTGTATCCTGAGTCGCTACTATAGCCCCAACCAAGAGGCACACAATCACACCCTTCGTACCGCACTTCCAAAGAGGAAGAAGATCGAGACGTTCCTTTTGCGCTTTCATTGTTTTCCCTTTCAAAATTGCTTTTCTTGTTAGAACTGAGATTTCCCATATACCCTACATACAAACAAACGGATCCCGCACCAGCGGACCTACCACCTACTGGAACTACTGGAGAACATCCTGTTCTTACCTGTGGTGAGAACTCCTACTCTGCAAAAAGGAGCCATCACGCCACCTCCTTGACACTTAATGGAAGGTATCAGATACAGGGATAATTGTCAAGTAAAAAGTCCTATAAATCGAGAACAATAGACAACCGGCGAAGGTAATCGGGTCGGGTGTATCCGATTCGGCGCTTGTAAAAACCGACAAGAACGCTATCATACGGCCTTGGCAATAGGCCGGGTTTGATTGTATTTTTGAGCATTAGGATAGGATTGCTCTTGGAAGATACTCCGAAGAGAAGTCTGCCGCTGACCAGAATTCAGAGGCTTATCGGCGAGAGGATGCTGAGGTCCAAGCGCACCAAGCCTTGCTTCTACATAAGCTCTCAGGCGGATGTAACCGAGTTGATGGGCCTTCGTCGAAAGCTCGGCAAATCGCTGGGAGTCAAAATTACCAGCAATACCTTTTTCATTCGTGCCCTGGCCCTGGCCGCAAGAGAGCACCCTGTCGTGGTGGGCAGGTTCAACGGCGACAGCATAGTCCTGGCCGATGCGATTAACGTTGGCTTTGCCGTCGATAGTCCCCAGGGGCTTGTCGTCCCCGTGATAAGAAATGCGGATGAACGCTCTCTATCTGAGATAGCGAGCCTCGATGCGCTGCTCACGGACAAGGCCCGGCACAATAAGCTGACGCTTGAGGATATCGAGGGCGAAACAATAGCGTTGAGCAATCTTGGCGCCTACGGCGTTGATTCATTTATTGGAATCGCGCCGCCTCCGACCAGCGCGATCCTGGCGGCGGGCAACGTGGTCAGAACAATAGTTCCCAACGGCGGCACACTGGCGGTCCGCAAGATCGTGGATCTGTCGCTGGCGATTGACAAGAGGGTTATGAACGAGTCATACGCGGCTCATTTCCTGAGCTGCATCGCAGGCAAATTGCAGGACCCGCAACAGCTGATTTGACAAGGAGCCGGAAAAATGGACAGGTATTTTAGAATCGCTTTGGTTTGCATTGTCACGGCGATAACATCAGTTGCATCCGCCGCCGCAGGAAACGTGGAGACTTCGCAAAGAATTGAGCTGCTGTGGCCCGAAGGCGCTCCGGGCGCCAAAGGCGATGCCGAGGGCGACAAGCCGACGCTGACGATATACCTGCCGCCGGACCAGAACGCGACCGGCGCAGCGGTAGTGATTTGTCCCGGCGGCGGCTACGGCCACTTGGCCGTTGACCACGAGGGCCATCAAATAGCTAAGTGGCTCAACACGCTCGGCGTGGCCGGCTTCATTGTCAAGTATCGCCATCGCAACAGCGGTGCCGGTTATGGTCATCCCGCGCCGTTGCTGGACGCCCAGCGGGCCGTCAGGATGGTTCGCAGCCGAGCCGCGGAATGGGGCGTTGATCCCGGCCGCATAGGCATCCTGGGCTTTTCCGCGGGCGGACATCTGGCCTCGACGGCCGGAACGCACTTCGACAACGGGGACCCCAACGCAAAAGACCCCATCGACAGGGCAGGCTGCCGGCCGGATTTTATGGTGCTCGTCTATCCGGTCATCTCACTGGTTGAGCCTTATGCCCACGCCGGCTCAAGGCAGAACCTCCTCGGCAAGGAGCCGGACCCGAATCTTGTGGAGTATCTGTCCAACGAGAAGCAGGTGACGCCCCAGACGCCGCCGGCTTTTTTGATCCATACCTACGAGGATACCGCCGTGCCCGCCGAGAACAGCATCTATTTCTACCTTGCCCTTCGCAGGGCCAAGGTCCCGGCCGAGATGCACCTCTACCAGAAGGGCCCGCACGGCTTCGGCCTGGGAAAGGACATCGGCCCCGCCTCAAGCTGGCCCACCCGCTGCGCCGACTGGATGCGCGGGCTGGAACTGTTGGCTGCGAAAGAGAACAAGGCTGAGCAACAGTAGGATTGCTTTGGCTGTGATTACTCTGTAAAGCCTGTCTGAGCAGACTGCCTGTTGGGGAGGCCGGCGTGTTGAACGGGCCTGTTATTCCGGCTTCTTGGGCTCGTGTGGCGATGTCCGGTTGAGTTCGCTGCTCGCCATCTCGGCAGCCGGGGGCTTGATGGGCCTTATCTCAGTTACCGGCCTGCGGATACCGTCGCCGGTGCTGAACTGCCGCGGCACCTGCGAGGCGGGCTGCAAAATCCCTATTTCACTCAGCGCGTCAACGCTACCAAGAGGCACATCTATTCAACATCATGGCCCGCAAGAGTAGCATCTCTCCCTTCAACGTAACCTCCTCTCACATGCATCATGGCTGATTCGCCAGTTTGCACTCCAAACTTGCACTGCTCAACAACTCGAGACAACTCACCGGCAAGTTGCGGCTCGGCGTAGAGCGAGAAGTCCTCTATCGGCACATGGTCAGAAGAGATGTTCTTTGCATCTTCTTCGAACATAGGCAGCAAAGGAATTGTGGGCTTCTCAATCCTTTCACTTACATAGTCTCCCATTCGCTGTAAACCGAAGGCGAATCGGTTAATCATCGTCCGCATTGCTTCCAGACTATTATCAATGCCAATCCAGTTTCGGCCTAGTTCAGAGGCAACCGCGAGTGTGGTACCTGATCCAGCGAAACAGTCCAGTACTAGGTCGCCAGGATTGCAGGAAGCAAGAATTATCCTCCTCAGGACTTCAGGATTCTTCTCCGTTGGATATCCTGTAACTCGAATGTTCTGATTGTGCGCGTCTTTAACATCCATCCAGATGTCTTGCAGAGGTACTCCTCCACTTTGGTCCAGGTACACTTTCCGGCGTGGGTTGCCTCTGGGCGACCAGTAAATTTCTCCCTTTGCATCCAGTTCGTCCAGTTTGGACGGAGGATACTGCCAGTGCTTGCCAGTAGGTGGGAGCATGCCATGCCAGGGTTTTCCTGTTTCGCCGTGCCTGACCCCAGGGGCGTGCAGAGGCACCTTCTTGTATCGTCTTCCCGTCTCAGGGTCGATATATTGGTATTCTTTCGAGGCTCGCTTGTCGGTCCACGGCTCGAGTGGCCGGCTCCACACATACTTACTCGATTTGGTGTAGAACAAGATATAATCAGCGGTGTTCCCGTAAGTGTTACGGGTGTAATTCTTCGGGTTGCACTTCTTTCGAGTAATGCAGTTCTGATATCCCCCCGGACCAAATATTTCGTCGAGTATAACGCGAAAGTGAAACACCATACGCTCGTCAAGATGGAGGTATAGCGAGCCGTTATCAGCGAGTAACTTGTGTAACCATATCAGACGCTCGCGTAGAAATTCAATGAACTCAGCTCCAGCCAGAGTATCTTCGTAAGCATGATCGAGTTTCCGAGATTGGAATGCTGACTGCGTTGAAAAGGGAGGATCGATATACACCAGACGCACTCTGCCACACACGGTCTCATCCTTGGACAACGCGGCCAGTACTCCTATGTTGTCAGCAAATATCAACCTATTATCGTGTTGATGCTTTTCTCCCACGAGTACCAATCTCGTAGGAGGAGTTTGCAGGATGTCCTGCAAGGACTTCTTCCCTGGATACTTCAGTCGAATTGCTTCGACAGTTTGTTTCCCATTTGTTCTTGGCACGCCTGTAGCCATATCAAGACTTTAGCCACGCTGCAGTGATTCGCTCAGCTACCATCCGCAGCGTTACTACCTTTACCCTACCCTTCCAATGTTTTTCAATATAAGCATAATCAGTCCACATGGAACCAAGGAGAAGTCCGGGACCATCGTTCACATAGATTACTTTGAGGCGGGGAAGACCGTTCCTATTTGCGTATCGGACTATTTCTTGGGCGACCTCTCGATACTGGCCGGTTCTATCATCCTCTTGAGCACCACCTCTGTCTGAGTCATATCGTGCAAGCCCAACGGCGACAGCCTTTTGGGGATCAACCTCATTTCCTTCGAAGATCACAAAGTCAACCGGCCGGTCTGGTTTTGGGTATCCGGGGAAAACCTCGCCCAAAAGTACGTCCTTTCCAGCTCGTTCTGGTCCTATCATCGTGAATCTGGGAAGATGCCCACGCATAATGCTGAACAATCGCTCAGTTAGATCATACCCCTTTTTGCCCCTGTCTTTGTACTCCCACAGAACAGCACATAGAGCTTCGTCAGGAAGCGGGCGGCTGGCGAATTTTTTCTGTACCTCCACGATGTTTCTGAATCGAGCACCGAATTGTTCGCATATTCTCTGGGCAGCAGATTTCTTCTTGAGCATTTCTACGGGCGTTTCTGGACTAACGTATTTTCTAAATACACGCGAGAGCTGTATGCGCATCCATTGCTCTTTGACTTCAGAGATGGCTATGAACAAGTCAATCGATGAGTGTGAAGACCGTACAAGCTGATCAAACAGCACTAATACAGGTTTGTACAACTCACACGCTTGCGGCAAGATATCAGGGTAATATTCCCCGCTTGCCAGTGTAATCCATGCAGTACTATCGGTTCTATAATCAGCAAACGATTTCTCTTTTCGCATCGGCATGCTTTAGTTAAAACTCCAACGGGACATAGCTATCCGGATTCTTGTCTTGTTCCCTTCAGGTCGGACTCATCACATGGTTCCATCGTTTCAACAGCAATGTTGCGTGGGGCGTTCTTATCGTCCGTCTGAGTCACTTCCACAATCTCGATCGGGCATTTCTCCCTTCGACCTTCCTCGAGGAAGCGTGTGCTTTCTGTGGCTTCCGTATTCGCCTCGGATTGGCTGTGGAGGAATTCGGCCACTTTTTTATAGTCTTCGGCGCCGTGGCAGCTCTGCTCGTACTCGAAGATCGTTTTCCCGTAGCTGGGCGCCTCGGCGAGCTTGATATTCCTTCGGATGAAGGTTGGCAGGACTCGCGCCTTCGCCCAGGCGCAATTGGTTCCGCGCGCATTGCCGAGGAACTGCTCGATGTCGGCGCGGACTTCATTTAGAAGCGAGACCCGGCTGTCGAACATGCAAAGCAAAATTCCCTCGACCTTCAGTTCAGGATTGATTCTCCGGTTGACAAGCTCGATAGTCTTGAGCAGCTTTCCGAATCCCTGGAGGGCAAGGAAATGCGGCTGAAGCGGTATCAGGACCTCCTGGGCGGCGGCCAGGGCGTTGAGGGTCAGCAGTCCGAGCGAAGGCGGACAGTCGATCAGGCAGTAATCGAATTTGTCGCCGGCTTTTTCGAGGGCCTCCCGCAAAATTATCTCTCTTCCGACAACGCTCACCAGCTCGGTCTCGGCGCCGACGAGGTGGATATTTGCGGGCAGCAGCCAGAGATTCAGGCGCGTCAGCATGATTTGTGTCTCGACTTCGGCCGCCTGGGTCAGGACCTTGTATGATCCGGCCTCGATGGTTTCAGGCTCGACGCCGAGATGTATCGTCAGATGCGCCTGGGGGTCCAGGTCGATTGCAAGCACCCTCGAACCCATAGCGGCCAGCGCCGCTGCGGTATTGACCACAGTTGTGGTTTTGCCGACCCCCCCTTTTTGGTTTAGTACTGCGATAGTTCTCATAGTTGTTGTTCGTGATTGATGTCTTCAAGCTCGCGCCGGGCGGACCTCCCCATCGGGCGCCTCGGCCTCGGAGCTGCTTGAGGCGCACCAGCCCGACCCAGTGGGTCGCGGACCGCAAGCCCTCGCATGATCGCATCCAGCACCCCGTTCACAAACCCGGGCGACTTGTCCGTGCTGTACTTCTTGGCCAGCTCGATGGCCTCATTTAGCGCAACCTTGGGCGGGACATCGGGACAGTGCGTGAACTGATAAACCGCCAGTCTTAGAATACTCTTATCGACCGGCGAAAGCCTCTTGAACTGCCACTTTATTGTCGATCCGACTATAAGCTCATCGCACTGTTTCAGGTTCTCCCACGTCCCTTTTGTCCAGTCGCCGGCCAGCCTGCGGACAAAATCGTCGGTATCCTCTTCAGCGAAGAACTCATCCAGGAATTCAAACGCACCCGGGCCCTGCACATCGAGCTGATACAGACCCTGCATTGCAAGCTCTCTGGCCTTTGTTCTTCTATCCACGCGCCAGCCTCTTATTCAATTGGCAATTGACCCCGCACCTATTCTGTTGGCCCGTGCTTTGCCAAGGCCCCGCGGCGAGATTCGGTCGCCAATTTGCAAACAAGTGTCCCGGATCCTCAAAATAGGTGCGGGGCTAATCAATCACGAATCTGCTGCATTACGTCGGCCATTTCCATAGCCGTCAGTGCGGCGTCGGCGCCGGCGTTACCCATTTTTGTGCCGGCCCTTTCGACGGCCTGCTCTATTGTCTCGCAGGTCAGGACGCCAAATACGGCGGGCACGGCGCAATCATAGTTGATCTGCCCGATACCGCGGACCACCTGCTGACAGACGTAATCGTAATGGGCGGTCTGGCCTCGTATGACGGCCCCCAGGCACAGGACCGCAACGTATCTGCCGCTTTGCGCGAGCTCCTTGGCCGCGTGCGTAATCTCACACGAGCCCGGCACCCAGACAACGCATATCTGTTCGTCGGCGGCGCCGTGACGCTGGAGACAGTCTATTGCCCCGGTAAGCAGTTTGGAGGTTATGAACTCGTTGAACCTGCTGACTACAATGGCGTAGCTGCCCTTGCCGGCGGTTATCTGACCCTTCATTTCCTTGATCATAATTTCACTTCTCCAAATCCTATCTGTACAGCGCTGCTGCCGCATTTCACAAGTCCAGGTACTACACCGTCATTTCGACCGGAGCGATGCGAAGCATCGCGCAGCGGAGAAATCTGTTCTTCTGAGGTACCCGCATCTTCGCATAGTCACCCTATTTGCGAAATGCGGTACTACATTCTGCCTGACAGCCGCATTATAAGACTATCGACGCCTCCTTTCCACAAAAACAATAGCTTCGGTGCGGCTAATTCGGGCCGGCGGCTTGTTGGCCGTGCGCTAACTCATTCAATCATAAACGCTTATGAGCCGAGTTTCCAGCGAAATTTTGCGCCGGGCAAAAACCCCCTGTGCCCGTGGGAAACTGCTAAGGCGAGGGTATTTTGTGGGCGATAACGCTCTTGTGCGGTGCTTGATTGTCCGGCAACAAACAGGATAGGGTCGAGCGATGATTTTTGACGAGATGGAATTTGGCTCCTACGACAAAGCCGAGCGAAAGGCTCATAAGGCCTTCGAGCTTTACGAAGACGGCAAGATGTCGCAGGCCCTTGACGAGCTTGAGGCCGCTATCGAGATAAACCCTTCCAACGGCTCGTGGCACTTCAACAAGGCCCTGAC
>Ga0315275_10008098_pt1 | contig 10219 bp, 7 predicted proteins | sample YL17G03_0_MG_FD_205557 | JGI IMG/M metagenome (GOLD analysis project Ga0315275, IMG submission 205557) | Sediment microbial communities from Yellowstone Lake, YNP, Wyoming, USA - YL17G03_0 | ecosystem: Environmental > Aquatic > Freshwater > Lake > Sediment | place: USA: Wyoming | collected...
CCCTGGCAGCGATCCTCTCGCTCGCAGCCGCTCTCCGCCTCGTCGGCACCCGCTACGGGCTGCCGCTCACAGTCCTCAACCCGGACGAGGTGAGCATCGTCCCGCGCGCCTGGCGGATGGGACACGGTCATCTCGACCCGGGCTGGTACGACTACCCGTCGCTCCTGATGGCCGTGCTGGCACCGGTGCAGGCATTCTCCGGCGCCCCTTCCCTCGAGGCTGCACGTCTCGTTGCCGTCGCCATCGGGCTCGGCGGGGTCGGCGCCACCTGGTGGCTCGGCCGGCGTGCGTACGGCACCGGCGCCGCGATCGTCGGCGCCGCGGCCGTGGCCGTCGCGACGACGCACGTCGCCTACTCGCGGATGGCGGTCACCGACGTGCTGCTGACGCTCGCGATCACCTGCGTGCTCGCTCTCGCGATCGAGGGCCGGCTCGAGTGGGCGGGGCTCGCAGTCGGTCTCGCGGCATCGGCGAAGTATCCCGGTGCGATCGCCGCGGTGCCCGTCGTCGTCGCGGGGTGGGGGAGATGGCGGGCGCTCGGACGCGCTGCCGCGCTCGCGGCCGCGGGGTTCGCCTTCACGAGCCCGTTCGTGCTGATCCACGCGGGGTCGGCCTGGGACGACGTCACGCGGGTGCAACGACTCGCCCGCGCCGGCTGGCTCGGATTCGAGAACGACCCGATCACCCCTGTCGCCTACCTCGATCGCCTCTGGGAGGCAACGGGCCCGCTTCTGCTCGTCGCCGCCGTGTGCGTCGTCGCGGCCCTCGTCCGCCGCACCCGGGCAGATCTCGTGCTGCTCTCGTTCGCCGCGGTCTACTGGCTGACGCTGATGCCGCAGCAGGCGCACTTCGACCGCTACGTCCTTCCGCTCGTGCCGGTGCTCGCGGTGATCGCCGGGAGCTTCCGGATCGCCGTCCCGGTTGCCCTCGTCGCCCTCGTCGTTCCGCTCGCGTGGTCCGTCTCGAACACGCGCGAGCTCACGCGCACCGACACGCGGCTGAGGGCCGATGCGTGGGTTGCAGTCAACGTGCCTCGCAGCGACCCGATCGCGGCCGACCCGTCGACGCTGCCGCTGCCCGGGAGAAGAGTCGTCCGGCTCGAGCTCCCCGGCCCGGGCCGCGCCTCCGACCCGCGGAGGGACATCGCGACGCTGCGCCGAGAGGGCGTCAGGTGGGTGATCGTCTCCGGCGACGTCACGGACCGGGTGCTTGCCGCCCCGGACAGCTACCCGCGCGAGGCGCTCTTCTACGAGCGGCTCGGGCACGGCCCGAAGCCCGCGTTCGGCGTCTTCCCGGACGAGCCCGGCCTCGCCGGCCCGTGGGTCCGGGTCTACCGTCTATCCGAGTAGCCGCTCTAGCACGATTGCGACGCCGTCGTCGTCGTTCGAGGCTGCAACTTCGTCGGCGACGGCGAGAACGGCGGGATGAGCGTTCGCGACCGCAACGCCGTGGCCCGCCCAGGCGACCATGGCCGCGTCGGTGAGGTGATCGCCGAACGCCACGACCTCGTGCCGGTCGACGTCCATGTCGGCAGCGAGCTGCGCCAGCGCCCCGTCCTTCGAGACGCCGGGCGCGGCAACCTCGACGAACGCATCGCCGGCGAGGGTCGTCGACGCGTCGGGCCCTGCGAGCTCGGCGGTCACGGCAAGGACCTGCTCGAGGTCTGCCGACGGGAGGCGCGCGAGCAGCTTCGTCATCGGCAGCGTCCACGCGAGCGGGTCGCATGGTGCGTAGGAGCCCTCGGGCCGCGGCCACCAGTCCGCGTTCCGTTGTGCCTCGTACGCCGGCTCGCTGCCGAAGCGGAGCTCGTACTCCCAGCCGAACACGATCTCCGGGAAGCGTCCCCGCAACCCGGCCACGAGCCGGTGGGCGGTCGCGGCCGGCAGCGGTGTGTGAGCGACGACCCGGTCGGCGTCGAGGTCGTACACGGTTGCGCCGTTGGCGCAGATCGCGAGGCCGCCGATCCCGGCCTCCGCCGCGAGCCCCCGCGCGCTCCGCGGAGAGCGGGCCGTCGCGACGACGACCTCGATGCCTGCCGAGCGAACCGCGACGATCGCCGCCCTCGAGCGCGCAGACACGGTGTGGTCCGACCGCAGGAGCGTGCCGTCGAGATCGATCGCGACGAGCCGGGGGAGAGCCACCGGACTCGCTAGCCGAAGAACGTCCGGGCCGCGTCGAGCAGCGCCGGGTCGACGCCCCGCACCTCCGCGCAGGCCTCCGCGAGCGGGACGCCGACGACGGTGCTGCCACGCAGCGCGGCCATCTCGCCGAACCGTCCCGCGGCCGCGAGGTCGACTGCAACCACGCCGAAGCGGGTCGCGAGCACACGGTCGAATGCGGTCGGGGTGCCGCCGCGCTGCAGGTGGCCGAGGACGGTGACCCGTGTCTCGAATCCGGTCAGCCGCTCCAGTTCGGCGCCGAAGGCGTAGCCGACGCCCCCGAGCCGCTCGAAGCCGAAGGCGTCGATCCCGGCGCTGACAGCCTGGCCTCCCGGTGCCGTGCAGCCCTCCGCGACGACGACGATCGAGTAGGTATGGCCGTGCCGGTGGCGGGCACGGATCGTCTCGGCGACCTTCTCCAGGTCGGTCTCGAGCTCCGGCACCAGGATCGCATCGGCCCCAGCCGCGATCCCGGCGTACGTCGCGATCCAGCCCTTGGTGCGGCCCATTACCTCGACGACCATGATCCGGTTGTGAGACTCGGCCGTCGTCGAGATGCGATCGAGCGCCTCAGTTGCGATCGAGAAGGCGGTGTCGAACCCGAACGTCATGTCTGTGCCGGCGATGTCGTTGTCGATCGTCTTCGGTACGCCGACCACCGAGAGCCCTTCCTCCTGGAGCGCGAGCGCGGTCCGCAGCGTGCCGTCGCCGCCGATCACGATGACAGCGTCGATGCCGTTCGACTCGATCGTGCGGCGCACGCTGGCGTAGCCGTCTCCGTGGACGTACGGATCGCGCCGGGAGGTACCGAGGATCGTGCCGCCGCGCTGCAGGATGCCGCGCACGTCATTCCGATCGAGCGGACGCACGTGGTCGTCCATAAGGCCGTCCCAGCCGTTCTGGATCCCGACGACCTCCATGTCGTGCGTGACCGTCGCGCGGCTGACGACGGCGCGGATGACCGCGTTGAGCCCGGGGCAGTCGCCGCCGGCAGTGAGGACGCCTATGACCATGAACGACTGATCAATACAGGAACATCGGCTTGCCGGCCACGTGCCGCACCTTCGGCCGGTACTCGTTGACGTCGTAGAGCTCGTCGATGTCGACCCGGCGGACCCCCTCCCGCGTGGCGCTGATCGGCACCGACGTGTACGTGCCGCTCCGGAGCGCAACCATGCGGCCGGTCGCGCCCTCGAGAGCAAGGTCGGCCGCCATCACCGCGTAGTTCGTGGCCACCATCAGGTCGAGGGAGTCCGGGCTGCCCGAGCGCATCAGGTAGCCGAGCTGCTGGTAGATGATGTCCTCGCCCGTGCGCTCCTTGATCAGCGCGCTCGTGAGCTCGCCGATCCCTCCGAGCTTGCGGTGCCCGTACGCGTCCTCTTCCCCGGACAGCACCATCTCGCCGCCGGCGAGCGTCGCCCCCTCGGACACCGTCACCATCGCGTAGTTCGAAGGATTCGAGTGCTTGTCCTCGATCAGCAGCCGTCCGAGCTTGTCGATGTCGAACGGGACCTCGGAGATCACGGCGCGATCGACCCCGGCGAGGTATGCAGTGATCAGGCATGTCTCGCCGCTGTAGCGTCCGAACAGCTCGACCACGGCGATGCGCTCGTGCGACCCGGTGCTCGTGCGCAGGTTGTGGATGAACTGCACACCCCGGGTGATGGCCGTCGAGAAGCCGATGCAGTAGTCGGTGCCGTGGACGTCGTTGTCCATCGTCTTCGGGATCGCGATCACGGGGACGCCCTCGTCGTGCATACGGAGCCCGTACGAGAGCGTGTCGTCGCCGCCGATCGGGATCAGCACGTCGATCCCCAGCGACTCGATCACGCGGAGGGCGTGATCGGTGAAGTCGAAGGGCCCGTCGCCGTCGATGCGGTGCGCGAGGTGGGGTGGCACGCTCTTGGCCTTGACGCGGCTCGGATTCGTGCGGGACGTGTGCAGGAACGTGCCCCCGGTGCGGTCGATCGTGCGGACGACGTTCGGGTCGAGCGGCAGGAACCACTTCTCCGCCGAGGCCGGGTCGTCAGGATCGTGCTCGAGCAGCGCCGCCCAGCCGCGCCGCAGGCCTATCACCTCGTGCCCCTCGTGGGCGACCCGGTTCACAACGGCCTTGATGCAGGGGTTGAGCCCCGGCACGTCGCCGCCTCCTGTCAGGATCCCGATCCGCATCCGCGCCTCCTCGTCGTTCGCGCCGTTGCGCCAAAGCGTGTGACATGCTGTCTCGTCACACGGCGGCGGCGCGGCGGCGCCCGTGGATTGTTCGATGCCGATACTAATTGGCGTGGCAGAGGCCCGCGCCGTACGCGTTGGCGCAGCCTGTCGCCGTGCACGCGTTCGGCGGTGCCGGGGTACGATCCCGGCCAGGCCGAAGTGGCGGAACTGGTAGACGCACCGGACTCAAAATCCGGCGCCTGAAAGGGCGTGGGGGTTCGATTCCCCCCTTCGGCATCGGCGCGAACCGAATGGGCACGACGATCCGGCGGGCAGCCGCGTTCCAGCGCCGCGACTCGTTCTTGCCGGTCGTATTCCCGGCTAGTGTGAATCTGATGAGATCGGCGATGAGGTCCTTCGTGAAGCGGGCGGCTCCGAGGCTGCTGCAGTACCGCGCTGTGGGCCAACTCGTGACGAACGAAGCCTATTTCCTGCACACGACTGGTTGGGTCAAGAGTCTCGTAGAGCAGATGCCGGTTGACCCGCAGGGCAACCCGCTGCCGTGGATGAACTTCGCTGTGATCGCGTTCTTCCGCGAGCGTCTGCGGACGCACATGCACCTGTTCGAGTACGGCAGCGGCTCGTCCACCCGGTTCTTCGCAGAGCTCGTGGCCAGCGTGACCTCCGTCGAATACGACGAAGAGTGGTATCAGCGGGTCTCCGCGACCCGTCCTGCCAACGTCACACTCCTCCTGAACGCGGCGAACGTCGACGGCACCTACTGTCGGGTGGTCGCACAGTCGAACCGCAGGTACGACGTGGTAGTCGTAGACGGGCGTGACCGCGTGAACTGCATGAAGCAGAGCGTTGGCTCCCTCACGGACGGCGGCGTGATCGTGTTGGATGACTCGATGCGGGAGCGATACGCCGAAGGAGCGGCTTTCCTGAAGGCATCCGGCTTTCGAGCGTTGCGATTCGATGGACTGAAGCCCGGAGGATTTGGCACCGATAGCACGACCGTGTTCTATCGGCCCGGCAACTGCCTCGACCTCTAGCAGGCGGGGTCGCACCCGCGGATGCTGCGGCGCGGCACGTGACGAACGCCGTACGCTTCCGCCCTTTGCGCCTCCGAGCCGTGCCTGGCGGCTGGCGGCGTGGGAACCGCATGAATCTGCCGATGGCCCAGACCTACCGAGACGTACCGGGACGATGGCCGCGACTGGAAATCCGGCACCCGAAAGGGCGTGGGGGTTCGATTCCCCCCTTCGGCATCGGCTCGCCCGGGCCGCCCGCGTGCGGCTCTCGGGGCGAGCACGGAGCATGTCTCGCGTCTCGACTCCGGAGAGGGAGACGGTTTGGGCTTTGATTTGGGCGCTGATTGTCCTAGACTGGCGCGACTCAGTGACGGAGGGATCGGCCCGCGCTTCGGCACGGGGTCGGTGGTCGGTCAAATCAATTCGAGGAGGAAGAGCTTGTCTCTGAAAACCAAGAGCCTCACGCTCGTCGGCCTGCTGATCGCGCTTGTCGCGCTCGTCGCAGCCGGCTGCGGTGGGAGCAGCAGCGGCGGCGCCCCGGAGGCGTTGCCATCATCGTCGTGCACGGCGATCGAGTATGAAGGCGACGGCGATCCGGACCTCATTCTCGCGTCGGATCTCCCGCTGCAGGGAGCGTCGCGCACGCAGACCGAGCAGATCGTCTCCGCGATCCGCTATCAGCTCGGCACGCAGAGCTGGAAGGCCGGCGACTACAACATCGGCTTCCAGTCGTGCGACGACGCGACGGCGCAGGCCGCGAAGTGGGACTCCGGCAAGTGCTCGCAGAATGCGAACGCGTATGCGGCGAACGACAAGGTGATCGGCGTGATCGGCACGTTCAACTCCGGCTGCGCGGCGATCATCATCCCGGTGCTGAACGAGGCGCCGAACGGCGGGATTCCGATGCTCTCGCCGGCGAACACCTGGCCGTGCCTGACGGTGAACCTGCCGGGCGGCTGTGACAAGTCCGAGCCGGACAAGTTCTATCCGTCCGGGAACCGGAACTACCTGCGCGTCGCACCGGCGGATGACTACCAGGGTGCCGCAGTGGCCGAGTTCGCCCAGGCGCAGGGCGTCAAGAAGCTCTTCATCCTCAACGACAAGGAGGCGTACGGCCTCGGTGTTGCGACGACCACGAAGAAAGCCGCCGAGAGCCTCGGCATCGAGGTCGTCGGCTTCGACGCCTGGGACGGGAAGGCGTCGAGCTACGAGGCCCTGATGAAGAAGGTCGAAGGCACCGGGGCGGACGGGCTCTTCCTCGGCGGCCTGATCGACGAGAACGGCGCCCAGCTGATCAAGGACAAGGTGGCCGTGCTCGGTCCGAACGACGGCAAGGTGAAGCTGTTCGCCCCGGACGGGTTCACGACCCAGGCCACGATCGACCAGTCGGGCACGGCAGCGGCGGGCATGTTCATGTCGGTCGCCGGTGTGCCGACGGATCAGTTCAAGGGCACGGCGCTGAAGTTCATCGACGGGCTGCTCGCCGGCCCGCTGGCGGGCAAGACGGTCGACCCGTACGCGATCTACGGCGGGCAGTCCGCTCAGATCATGCTCGACGCGATCGCCGCGTCCGACGGCACCCGGGAGGACGTGATCAAGCAGCTCTTTGCGACGACCGTCACCGACGGGCTGCTCGGCTCGTTCAGCTTCAACGAGAACGGCGACCCGAAGGACGCATCGGGTGCCGTTGTCGGATTCACGATCTACAAGGCAACCGACACGCTCGTTCCGGAGACGACGATCTCTCCGAAGCCGGCGACCGTCACCGCGGCCGGCGCAGCCTAGGCCGCACGCTCGAAACCACGGATTCGGCGGGAGGCATTGTCCTCCCGCCGCATCCGCTATAGACTCCCGCTCCTCGGATGACCAGCGATTCCGCCTCCATGATGTCCCGCGTCCGCTCCCTGAGTGTGATCGACGCGATCGGTCTCGTGCTGCTGGCTCTCCTGGCGCTCTTCCTGGCCAAAGAGTTCGTCGACGACCCGACCCGGTTCATCAACGTCTCGATCATCGGGCTCACGAACGGTGCCATCTACGGCGTCGTCGCCCTCGGGTACACGCTCGTCTACGGCATCCTGCAGCTGATCAACTTCGCCCACGGTGACGTGTTCGCGCTGTCCGGGCTCGTGGCGAGCACGATCATCGTCTCCGTATTCGGCCTCGACGAGAGCACGGGCGTGCTCGTCATTCTCGTCGGGCTCGCCGCCACCCTGGCGATCACGGTTCCGACGTTCGCGCTTCTCAACGGCTCGATCGAGCGGGTCGCCTACAAGCCTCTGCGGCACGCTCCCCGGCTGGCGCCGTTGATCACCGCGGTCGGCGTGTCGTTCGTGATCCAGAACGTCTCGCTGGCCATCTACGGCGTCGACTTCGAGTCGGTGCCGAACTTCATCCCGCGCACCGACGCGATCAGGATCGGCGACATCGTGATCCAGTGGAACAAGCTCGCGGTCTTCGCCATCGTGATCCCCGTGCTCCTCGTGCTGACGTGGTTCGTCCGCTCGACGCGCCAGGGAAAGGCGATGCGCGCCGTCTCCCAGGACACGGAGGCGTCGGCGATGATGGGCATCGACGTCAACCGCACGATCTCCGTCACGTTCTTCCTGGCGGGCTCGCTCGCCGCCGTTGCAGGGCTCGTCTACCTGCTGCAGTTCAACATGCGCTACGACACCGGCTTCGAACTGGGGCTGATCGCATTCACCGCCGCCGTGCTCGGGGGGATCGGGAACCTGACCGGTGCTGTTGTCGGCGCGTTGATCATCGGTCTCGTGCAGGCGCTCAACGACGGTCTCGACGGCACTCCCGGCAGCGACTGGACCCGGTCGATCGTGTTCGGGATCCTGATCGCCATCCTCGTCTTCCGCCCCCAGGGGATTCTCGGTGAGCAGACACCGGAGGGCGCATGAGCACGCAGGGAGACGTGCGTCCCGGCACCCGCAGTCGCGTCGAGCGGACGTGGGTGCTCGTGGCCGGCCTTCTCGTGCTCGGCGTCGTCTACCCGCTGATCGTCGGCACCCTGAAAAACCTACCGCTGATCGGCGACTTCATTCCGCGCACGGACTCGATGGTCACGATCATCATCGGCACGATGATGGCGCTGGGGCTCAACATGGTCGTTGGCTACGCGGGCCTGCTCGATCTCGGGTACGTCGCGTTCTACGCAGCCGGGGCGTATACGGCGGGGTGGCTCGCCTCACAGCAGTTCTCCCAGGTCACGATCCACTTCGGTGGGACGGTCTCCGACAGCCTCAGCGGTATCCACATCTCGATGTGGCTCGTGCTCATTCTCGCCGGCGTGTTCACGCTGATCGTCGGCATCCTGATCGGCCTCCCAACGCTCCGGCTGCGTGGCGACTACCTCGCCATCGTCACGCTCGGCTTCGGCGAGATCGTGCCCCAGTTCGTCCGCAACGCGGACTCGATCAGGGGCTTCGACCTCACGAACGGCACGTTCGGGATTGCGCCGATCGACTCGCTCGGCGTCGGCGGTTTCGTCTTCCGGGCACAGTCGAACAAGGACGACCTCTACTACTGGACCGCGATCGGCCTCCTGCTCCTCACCATCTTCGCCTCCGTCCGCCTCCGCGACTCGCGCCTCGGGCGCGCCTGGATCGCGATCCGGGAAGACGAGACCGCAGCCGCGGCCATGGGCGTGCCGTTGATGCGGACAAAAACCTGGGCGTATGCGATCGGAGCATTCATCGGCGGTGTCGCCGGTGCCTTCCTCGCCAGCTTCAGGGCGGGTGCCTTCCCGGCCGACTTCTACTTCAACTTCTCCATCTTCCTGCTCTGCATGGTCGTTCTCGGTGGCATGGGGTCGATCTGGGGTGTGCTCGTGGGCGGCCTGATCCTCGGCTACCTCAACATCGAGGGTCTCGCCACGATCGGCTCCAAGGTGCAGCAGGGCGGGCTCGACTTCGATCCCACGAAATACCAGTTCGGCATCTACGGCGTCATCATCGTGGTGATGATGCTCTTCCGGCCGACCGGGCTGATTCCCGAACGCAGGCACAAGATCGAGATCATCGAGGGCGTCCACGACACGCCCTTCTATGACGTCCAGCTCGAGGGAACGCTCACCGACCGTGACTCGAGCGACGACTGATGGCCGCACCCGCGGACAACCTGCTCGTCGCCACCCAGGTGCGCAAGGAGTTCGGCGGGCTCGTGGCCTCGAACGACATCGACTTCGCCATCCCACGCGGCTCGATCGTGGCGCTGATCGGCCCGAACGGCGCCGGCAAGACGACCTTCTTCAACCAGATCACGGGCGTCTACGTGCCCACCTCGGGCTCGATCATGTTCGACGGCGTCGAGGTCGTCGGCAAGCCGCCTCACGCGATCGTCGAGCTTGGGATCGGACGGACGTTCCAGAACATCCGCCTCTTCGCGCAGATGACCGCGATCGAGAACGTCCAGGTCGGGATGCACTGCCGTCTGCGCGGCGGGATCTTCGGCTCGATCCTCCACACGCCCCGGGTCAAGCGCGAGGAGCGCGAGTCGCGCGAGCGGGCGCGAGAGCTGCTCACCTACTGCGGCCTGCCGCGCCGGCACGAGGAGTACGCCGGCACGTTGCCCTACGGCGACCAGCGCCGGCTCGAGGCCGCCCGTGCGCTCGCCACCGGTCCGAAGCTGCTCCTGCTCGACGAGCCGACCGCAGGCATGAACCCGCAGGAGACGGCCGACTTCACGGATTTCGTCCGGCGCGCGCGCGACGACAAGAGCCTCACCGTGCTGCTCATCGAGCACGACATGAAGGTGGTGATGGGAGTCTCCGAGCACATCACGGTGCTCGAGTACGGCGCCAAGATCGCGGAGGGAAGCCCTGCAGAGATCCAGTCGAACGAGCGCGTGATCGAGGCCTACCTCGGC
>Ga0315275_10008100_pt1 | contig 10218 bp, 7 predicted proteins | sample YL17G03_0_MG_FD_205557 | JGI IMG/M metagenome (GOLD analysis project Ga0315275, IMG submission 205557) | Sediment microbial communities from Yellowstone Lake, YNP, Wyoming, USA - YL17G03_0 | ecosystem: Environmental > Aquatic > Freshwater > Lake > Sediment | place: USA: Wyoming | collected...
TCAGAAACAACGCAAACGCAAGGCTCGAAGGCAACAAGGGCTATGAGGTCGAAGTATAACCGGCGTATGACATAAGGCGAAGTGCCGGCGGTTTCACATAAAAGAGGTCTTATGATTACGTTTAGCTGCGGCAACTGCGGTCAGAAATTCCGCCTGCCCGAAAGCCGGGCGGGCAAAAAGGGCAGGTGCCCGAAATGCAGGAACGTAATCATCGTCCCGGAGACTCAGACAATAGCCGACCTGCTCATGCCAAATAGCCCCGCAGACGCCGAAAAGCCCGCAGAGAAATCTCCATACAACCTCACTTTCCTCGACGCGCCGCAAGAGACCGCAGCTACAACCGAGCCGGCCGAGCGCCACGGCGAAAGTCCCAAAGATGTAGAAGGCCGGGATATGCTCCTGCTCGGATATCGAAAGCCTGAACCTAAAGCTATTCCCGAACGCAAACTGCCGTGGGTAATTGACATTTTCCTCTATCCGACCAGCCTGCTGTCTTTGGCGATTCTCATACTTTGCTTGACGGTGCCTCCCATAGTCCGCATTTTGCTGCTGGCCAGCGGCTCGTTCATCTTAATAACCTTTTGGTTTGGTTGGATCGTAGTCATAATGCTCTACGTTTACACGTACTGGTACTTCTCTTCGGCTATTCGGCAAAGCGCCGAGGGCCAATTGCGCGCCCCGAACGCCGTGACTGATGTACCGAGCCTTTGGGAAATGCTCTGGCAGCTCTTCAGGGCGATTGTCTGTTTGCTGTTCTTCTTTCTGCCAATGATGATCTATTTGGGACGTACACAAACAACCGACACAATCTTCTGGTTACTTTTCGGCGTTGGGGTCTTCCTGTTTCCAATGGGCCTACTGGCCATAACCGTCCTCGATTCCTTCTCCGGCCTTAATCCAGTCTTCCTGATCGGCTCTATATTCAGCACATTGATACCATACTGCCCTCTCGTCGCGATCTACTTCGGGCTCGGCTGGATTCTTACGAGAATCGGGCCTTTGTGGCGGGAATCGCGAATCCTCGCTTACACCTCTATTGCGGGATTCTACTACCTGCTCCTCGTGGCCGGTCATCTCTTAGGCAGGTTTTATTTCCGGTATCAGGAAAAGCTCAACTGGGAAGTCTGACATCTGACTCGGCGCGGTTAGCCTTGCTGCCTTATCCGGATGCTCTTGGCGTGGGCGTCCAAGCCCTCGACCTCAGCCAGCCGAATAATATCCTCCGCGCTCGCAGCCAACTGCTCCTTGCTGTACTCGATGATGCTCGTTGACTTGATAAAATCGTTGGCGCTCAGTGCGCTGAAGAACTTTGCAGTCTGTCCCGTGGGGAGCGTATGACTCGGCCCGGCCCAATAGTCACCAACCGCCACCGGTGAATACTCGCCCACAAATATAGCCCCCGCATTCCTTATCTTATCCGCGACTGCTCTGCTCTTGTTGCCACATTGAATCTGCAGGTGCTCCGGGGCAAACTCGTTCGCTTGCTCAACCACCTCGTCCATGGTCTTGAATATGACTATCCTGCCGAACTCCAACAGGCAGCGGGTAGTCCTCTCGCAGCGCCCCAGTTCCGCTAACTGTCTTTTCAGTTCCTTGAGAACCCGTCCGGCAAGATGTTTTGAATCTGTGAACAAGACTGCGCTTCCCGGGTCGTGCTCTGCCTGGCTAAGCATATCCGCAGCGACCCAGGCGGGATTTGCCTGGTCGTTTGCAATAATAAGAACCTCGCTTGGCCCTGCCACCGAATCGATCGCCACATATCCAAAGTCGATCAGTTTGGCAGTCTGAACCCACTGATTACCTGGCCCGACAACCTTGTTGACTTTGGCGATAGTGACTAAGGCTGCTACGCCCTGCGCACCGCCGACTCGATAGACCTCGTCAATCCCCAGCTCACAGCAGATACCCAAAGTCACCGGATGAATATCCCCTGCGTGTCTGGGAGGAGAAATGACAGCAATCTCTTTGACCCCTGCGACTTGTGCGGGGACGGCCGTCATTATCACAGTCGAAGGCAGCGGCGCAGATGCGCCCGGCACGCAGATGCCGACTTTTTCTATTGGTGTGTACTTTATTCCGGGGCGTTTCGATAAATCCGGATTGTTGCCGATGAAGATTTCACTCTGATAACGTCTGACATTCTCAATCGCCAGCCGCGCTGATCGCAGAAGGTCCTTGTTTATCCCCTTGTGAGCTTTCTGCAAGTCTTCCCTGTTGACGCGGAATCTCTCGCGTGCGATGTTCACCTTATCGTATTTGTTTGTGTATTCCCTCACAGCTTCGTACCCGCGCTTGTCCACGTCACGAATGATGTCCAAGACTTTCTGCCGATTGGCCTCGCTCTCCGTGTCGAACCCCCCGAATCGTGCCTCTCGAAGGAGCCTCCAATGAAGTTTATCTATTTGCTTGGAGAAATCCTGGGCGTCTGATGAGATTAGGATTTTGTCGAGTTCATCGCTCACAGGTCGTCTCTTGTTCTTGCCTCTATGCTTTGTGTCTTGGTGTCTTAGTGGCTATCCTTCTACCTCCCGAAGTTGCCGTGGCTGTACACGCGCGTTCCCTTCTGCAGCAGAAGATAGTCCGTTCCTTTGTATTTGGTCTGTATCCCCGCTATTTTGAACCGCACCGGGTTCAGCTCGGCCACCTGTCTGGCCTCGGTCAGCTCCAGAGCCTCGCACGGCAGCAGCCGAAACGAAACATCCTTAACGCTCAGCCCGTAGGCGTCCAGCACGAAGACCAACCGTCCGTCATCCTGTTTCACCAGGACCGCAGTCCTGTCGGCCAGAACCGCATCCAGCTTCATCGCGGCCCTCTGCGGTTGTTCGCCCTCTTTCTCCGGCGCCTTCTGAGTTTTTTTCTCGGATTCCTTTGCGGTTTCCACTGCCGGCGCCGTACCCTCCTTGATGCTCTTATCCGGCTCCTTCTGAGGTTCCTTAGCCGGGGCCGAATCCTTTTGGGCTTCATCCTGAGGCTTGGCTCTCGGCTCTGTCTTCCTCGGCACCACGATTTTTTTGCTCTTGAGCTTCTCCAATACTTCTTGCGGCAGCTTCAGCACGCCGTTCGGGTCCGTTAGGGCCTCCCGCAACTCTATTTCCTCGGCGCGCGTCGGCTTGGCAGGCTCAGTCTGCTTTGCCGGCTCATTCGGCTCTTTTTGCACCTCCGGCTTATTCGGCTCGTTCGGCTCCGCGGCCTTCTCCCGCACCTTAGACGCAGGCGTAGCCGCCTCGTTGGGCTCAGTCGGCCCTTCAACCTCGACAGGCTGAAGCTTCACGACGGACAGGAAGAATTCAGGGAATATGTAATTGACGCCCCTGTATTTCGTTATTCTGCCCCATAGCCTGTACGCGCCATCCGGATGCTCTTTGACATCGGCGATAATCTTCTCCAGCGCCGTCGAAGGCAGAAGCTGCAGCTTCGTTCCGCCCTTCATAACACTGCCGAAGTCGTTCACATCGACCCCCAACTCGAACAGCCATACCTCGTCCTGCTCAAACCTGATATACCGGCCGTCGTCCCCGCCCTTGTGCGTGCTCACCTTCCCCTCGGCACCCGTCAGGGCAAAGCCGTCCCGCAGCAGACCCTCCCCTTTCACACCTGCCCGGCTTGCAGAACTGCTCAGAAAAACCGCCAAAACCAAAATCGCTGCCTTGGTTCTCATTTTATCTGCTGCGTGCATCCAGCGCATTCGTAATCAGTTCAATAGCCTCTGCAGGGCTGCCCACCTGTTTTACGAATCGGCTGCTGTCGGCGTCGTCGCTCGCAACCAAATCAACCAGAGGCTTCCAGAATTCACCTACAAGTATAATCGGGTTTTCGGCCTCAAGAAAGCCCTTGTTTTTCAATTCCCAGACCTTTGCCAGCTCGAGCAGCGTCCCGGTTCCGCCCGGCAGAACAATGTACGCCTGCCCGAGCCTTATCAGCGTATCGAGCCGTTCGTCCAGCGTCTTGGCCACGATTTGGCGAGTTACGTATTTGTTTGCCTTGTCCTTGAACGCCGAACAGGTAACGCCGATAACCTCGCCGCCGGCCTCGGCCGCGCCCTTCGCCGCGGCCAACATCGTCCCCCTGTATCCGCCGTTGGCGATGGCAATGCGCTTCTTCGCTGAGCCCCAGCCAATCGTGTACGCCAGCTCGTAAGCCGAATCGCCGGCAACAGCCCTGCCCGTCCCGAAAATACTCACTATTCGCTCACCCATTGGCGTGCTCGCGCGTAAACCTCAGCAGCCCCCCGGCCAGCAAGACTTCTCTATCGCGTTTCGAAAGTCCCAGCCTGCCGACGAACTCATACGAGCCGTCCTCCTTTGCAATCTTCAATTCGTTGCTGCCCTTGATCGCTTCGAGCAGATTGTCGATCACTAACTCATCGCCCGCTTCAATCGTGTCGTAGTCGCCCGGCTCGGCAAATTCCACAGGCACGATGCAGAAGTTAATCAAATTCGCCTTGTGAATTCGCTCAATGCTCTTAGCAATCACGACCCGCACGCCCAGATACATCGGGCAAAGCGCGGCGTGCTCTCTCGACGAACCTTGCCCGTAGCTTTCGCCCGCCACAACGATACCGGCTTTACCTTTGCTTTTTAGCTCGAGCGCCCTCTGTGCAAACGTCGCCTTGCCTTCCTCGTTGAAGCAATTGAACACGACCTTCGCATACTCCGGGACATTTGAGCGAAGCTTCAGAAACGCCCCGGCAGGCATAATATGGTCGGTGGTAATCTTGTCGCCGCATTTTAGTAGGACCGTGCCCGTCAGTCTCGCCGGCAGCGGCGCCGCAGCCTCCGGCACCACAATTGTCCGCCCCCGCCAAACCTCAACCTTGGCCGCATCCTCCTCGCAGAGGGGCTTTTCTATCATACCGTCATCGACGGCGAACGCCTTCGGCGCCCTGATTCTCGGATATTCCACGCCGAGCAATTCCGCTAAATCACGCGGGTCGGTGATTCTGCCCGTCAGGGCCGAGGCGACCGCCGTCTCCGGACTGACTAAATATACCTTATCGCCCTTGGTCCCGCTGCGGCCGGCGAAGTTCCGGTTGAACGTCCTAAGGCTCACCACCCCATCCGCCGGCGAAAAGCCCTGCCCGATGCACGGCCCGCATCCGCTCTCCAATATCCTCGCCCCCGCCGAGATCATATCCGCCAGCGCCCCATTTTCGGCCAGCATGTTGAGTACCTCCCTGCTGCCCGGGGCGACCGCAAACTCCACCATATTGTCAATTCGCCGGCCCTTCAACACTTTCGCCGTCATCATCAAGTCGGCGTAACTCGAATTCGTGCAGCTACCGACCACGACCTGCCCGACCTTCAATCCGGCGATTTCCCGCACGCTCTTGACGTTATCCGGCGAAGACGGGCACGCAGCCATCGGCTCAAGCTCGGACATATCTATCTCGGTAAGCCGGTTGTACTCGGCGTCGGCATCGGCGGCCAACGGCTGATAGTCCCCCTCTCGCTTCTGCGCCGCCAGGAACTTCCGCGTCTGCTCGTCGCTGCCGAAGATGCTCGTCGTCACGCCCAATTCGGCCCCCATATTCGTTATCGTTGCCCGCTGCGGGACCGACAGCCGCGATGCGCCTTGCCCGAAATACTCCACCGCCCAGCCGACGTTGCCTTTGGTCGTCAGTTGCCCGAGCAGCCTGAGAATAACGTCCTTTGCGGCCACCCAGTCGTTCAACCTGCCGAGAAGCTTCACACCCAACACCTTCGGAGCGGTCAGGTAGAGCAGGCCGCCCGCCATAGCAACCGCCACGTCAAGCCCGCCCGCCCCGATGGCCAACATTCCAATCCCGCCGCCCGTCGGCGTATGCGAATCGCTGCCCAACAGCGTCGCGCCCGGCCTGCCGAACCGCTCCAAATGGACCTGATGGCAAATCCCATTGCCCGCCCGCGAATGATATACGCCGCACTTGGCGGCTATCGTCTGCAGGTACAAATGGTCGTTATGGTTCTCCGGCCCGAAACCCGCCATATTGTGATCGACATAACTCACCGACAAATCGGTCCTCACCCGGCCCGCCCCCATCGACTCATACAGCAAAAACGCCGTCGTCCCCGTCGCATCCTGCGTCAGAGTCTGGTCGATCCGAATCCCGACCTGCTCACCCTCGGTGAGCTTGCCCTCAACAACGTGCCTGCCCAGTATCTTATAGACCAGCGTTTGTCCCAACTTCAGTTCTCCTTGCAATCGCTTAGGCAATTATTGAAGAAAATCATAAAAGAGATTTTCTTCAACAATATAGGTCTAACCTGCAATTTTGCAGAACTCAATCCGGCCGTACAATCTAACACATATCTCCGCCAAAAACAAACCCCCGGAAGTGATATTGCCCGTTTCCCGCCGGGCCTCGGCAATAAATAAGAAAGCGGTCTTGCCCGCTCCGCCTGCAAGACCGCTTTCCAAGCCGATTGGCCCAAACGCCGCACGGTTTATTACCCGGTTCCGTCCGTGAGCAAAAGCGAAGCGTTTCTGTTCACGGGCCGCATCTTAGCCGTCGTCCAGGCGCGCCTTCTGCAAATGCGCTGGATTATGAGCTGTACGGCTTAGTGCGTGATGGTTGTCACGGCACCATCTGTTACGAGGAACGAGTCCGTTCTATCCACAGGGTCCACCAGCGAGACCGGGTATGTGCCGTTTCGCTTGTCGGGTGGAGTTCCGGCGACCCACCTGGTGTAAATGTTGTCGTCATTTACACCGCAGCGCGGCGTTTTCTCGAAGACCGAGTGCCCGTCCATAAACAAGACGTTCTGCCCATCCTCCTGATGAGCCTGGGCATTGCCCTTCTTGATGGACTCTCTGTCGGTCCCGGCCTTAAAGCTGTTCCAGTCCAGCACGGCCCTGGCCGTCTGGCCCGGCGTCGCCTGCCACGGGTTCGCATCCGCCGCTACCGCCATACCAGGCTCGCTCGACGAGGTCAAGGCATATACCCCGTAAGGGAAATGATATGCGTAGCTGCAGTGCGCCTGTGTAGGGGCAGGTCCAAAGTCCCACAGGTCAATGAGCTCGGCCCCCGTCAGGCCGTGCTCCGACCCCTTGAACTCCGTTACCCCGGAATCCCCCTTACAGAGAAACGACTTCGGCGTCACCTCGGAATACTTGATCAGCAGATAGAAGCAGGACGTAATGTTCGCCCGGCCGCCGCTGCCGTCCGCAGCCAGCCCGAAAGCCACCTGACGGGTAACGTTTTGCCAGTTCGCTATCGTCGGACTGTACGTGCTGCTCCGCCCGCCCGCACGAGGCATCTCATCGTCATAATCGTTGCTGTAAATCAGCATCGCCTTGCCGATACCCGATAGGTTTGTCCCGCAATACAGCCGATAGGCAAGCTGCCGCACCCTCGCCAGCGCGGGCATCAATATGCCCATCAACAGAGCTATGATGGCGATCACAACCAATAGCTCAACTAATGTAAAACCTTTGCGTCTCATTTTAATTCTCCTTTCATATTTTCGGAGATCCGCCTATCCGACCGTCCCGAGCGCAACTTGATAACCTATTTGACAAAAATAGCTGCTCCCGATTGCCGCAAGCCGTTCTGACCCGGCTTGTCTCCAATGCTGCACGGCAATTCTTCATCATCGAGCAACCTCGACAATACACACCGCTTTTTGCGCGAATCTCCATTGTTCTTTCTTCGCCTCAAGACGGTCGGTTTGAACACGGTTGCCGGATCGGTTCAGAGCCTGTGGGTTGGCGCGGTGGGCGCTTATGGCCTGGTGAAGCCGCCCCTCGGCGCAAGCGTAACGCAGGGGCCGCCTTCAAGGGGTCTCTTCAGGCCGGCAGGTTGAGATTATGAAATGACAGCTAAATATGATGACAACTTGAATTATGATAGGCTTTTCGAACCTGCCCGTGCCCCTATCGGGGGGCGTCCGCCCCGGCTTGCCGCTCCCGCGGAAACCGCCCGGCGCAGAACCTTCTCGGCACAAGTGAAAATCCCGGACTATAAAAGAGCCATTTCTCTGGCAAGCAGGCTCAAGGTATGAGAGAAAAGGCAGTATGATGACAACTAAAATTATGATACTTTTTCAAACCTGCCTGTCATCTACTATAATTATACCGCAAAATCCGTTCTGCGTTCAGTAAATTCTCTGCAAATTCCACTTTTTTTCGCGGCCTTAGGGACTCGCGGCATACTCATTCTCTCGACTCAAGCCGAACGTAGGGGCCACGGGAAAACCTCCCTCTGGCCGTGATAAAAAAAGCGACCTTGCGCTCGGGGCACAAGGTCGCCTTTGAGATTTTAATAGCACCAAAAGCTGCACGGCTTAGCGTCCGGTCGTCGTAGTGGTGGGGCTGCCTCCGCCGTCGGTCACCAGCCACGAATCAGTCCTATCCGCAGGTTGCGCACCAACAACAACAACCGGATATGTGCCATTTCGCTTATCGGCTGTAGCCCCCGTGCCGACCCACCTGGTGTAAATGTTGTCGTCATCCACACCGCAGCGAGACGATTTCTCGAAGCTCGAATGCCCGTCCATAAACAGCACGTTCTGCCCATCCTCCTGGTGAGTCTGGGCATTGCCGTTCTTGATCGACTCTCTGTCGGTTCCGCTGCGAAACGAAGTCCAGTCCATCGTGGGTCTGGCCACCTGGCCCGTCGTGGCTAACCACGGGTTCGGGTCCGCCGCCAACGCCATACCGGGCTCGCTCGACGCGGTCAGGGGATACACGCCGTAGGGCATATGATACGCGTAGCTGCAGTGCGCCTGTGTCGGGGTAGGTCCGAAGTCCCACAGGTCGATCAGGTCCACGCCCGCCAGACCGTGCTCAGACGGCTTGAACTCCGTAACCCCCGAATCGCCTTTGCACAGGAACGACTTGGGCGTTACCTCAGAATACTTTATCAGCAGGTAGAAGCAGGACGTGATGTTTGCGGCACCGCTGCTGCCGTCCGCGGCCAAGTTGAAGGCCACCTGACGGCTGACATTCCGCCAGTTCGATATCGACCGCGCGTACACGCTGCTCCGTCCGCCGGCACGAGGCATTTTATCGTCATAGTCCTTGCAGTAAATCAGCATCGCCTTGCCTATGCGCGACAGGTTCCTCCCGCAGTCCAGCCGATAGGCAAGCTGCCGCTCGCTCGCCAGCGCGGGCATCAATATGCCCGCCAACAGAGCTACGATGGCGATCACGACCAATAGCTCAACTAATGTAAAGCCTTTGCGTCTCATGTTAATTCTCCTTTTGCATTTTCGGAGATTCGCCTATCCCACCGCCCCGAGCGCAACTTTATAACCTGTTTGACAAAAATAGCTGCTCCCGATTGCCGCAGCGATAAAAAAAGCGACCTTGCGCTCGGGGCGCAAAGTCGCCTTTGTGATCGTAATAGAACCAGAAGCTGCGCGGCTTAGCGCGTGGCGCCCGTCGTCGTAGTGGTGCCGCCGCCGCCGACATTGTCTGTTACCAGGAACGAATCATTCCTGTCCGCGGGCTGCACACCAACAACAACAACAGCGTATGTGCCGTTTCGCTTATCGGCTGTAGCCCCCGCGCCGACCCACCTGGTGAAAATGTTGTCGTCATCCACACCGGAGCGAGACGATTTCTCGAAGACCGAGTGGCCGTCCATAAACAGCACATTCTGCCCATCCTCTTGGTGAGTCTGGGCATTGCCCTTCTTGATCGCCTCCCTGTCCGTGCCGGCTTTGAAGATATTCCAGTCGGTTGCGGGCCGCGCCGTCGTGCCCGTCGTGGCTAACCACGGGTTCGGGTCCGCCGCCACCGCCATACCGGGCTCACTCGAAGACGTCAGTGCATACACACCATAGGGCATATGATACGCGTAGCTGCAGTGCGCCTGAGTCGGTGGAACGCCGAAATCCCACAGGTCGATATTCTCCACGCCCGTCAAGCCCTCATCGGACGGCTTGAATTCCGTAGCCCCTGAATCTCCCTTGCACAGGAACGACTTGGGCGTCACCTCGGAATACTTGATCAGCAGGTAGAAACAGGACGTGATGTTTGCGGCGCCGCCGTTGCCGGCTGCATCGAGTCCGAAAGCCGCCTGGCGGGTAACGTTCCGCCAGTTCGCTATCGACGGCGCGTACACGCTGTTCCGACCGCCGGCTTTGGGCATCTCATCGTCATAGTCGTTGCAGTAAATCAGCATCGCCTTGCCGATACCAGACAGGTTCGTCCCGCAATACAGCCGGTATGCAATCTGGCGAACTCGCGCCAGAGCCGGCATCAGGATACCCATCAATAGAGCTATGATGGCAATCA
>Ga0315275_10008101_pt1 | contig 10217 bp, 8 predicted proteins | sample YL17G03_0_MG_FD_205557 | JGI IMG/M metagenome (GOLD analysis project Ga0315275, IMG submission 205557) | Sediment microbial communities from Yellowstone Lake, YNP, Wyoming, USA - YL17G03_0 | ecosystem: Environmental > Aquatic > Freshwater > Lake > Sediment | place: USA: Wyoming | collected...
CTTCATGCGCATCAATGATATGATCGGCGTGGTAAGTTTCAACACTAGTGCGACGACGAACTTCCCACTCACAACAATAAGCAGTAGTGACACAAAAACCCAAGCCAAAGCTGCTATTGATGCCATCAACGCTGGCGGTAATACATCTATCGCTGTTGGTTTACAACGCGCTCAGGAGCAGCTTACCACGCTGGGGCAGGCATCCCACCCCTGGGCGATCATTCTGCTTAGTGATGGGCAGGAAAATACTACTCCGTGGGTGGCCAGCGTTTTACCCGGCATTGTCAGTTCGAAGACCGTCGTTTATACGATTGGCCTGGGTTCGGGAGCAGACGAGGCGCTATTGATGGATATTGCAGTTCAGACGGGCGGCACCTATAATTTTGCACCCGGTCCGGAACAGCTTGCTGCGATCTACAACACAATTGTAGGGGAGGTCACTAATCAGCAAACCCTTCTCTCAGAGACCGGAACTGCGCAAGCGGGTGTCATAGACACAAAATCGGTCGTGGTGGATTCGACCATCTCGGAAGCCACTTTCTCCATTAGTTGGTCGAATAGTGCAACCACGATCTCACTCCAGCTCAGGAAACCCGATGGAACGATCATTGATCCATCGACTGCTTCCTCCGATCCTAACATCGATTATTCCTCGGGTGCAACATTTGCTTACTACCGGGTCAGGACTCCAACTCTGTTACCTGGGGTGTGGCAGATGCAGATCACAGGTGGCAGCTTCTCTTCCCCCTCAGTTGATAAAGCCGGTAACGTGGTTGCTGGAAAACCTTACCTGGCTCAGGTCACTGCCACTACAATACTTACAATTGAAACGCACTTTGATCAGAGCAGTTACGTTTTTGGCGAACCGGTGGGCATCATTGTCAGCTTGTCTGATAGCCACCCGATTCTGGGTGCCAATGTGACAGTGTCGGTGCAATCACCGTCAACCGCGGCGGCCTTGATCCGAGATTCGGAGTGGATCGAGCTCAATGGCGATACAATACCCGACCCCGAGATTGCCGCTGCAATTAAGGCCGCCTCGGTTCAAACCACGACAAGCCTCACATTGTATGACGATGGCGCCCATGGCGATGGCGCGCCCAACGATGGTGTTTATGCCAATCAATTCTCCGGTACGACAACAGCCGGAACTTACACTTTCAATGTGGCTGCCTCCGGCAATACAAGTACTGGCGATGCCTTCATTCGGCAAGATTCGAAGATGATCAACATCGGCCAGGGTGATTCTACCTTCGCCGATGTGCCAACCAGCTATTGGGCTTGGGATTGGATCGAGCGCCTGTATACGGCTGGCATCACCGCCGGTTGCAGAACCAACCCACTGGTCTACTGCCCAGAAAATTCAGTTACCCGCGCCCAGATGGCCATCTTCCTCGAGCGCGGTATGAACGGCTCGGCCTACAACCCGCCGGCCGCGACCGGCATGGTCTTTGCCGACGTACCGCGCTCCTATTGGGCGGTCAAATGGATCGAGAAGCTCTACGCGGATGGCATCACCACCGGCTGCGGGACCTCGCCGCTGGTTTACTGCCCCGAAAGCTCCGTCACACGCGCTCAGATGGCCATATTCCTGTTGCGCGCCAAGTACGGCGCGGCGTACACCCCACCCAATGCCACCGGTGTCTTCGCCGATGTGCCGCTCTCCTACTGGGCGGCGAATTGGATCGAGCAGTTGTATGTGGAAGGGATTACAGGAGGCTGTAACCTTTCACCGCTGTCTTACTGTCCGGAGAACTCGGTGACACGCGCCGAGATGGCCAAATTCCTGGTGCTGACGTTCAGTTTGCCGTAACGCCTGTAGTACTTCAGAGTTCCAGCCGGAACCAGGTCTCTATAATAATCAATGTAAGGAGGTTTCATGAAACGCCTGCCTGTTCTCTCTTTCCTGTTGGCCTTGCTTTTGTTGATCGCGGCAACCCCACGATCCAGCCTTACTTCAACTGCTTCAGACCCGTCTATGCCGGTGCAGACCGTCAAACTCATCTTCATCCACCATTCCACCGGCCAGAACTGGCTCGAGAATGGCAATGGCGATCTGGGACTCGCCCTCTCCCAGAATAACTATTTTGTCAGCGACACTAACTATTTTTACCATCGTTTGAAAGATAGCCTCATTACACTTCCCACGATTAGCGGCTGCTCTGTATTTCCGGCCAACAATATCTGGAATACCCGCGTGGACAATCTGCCACTCAACGCGCGCTCCGATCAATGGGTCAACACGATTGGCCGCAATACCGGCTTCCACATGGATTTCGGTTCAGGAACGTGGGATGGCGGGCCGATTGGTATTCCCTACAACCTGGCCGGGGCGGGTACACCGCGCTATGCATTGGATTTCTATTACCCAGACGAATCCGATTCTGGGCCTTACCCCATTCCTGACGATCCAAAAATCGAATGGGGCTCCGATCATCACATCCTGGTGGTGGACACCTCCACTTGTTTCCTCTACGAAATCTATGATGCCAGTTATTCAGGCGGCGCGTGGCACGGCGGCTCCGGCGCGATCTGGGATCTGGACTCCAACGCCCTGCGCCCGGCAGGTTGGACCTCCGCCGATGCCGCCGGACTGCCGATGCTGCCGGGCCTGGTGCGCTACGATGAGATCGCTAGCGGCGTGATCAACCATGCCATCCGCTTTACCGCCAGCCAGACTAACGGGTACATCTGGCCGGCGCGCCACCTGACGTCGGATGACCCGAATACCCCCCAAATTCCTCCATACGGAGCGCGCTTTCGCTTGAAAGCCTCTTTTGACATCAGCAGCTATCCCGCTGAATTGCAGGTCATCCTGCGCGCCATGAAAACTTATGGGATCATCCTGGCCGACGAAGGTGCGGACTGGTACATCTCCGGCGCGCCCGATCAACGCTGGGACAACGATATGCTGCACCTGCTGGATAACTTGACCGGTGATGATTTCGAAGCGGTGGATTCATCCGGACTGATGGTGGACCCCGATTCGGGCGCGACGAACTTCGGGCAGGCCACCTTCGCTGACGTATCGCCCGACTACTGGGCCTGGACGTGGATCGAACGCCTGTACAATGCCGGCATCACCGGCGGATGCGGGACCTCACCGCTGATATATTGCCCGGAGGACTCTGTCACCCGCGCCCAGATGGCCATCTTCCTCGAACGCGGCATGAACGGCTCGGCCTACACCCCGCCCGCCGGCTCCGGCATGGTATTCGCCGATGTGCCTCTCTCCAACTGGGCGGTCAATTGGATCGAGAAACTCTACGCGGATGGCATCACCACCGGCTGCCTGACCTCGCCGCTGAGCTACTGCCCGGACGACTCGGTCACGCGTGCCCAGATGGCCATCTTCCTGCTGCGCGCCAGGCATAGTGCTGCCTACATTCCCCCCGCTGTGGGGAGCAGCACTGGTTTCAATGATGTTCCTGTTACCCATTGGGCAGCCGCCTGGATCAAGCAATTAGCCGCAGAGGGCATCACCACCGGTTGCGGCAGCGGCAACTATTGCCCCGACGACACGGTGTCCCGCGCCCAGATGGCCAAATTCCTGGTGCTGACGTTCAATTTGCCATAAGATTATCTCAATATCACCAGCCCTCCGAAGGTTAATCTTTAGAGGGCTATTTTATTAACTATGTCGACTCCAGTCCATGGCCCCCGATGGTGTTCCACAATCTCGGTGCGGTGTGTAAAAACGAGATGCCTATAATAAACTCAATTCTCAGCGTAACTGCAAGATTAGCTATCTGCTAAGCGGACGGGTATATTGTGGATTCTGTGGATATCCGGCAGCCGGCACGGTGGTCAATGCACATGGCCGTAAGTTTCTTTATTAAAGTTGCGGTGCAGCAAGTAGAAACCCTGATTATGACCATCACGTTGACGGTTGAGAATGGGCAGAAGATGGTCTACTTTTGCTGGATTCCTGAATTTGACGAGCAACTTCCTCTTCCCAATCCATCTCCTCTTGCATTTTTTCCCAGTACCACTTCTCGTGGTGCGCGCGTGCATACCAGGCTGAGACCTTGCCGCCGAACATCGAGAAGAAGGCTTCTTTCTCTTCGGGGAAGATGGCGCCCATGTAGACGTGGATGATCACCCCGGCCACAATGGCGAAAACGGAGACCCAATGCAGCGGTTGAGCGATTTGCTTCAAGAGGGGTGGAAAGATCGTTCTGAAGGCCATGATCGGCCCGCTGACCATGATCCCCAGCGTGCCCAGGATGACCACGTACATGTAGAGCTTTTGGCCGGCGTTGTAGGCGTCTTGTGGGGGCAGGGTCTTGTCTTTCATCATGCCGAGCATTTGCAGTGGCTTGGTCTTCAGCCATTCGATGTCATCCTTATCCAGCAACATGCGCTTGACGGCGAAGGGGACGAAGTACTTGCGGAAGCCAACCAGGATGTTGAAGATCAGCACGAAGCCCCAAATAAACCCCAGCGTATAATGGAACTTGATCAAGTTAGCGGCGCCGCCGAACATGTTGCGGAAGAGCTCCTGCATCCAGACCGGGCTGAGACCCAGGCGCGGCGAGGAGATGATGGCGATGCCGGTCGGCAGGAGCAGCGCCCACATCCCGACGTTGAACCAGTGGGTCAGGATGTTGGCCAGGTTATGTTTCTTGTATTTTTTCTCGCACAGGCGGCGGCGCTCGACAATGGAGATGTTCTTGTGGCTGCTCATTCGTCAAACTCCTTCTCGCCCTCGATCAATTGCTTGGTGAAATAGGTAGCCTGCACCAGGAACGAAGCGCCGATGCCAGCGGCGATAGCCGGGATGAGCACTTTTTTCCAGCCTTCCTCAGAAATGGTGTATTCCGGTGCGCGCGGTACTGCCTTACCTTGTTGCTTGAATGCGTCGCTGGTGACCAGGCTGGTAAGGCTCTCAGGGGCGTTGACGAAGTAGATATTCGGGTCGGTATCAATGTTCTTGCCTTCGACATCCAGGCGGAATACTGATTTTGCATTTTTAAGTGCAATGGATGCATCCGAGCCTGGATCGTTCAGGTCGCCGAACAGGCGCGAGCCGCCGAGACAGGTCGCGACGCAGGCCGGCTTCTGGCCGATCTCGACGCGCTGGATGCAGCCGTTGCATTTGTCCACCACGCCGCGTTTCTCGTTCAGGTAGCGGGCGTCGTAGGGGCAAGCTTCTACACAGAAACCGCAGCCTATGCAGGCCTCCTGGTCAACCAGTACAAGCCCGTTATCCGGGTCTTTGTAAGTCGCGCCGCTGACGCACACCTCGATGCACGGCGGATGCTCGCAGTGCATACAGTTATAGGGGATGAAGATACGGGATAGTTCGGGGAACGTACCCTGCACGCCCTGGTCGTGGATCCAGATGCGAGTATGGTTCAGCGGGACGCTATTTTCCACGCTGCAAGCCACTTGGCAAGCCCGGCAGTCAATACAGCGTGAGACGTCTATCACAAAGCCGTAGCGTTTTTTGTCAGCCATGTCCCACCTCCTACGCCTTCTTGACCATGACGAATGTCTGGGATAAGGCTTGGCCGCCACTGACCGGATCCACGTAGGTGACGTGCAACTCTGAGTCGCTTACACCGTCCCCGTAAGCGGTGCGTAGGCCCTTGGAGAGATGCCCATAGCCGGGGGTCAGGTAGACGCAATCCGCGCGGATGGCAGGCGTTACCTGCACAGGTACTTTCACTGAACCGACCTCGCTGGTCACTTCGACCAGCTCCCAGTCCTTCAAGCTCAATTTTTCCGCAGCCTCGGGATTCATCCAAAGTCGGGGATAGTCTTCATACTTGTGAAGCAATTGGTTGTTTTGAGTGCCGAATTGGGTGTGCTGGCCGACTTTGCCCGTCAGCAGGTAGAACTGGTCTGCACCAGGGGAGGGGGGTTCTTCCCAGGTGGGCAGGGCGGGATAGCCGGCATTGGCAAGAGTTTCAGAATAAATTTCCACCTTTCCACTGGGCGTGTTGAAAGTGATCTCTTGTGACTTCTGCATGGCAGGGGGTTCTACGTAGCCGTGCAAGCGGACTTCATCCAGCGAGTAGCCCAAAGGGGCAAGCTGCTGTCGAATGTAATCTTCTTCATCTTGATATTGAAAGAAATCGCCCAGGCCAAGCCGTTGGCCAAGCTGTTTGTAGATCCACAGCGCCGATTTCGCTTCACCTTGCGGTTCGATTACCGGTTGGCGGATGAAGACTTTGCTGCCGACGGGTGTAAGCGGGTCGTAGCGCTCCAGGTAGGAAGATTCGGGCAGCACCACGTCCGAGAACCAGGCGCTATCGTTCATGATAATGTCAATTGTGACGATGAAATCCATTTTGCCGAAGGCCTCCAGGGTTTTCTGGCGGTCGGGCAGGGATAGCACCGGGTTCTGTCGAGCAATGAACCAGCCGTGCGCCTGATAAGGTTGGCCGGTCAGGACGGCGTCGCGCAGCTCCTGGAAGACGCCCAATTTGAGCGGCACCAACGGATATTTCCAGGGTACGCCATCCAGGCGCAGCGATGAGAGGCGTGGATAAGCTGGCTGGGTAGGTTTCCCCAGGTTGATGCCTGACGCTTCGGGGCTTTCTGCGTTCAGGCAGCCGCCGGGTTCGAAGATATTGCCGACGATGGCATTCAGCGTGGCAATCGCCCTCTCGGTCTGGAAAGAATTGATAAAGTTCGAGGTGCGCCAACCAGGGTGGGCGAGTGAATCAGGCATGGCGGCCGCGAATTCACGCGCGATGCGGCGAATTGAATCCGCCTGGAGGCCGGTCTTTTTTGCCGCCCATTCGGGGGTGTAAAAAGAAACGTGATTGGGGAGTTTGTCGCAGCCGACCGCGTATCTTGCGGTGAATTCACAGTCCCCCAATTTCTCGGTGACGATCACATTGATCATCGCCAGGATGAAAGCCAGGTCAGTGCCAGGACGAATGGGAAGCCACTCGGTTGCTTTGGAGGCGGTCTTCGTGAAGCGCGGATCGAGAACGACCAGTTTGGCTCCGCGCGCGACCGCGTCTATCAAATTGGATGTCTCCGAGGTCGAAATTGCCTCTAGCAGGTTGCGCCCGGTGAGAAGAATGTATTTGACGTTGGTGTAATCCCGGCTGGGTTCCTCGATCCCGTATGTCAGAGAAAAAGCGGTCACCATGGCATTGAAGCACAGGCTGCGCTGCGTGCCGTAGTTGGGCGAACCGAAGGCATAAAGCAGGTTCTCGAACTGGACCTGGGACAGGTTGTGCGTGGACGAGAAAATCATCGCCTGTGCGCCATATTGCTCTTTAATCTTGAGCATGTTCGTAGAGACGATATCAAGCGCCTCGTCCCAGGAGGCTTTGCGGAACTTGCCCTCGCCGCGCTGTCCGACGCGGATGAGCGGAGTCAGCACCCGGTCGGGGTCGTAGGTATTCATCAGGCCCGATTGGCCGCGAGCGCATAGTTTCCCCTTCGAGTTAGGGTGGTCGGGATTGCCTTCCAATTTGACAACGCGCCCCTCCTCGACTTTGGCCAGCACACCGCAGCGCCAGACGCACATCTCGCACATGGTCGGGATGTAACCGTCGCCGTTGGGGTCGAGCACGCCCAGGGTCCGGGCGGCATCGGCGACCCGGGGCGGTACGAACTTGCTGACAGTCAGTGCGCCAAGCGCCGCGCCGCCGACTTTGAGAAAGTCGCGTCGTGATAATGAATTCGGCATAATTTTCTCCCAGGAGCCAGCCAACCTGACTGGTCGTTAGCTGGCTCCTTGTGGTTTATTTCTTCTTCCGCTGCAGGCCCGCGCGGTCTATCAGGTAGAACAGCACGAGGGTCATGATCGTGAAGACGAGTACTGCCAGGTAGGGATTGATGTGCCACAGATCCGGCAAGACGACATTGCCGTAGTTGGCAATTGCGGAGATTTTTGGGAACACTTGTTGATAGGTCAGGCCGTAGATGACCGCGCCGGTCAGGAAACCGAGCAGGCCGGGGATCAAATAATCTAGTTTACCTTCGCCGCTACCAGCGACGCAGGTGCCTGGTCAGTAACCCGCCAGGGCCATGCCGACCCCGAAAATCAACCCGCCGACAATATTGCCGACGACATACGTGGTGGGTACGGCCGGGAAGGTCACCAGGCCTAACCCTTTCAACCCATACAGGCCGATCATGGCGACGACCACTGCCGTCAGCATGAATTTCAGCACGGCCAGATCGTTCAAACGGAATACGTTGACGACCTTGTTATATTTGGTCAGGCCGGCCTTGTTCAACGAGAAACCGAAGAACACGCCGAGCACGATAGCAATTACATAGTTCATATCAGCCTCCTCGGTTAGTATTTCTTCCCATAAACGACCAGGGCGGTGACGATGCCGGAGGCAAACATTCCGAAGATGAACAGAAAGGCTGCCGGGACGAGCAGCATCCCGCCGGAGATCGCCAAGCCGCTGGTACAGCCGCCAGCGATGCCAGCTGCGTATTCCAGGATGATAGCGCCGAGGAAGAGCAGCAGCCATCGCTTCCAGGTCTGCTTGCCGAGGACCTGTTTCCACTGCTCGTCATCCATGGTGCGGAATTTGAAGGTGCGGCTGGACAGCGCGCCCAACATGCCACCAAAGAAGACGCCGACCAGCAGGACGACGGGGAAGGTAATTGCCGCTGGCATGACGTAATTGAAGTACATGTTTTTCGGGTCAATTGCCTTTCCGATGTAGGCGGCCAGGTTCTCGAATCCGCCCGATTCGCTAAGGAAGTTTTGGCTCAGCACCACTGTCAATATGCCGACGATGCCGAGCAGGATGCCGGCCGCATAAGGCGACCATTCCTCCTTACGGATCTGGTTGATAAGCCATTTCATAGGTGTTCCTCCTTTTTGGGTGAATTAATCTCCAGCCAGAGCTAGAAGCAATGCCTGTGCTTCACGATCCAATGTTTTTACGCGCTTGATCAGGTCGGGATCGAGGCGCGAGAGGCCAAATAGGATTTCGGAGGCGGCATCGGGGTCTTTGAGCAAGATCTGTAAGGCTTTTCGACCCCTCGGGTTCAGCGCGGCGATCTGAGGCAAGAGAGCGACCACCTCCGGCGGGTAATCTTCGAGATGAATGGGAGTTGCCTCTTCAGGCCCGGCAACGACCGGTCGCATCGCTGGTCGTCGTTTTTTCTCGTTCATGAAGATGAATGCACCGCCTCCGAGCGCCATAAGGGCAATCATCACGCCCGCGATTACGTTGCCCCAGTTGATCGGCTTCTGGTTCAGGACGGTTTCGTTGTACTGCTGGACGTAGTCAATCACATCTGGCGATTCGACCACCATACCCGCGGGTGCCGCCTCGGTTGCGGCTGGTGCCGCGGTTTCCATAGGCTGATTGGAAGCACGAGTGGCTGCGCTGCCGCCTCCACCTGTGCCGACCTCGACCCCCAGCGTAGTCGCGTAGACCTGGGCCAGTTGCATGGCATCATTGGGATGGCATCCCAGGCAGTTCGCGTTGATATCCGAGAGGGGGGGCACCATGCCGGTATGTGCAGCTTCTATATCGGCCGCCTGGTTGTTTCCGGCGTGGCACAAGTAGCAGAAATCCCCAAAGGCATGTTGCGTGTGCCAGGCTGTCCCATCGTTGTTGACGGGATCCTGTCCCTGTATTTCATGGCAGTCCTTGCAAGAAGAGGTTTGTGAGCCGCAAGCTGCGCTGACGGGTTGTGCGGTTGCCAGCCACAAGGCGCTGCCGAGAACCAGGATCAAGCCAATGGCAGATAGAGAGAGCATGGATTTTTTATTATGCATGCAATCCTCCATGAGATATGATTCCTTTGAGAAACGGAGTTGTTTCTATGTAACGTCAGTTACGTCAACCAGGCTGGCGCTGTGGGCCAACCGGTCGCGTAGCACGGCGCGTAACAGGTCAAGGGCTTCGATCAGGCGGTGGTCGTTGATGTTGTACTCGACGGTGGCGCCGTCACGAGTTGCCGTGACCAGTCCGCGCTCGCGCAACAGCTTGAGGTGCCTCGAGGTGGCTGGTTGGCTGATGCCGATCTCGTTTGCCAGATCGTTCACGTTTCGGGGCTGTTCTGCAAGGGCGTATAAAAGCAAAATCCGCCGGGGATCTGCCAGTGCGGAGCAGATGTCGGCGTGGAGTTGGGTTACTTCTTGGGCTAATATTGACATAGGGTATTTGACTTATGCGAATAAGTGAATATCTGCAAGAAGAATATCATGTTAGGTTATGCTCTTATAGTGACAATCGTCACGATTTTGAACGATTTATCACATATTGTGAATATTT
>Ga0315275_10008102_pt1 | contig 10217 bp, 5 predicted proteins | sample YL17G03_0_MG_FD_205557 | JGI IMG/M metagenome (GOLD analysis project Ga0315275, IMG submission 205557) | Sediment microbial communities from Yellowstone Lake, YNP, Wyoming, USA - YL17G03_0 | ecosystem: Environmental > Aquatic > Freshwater > Lake > Sediment | place: USA: Wyoming | collected...
GCAATGCATACCTTGAAAGTAAAAGGAAGAACCAAAGCCTGTGAGTTACATCACACTCACGGAACCCTTGGGATTATCGGGTCAAGGATTGAGGGGTCAATTCTAGATTGGATTTATAACGGGGGGAATGTCGACACGTTAGGGGAGATAGTAACCCCCTCATAATTGCCTCAGCAATTCCATTCCTTGCCAAGATAACGGGTATTTATTTAGTATTATGTAAAGTATACATACCCTTAAGGGATGTCTAAGGGTCAGGTATAGGGTTAGAGTTCCCGAAAGGTCATCCGTCAGGATGATTTGAGGGGGCATTGATTAACTTCTTCAGTCTATATGTATATATAGTCCATACTAAAATTTCTGTTATATTCCTTTAATAGCCCTGTGACCAGGGCTTTTATATATATAGCCCCCCTTATAAAAATATATTGAAACCGAGTGTTCGGTTTCCCTACTTCCAACAGGTTATCTTATATGTAATGATTTAATTATCATTAAGAATCAAAGAGCAGACTTGCTCCCTTTGATTCCGCAAGTCCTTAGTTGTATTATATAAATAACTAAGGATTAATGTTGAGTAAACGCCAGAGTTATGCCGTTCGGCAGGTAGCGTTATTAGACCGATATAGGGGACTCTATTATGGCTAACAGAGGGCGAAAGCCTGGGATACAAAACATCTCCAAAAAAGAAGCCCAGGAGCGTATGCTCCAACTTCTGGAGCAAGGCGCCACCATTACCGCTGCTATGGCAGCCGTAGGTCGTAACGATGTTACCTTCCGCCAATGGTCAATGCAGGATGCTGATTTCAAGGAACGGGCTGATAAGGCTCGACTCCTAGGTAAGGGCATTAAGGCTGACCTGAAGAAACTTAAAGATATTTCTTTCCCTGACTTCTGTGAGCAGTTCTTAGATTCTAAGATGTTTCCTCATCAGTTGAATTGGCTAGACCTAATTGATGGGGTAGAACCTAGATGGCAACCCGCAGGTATGACTTATGAACCTAGCGACCCTGACCGTGTACTTATCAACGTACCGCCTGAGCACGCCAAGTCTACAACCATTACGATTAACTATGCCGTGTATCGAATTGTTACAAATCCCAACATCCGCATAATTATTGTTTCTAAAACTCAGGGTATGGCTCGTAAGTTCCTTGGTGCTATCAAGACCAGACTTAGCCACCCAGCCTATATGAAACTCCAGACCGCCTTTGGTCCTAATGGTGGATTCCAGAAGGATGCTACCCAGTGGGCGGCAGATATGTTTTACCTAGGTACAGGACGCGACTCTGGCGAGAAAGACCCTACGGTTCAAGCCTTAGGTATCGGTTCCCAGATTTACGGTGCTCGTGCTGACTTGATTATCGTTGATGATGCTGTGATGGGTACTAATGCCCACGAGTGGGAAAAGCAGATGGAATGGCTTCAAAAAGAAGTTATCACCCGTCTTGGTCGCCACGGTAAGTTAATTATTGTAGGAACCAGAGTGGCACCAGTTGACTTGTACAAGATGCTGCGTGACCCAGGGCAGTGGTCGGGTGGGGTTGCTCCCTTTACCTACTGCGCTATGCCAGCCGTTTTAGAATTTGATGAAAAGCCTGAAGCCTGGAAAACCTTGTGGGCAGAAACTGACCGCCAAGAAAACGACAAGGATGACGTACTAGCCAATGGAAATTTTCCCAAGTGGGATGGACCTTCTCTCTTTAAGAGACGTTCTCAGGTATCCCCAGCGGTATGGGCTATGGTCTACCAGCAAGAAGATGTCACCGAAGATTCAATCTTTGCCCCTTCTTGTGTTGCAGGTTCCGTCAACGGAATGCGAAAACGAGGTCCACTAAAGGCTGGAACTCCAGGACACCCTAAGCATCTAGAAGGTGCATATACAGTTATGGGACTTGACCCTGCTATGGCAGGTGCCACGGGTGCAGTTATTTGCACATACAACAAGTCTGATGGAAAAATTTATGTTTTGGATTGTGTCAATATGACCGAACCAACTCCGCAAAAGATTCAAAACCTGATTGAAGAATGGGTTGAGAAGTACAAGCCACAGGAACTGCGTATTGAAATCAATGCACACCAGAAGGCTTACGCATTAGATGACAACTTGCGTAATTATTTATCAATCCACGGATGTCAACTTAACTCACACTTTACTGGCAAGAACAAGTGGGACACATCATTTGGTGTAGCCTCAATGGCTTCATTATTTGGTAACACACGAGATGGACGATTCCAAGATAACAACTTAATCGAACTCCCAAGCAATGAAGGCTCTGAAGGTCTAAAGACTTTAGTGCAAGAACTCATTACTTGGAAGCCTGACACTAAGAATCCAACCGACTGCGTTATGGCATTATGGTTTGCAATCATTCGTATCCGTGAATTAATGCAACGCTCTTCAAAGGTAGGACAGTTTGCTCAGAATCGTTGGGCAACCCAAGCACAAATTAACCAACGCCAATCTATTAACTTAGATGAAGCCTTCTCATCCCAATGGTCAGACCAATATAGTTAGGACAACAATGGCATTATCAATAGAGCAGGTAGTAGCACGGGTTGAATCCCTGCGCTACCGTAATCACGAACGTGATGCCCGTAACCTTGACGTACTTGCTGTCCGTAAGGGAAAGATTGCTCAGGTTTATCCTAACTTCTTTCCAGAGGGCGTTGATGCAAACGTAGTAGCAAACTTTATTGACATTGTTGCTCGTGACTTATCTGAAGTTATGGCTCCGCTTCCAGCGGTTAACTGCTCTGCAGCCAATCAAGTATCTGATAGAGCACGTACCTTTGCTGACAAGCGTACTCGTATTGCCTCTAACTATTTCCAGAACTCAGACCTAGCAGTACAGATGTACTCAGGTGCTGACTGGTATATCACCTATGGTTTCGTCCCGTTCATTATTGAATTAGACGATGAAGCAAAACTGCCACGTATCCGCGTAGAAAATCCAATTGGGGCTTACCCAGAATTTGACCGCTACGGACGTTGTGTGGCATTTGCTAAGCGATACTCTATGACACTTGGTGAACTGGTATCTCAGTTCCCAGAGTATGATAGAGAACTTCTTGGACCAGAGGGCTATAAGCAAGACCTGAATGCAACAATTGAGATGGTTCGTTATTACGATAAAGACCAATCTATAATTTATGTACCACGTAGAGAGAACTTAATTCTTTCTCAGGCTGATAACCCTCTTGGCAAGATGATGGTTGTTGTTGCACGTAAGCCATCTATCGATGGTGAACTACGTGGACAGTTTGATGACGTGCTTGGTATCCAGTTACTGCGTAACCGATTTGCATTACTTGCAATGGAAGCAGCAGAAAAATCTGTACAAGCACCTATCGTACTTCCACAGGATGTGCAGGAACTACAACTTGGTGGAGATGCGGTTATCCGTACATCTAACCCAGCAGGTGTACGACGTGTAGAACTTACTCTGCCACAGGGTGCATTTACTGAACAAAACATTCTTAATCAAGAACTTCGTGTTGGTACACGTTACCCTGAATCTCGTACTGGAAACATTAGCCAATCTGTTGTTACTGGTCAAGGCGTACAGGCTCTTATGGGAGCATTTGATACACAGGTTAAATCAGCACAAGCAATCTTTGCGGCAGCCCTTCGGGACATTATTCAAATTTGCTTTAATGTAGATGAAATAATCTATCCAGAAGAAAAAACAATTCGTGGAGTAGATTCAGGTTCACCTTATGAAATTACATACAAGCCAAATAAAGACATCAAGGGTGATTACTCTGCTGATGTTCGTTACGGTATGCTTGCTGGTCTTAATCCAGCGCAAGGTCTTATCTTTATGCTTCAGGCTCTTGGAGGAAAACTCATCAGCCGAGATATGGCAATGAGGGAACTGCCATTTACAGTTAACGTAACACAAGAATTAGAAAAAATTGAAATCGAGGATATGCGCGGTGCGCTACTCGGTTCACTTACGGCATACACACAAGCAATTCCACAGATGGCAGCATCTGGTGGAGATGCTTCTGAAGTCGTACGTAAAATTGCTGCGGTTATCAAGGCTCGCCAAAAGGGTCAAGCACTAGAAGACGCAATTGAAGCCACATTCGCTCCGCAGCAACAGGTCCCTCCTACTGGAGTGCCAGAATCGGTTGAGCAAATGTCCCCTGCTCCTGAGGTTGCTCCAGTAGGAGGCGCTCCTTCCGCAGGTCCAGCACTTGAAGCAGCGCCAGAACCAGCACCAGACATTATGAGCATCCTTTCTAGCCTTACCGCATCAGGCGGAGCAAGTGGAAGCGTAAGAACAATCGCACGTAGATAACAGAGGCTGGGACAATGACAACAATCGTAGGCGTGCAAAACGTAGATGGTTGCGTCATAGCATCTGATTCGCGTGTAGCAGAGGGTGGGAAAGTTTATACACACCCAAAGATGGTAAAAGCAGTAGAACGTGGTAGTTATCTTATTGCGGGTGCTGGGGATTATCGTGCCTTACAGGTAATCCTTCACGGATGGCAACCACCGCTTGTAAATGCAAAAGCAAAACAAAATCTTTATGAGTTTGTAATTAACAAAGTTGCACCGTCACTTAAAGCAACATTGATTGAAGCGGGAATTGATTTCAAAAGTTCAGACAGTTCTGACGATAAATTTGAATTACAAATTCTTATTGCTATTAATGGGATAATACTTGAAATTGACAGTGATTTTGCGGTAGCAATGAATGACACAAATTTTTATGCAATTGGTTCAGGCGGAGATTATGCACTTGGTGCATTACACGCTGGGGCATCTGTATTAGACGCAATGAGAATTGCAGCACTTAACAATAATGCAACATCGGCACCATTTCATATACTTAAACAAGAGATTTACTAGGAGGAATAATGGCAGGAAATGAGAACAGCGGCGGAATGCGCCCAACTGCTCCGCAGAATAACCCAGCCAATGTTTCTGCTACTGGCGGTAACGGTCAATCAGGACAGGCTAAGCCAGGATACACAGGATTTGCATATGGTCAGAATGGTGCACTAGATGCACAGGCAGGTGCAGCAAAAATGCAACAAGCACCATCGCCTTCTGCAGCCCCTGCTCCAGCATCAATGGCTTCAATGTTTGGTGGACTAATGTCACTTGACGCTGACTCACAAGATTCTCTTCCAATTTCTGATGGAGTAGATACTGGTCGTGGTCGAGGTAGTGAAGCACTTCCTCCTGCGCTCAATAGCGATATGCGTATTACTGAAAATGTTGATTTGATGAAGAAGTATTTGCCAGACCTTATAGATGCTGCACGTTTGCCTGGTGCACCTGATTCTTATAAGCGTCTAGTTAATTACGTTAAGGCAAGGCTTATTTGATGAAATGGGTAGAAAATAATTTTTTCGACCACTTAGATAAATTTGGCAACTCATTAGGCTACGAGAACTTTGACATTGCCGTTTGTCTTTCTATGGTTCCTTGGGAAACACCAAGTGACCGTGATGTATTTATTATGACATTAACTGGAGAAGATGTTAAAGGTGGAGAGCCATCAACATTTAATCCAGGAAGTGCGGTGATGTAATGCTTTCATTATGGGATACTTTTCTTGGAACAGTTAAAGGTACGGTTGGAGCAATTCTTGGTAACGTTGCACAATCTGGCGCAGGTTTAGGCGCAACACAGGCATTTAAGGGTCGTCCAGACTTAGCAGCACAGGCAGCACTCGGTGCCGAAGCAGCAACTGGTCGTGCACTTGAGAAGGCTGGTATTACTCCAGTCGAAAGGACTGTAGCAAAAGTTGCTGACCCAGTTTTATACGCTGGCGAAAAGGCTGAGAAGTATGTATTCAGCCCAATAATTGCTCGTCCAATCTCTACTGCATTTTTATTAACTGACCCAAACAGTGCTTTGTACAACTCAGATAAAATGGGACAAGGTTTCCAACTATCTGATATCACTGACGCTTACCAGCGAAGTGAAAAAGTTTCTCTTGGCGTAGCAATGACTAAATCAGCAATCAATCCTTTTGCTGGTATTACTACACCAATCCTTGCATCAGGAGGCATTGACCTATCTAAGGTTGACCTTTGGAATGACCAAGATGTCAAGAAGAATTTTCAGGACAATGTAACTGGACGCTGGGTTACTGGTACCTCTGACTTTATTTTTAAGAACGTAGCAATAGCATTAACAGGAAACGTTGCAGGTGCTGCACTTAAGGCTGGGGCAATGCGTGCTGGGTTAAACACATCAATTAAAACTGGTGATATTAACGCTATGTCAGACTTAGAAAAATTAGCAACTGACCATATTGACTTTGTTAAGAGCAATGGTGCAACTGGTGTTCGTTCAAACTTTGGTGAAGACATTCAAAAGATTGCAGAATCTGAAGATATAATTTTTATTAAGAACATAGCCGAGAAGCACAGTAATAACCCTAGACTTCTTTCCTTATTTAAGGACACTAAGGACCCAGAGTTTGTGCGTGATGCACTACTTGCCGACAAAGGTTACGGTCCTGCCATTGAGCGCATTGCTGCTGCTCGTCGTTCAGATGACCTATGGTACTTATCAGATGGTAACGCTGAGATTCAAGGTAACTTTATTAAGACTGGAAAAATCCCAGAGCAGACAATTGAGCAACGTGCTCGTTGGATGGCAGCATTTGATGATGCTATTGCTAAAGACCCTAAGAGTCAAGAAATCTTTGATGCTTTTCTTAAGCAAGTTGAAAATCCTGAGACTGGAATTATGTCTCTTGAGCCAAAGTTCTTTGGTAAAGGTTATAAGCCAGCAGAACCAATCATTGGCAAAAGTGCTTTTACTGCTACACGCAACCGTACTGCACAACTTAAGGCTGCTGCTATACAGCGTGACTTTTCTAAGGTTGGCGGAGTAACTCAGACTGTTCTTAACTCACAAGTTGGTGGACCAGTTACAGTATTGATGCGTAACTTTGGAACATATATGCCTAAGGGTATTGTTTCTTTTTCTGGTCTTCGTCCATCTCAAGGTATCGACGAATTGATTTCAGTTTTTGATGACATTCCAGCATTTACAAAGGGCAACGGCGTAATCATCACATCAGAGCGTGGTGCACAAAAGACCGTATCTCAATATCGGACAGAAGTTCTTGACCGATTTATTTCTGCTTCTACAGATGGCGACAGAGCACTACTGATTAAAGACTTGAATAAAGAACTAGCGCGAGTTGTTGCTTACAACCGTGGTGTTTTTGACAATAACCTTATTGATTCATTTGTTGATGAACTAATGCAAAACGTAAACTCTGTACACGGACAGTTACGTACAAGCGGATTTGCCTATGACCCAACTGGTGCTCGTATTGCAGTCAATGCAATTACCCAGCGTCAACTTGTTAACACTGAGGCTATGTTGCCATTTGGTAAACTAGATACATTACTGGCTCGCGCTGCTCGTCAAGATAAAGCATCGATTAGTAATGTTCCAGCAGACATAGCACTAGGTGTATCAAAATCTGCCCGCGCAATATTTGAGGGTGGAAGCAAAGTGTTCTCACTTGCACAGTTGTATCGCTTCTCTTACATCCCAAAGAACTCCATTATGGAGCCTATTATCTCTGCAACTCTTGCATCAGGTATGGATGTAGTTAAGCCTTTGATGACTAATGTAACTAGAGGCGTAATCCAAAAATCAGGAAATGCTCTTATGCGTAATGTTGAGAAGAGTAAAACAATTCTTCCTACTCGCAAGCGTGAAATCCAACGTGAGATTCAGGCTCTTAGCAAGCAATACGATAGAGCCATCAATAACCGCGATGAAGTGTTTACCGAGTATCAGAACTTTTTCTCTGATGTGCCAGGAGTATCTCCTGCTGCACGCCGCGACTTTGCAGCAATTGTTAAGGATGACCTTCGTGATGCAGAGCGTATCGTTGATGACATTGAAGCACGCTTAAATAAATACACAGTTGACTTTGGTAACAATAAGCGCATTGATGTACCTACGGTCTATGGATTACAGCGACGTGTTGAGACACTTAAGGCTGCTAAAGACCCACGCTTTGGTGCAGATATTGCTAATGCTCAGGCTATTATAGCCAAGGCTGTTGGTGATATGAATACTCTAACACCTGAACTAAGTACTCTTAACAAAGAGATTGCTTCTGCATATGCACGTATCTCAAGTGCTATGGATGAGTTTGCTCCTAAGTTAAAAGAACAGGCAGACCTTCTTTCTATTGCTGAGAATCGTTACGCAAAGAAACGCTTTATGCCAGAGACTGAAAGAGTTGTCCTTAAGAATGGACAGACTCTTGAGTTCCCATCTTTTACTAATCAGAAGTATTTGGGTGATGCTTACTTCAGCGAAATTGCTAACACATCTACTCGTACCCTTGAGTTTCTTGGTAACAAGTCAATTGCAGGTAAAGTAAACCGCGTCAGTCGTAAGACTCCAGCAAAGAGCACTAAGCCTACAGACCCAGGTTACTTTGACGAACTAGTTTACATTGCTAACAACCATATGCGCGGAGATGTTTTGGTTGACAAGATTCTTGCTGGCGCAGGGCGTGAAGAACTACTAGCAACTTGGGCTAACACAAAGCAGGGTGCATCTTATGCTAAGAATATGGGACGCGAAGCAGAAGATATTGTTGACATCATTGATGAATCAATGTCATACGTCAACCGCTACCTTCCAACTGCTGAGTCTCGTCGTATAGTTGCAGCAGGAAACGTAAAGGTTACAGATTTACAACGTGAACTGGCTGACAAACTGGACTCAATGGTTCCAATTCAGCCTCTTGATGTCCAGTATGCAAACCCAACCACGCTAAGTGGAAGTATTAATCAGAATGTTGACTATTACCTTTCAAAGGTATGGCAACAATTAGGTCGTCCTGAAAACGTAATCCGTGAAGTATGGGGAAACGTTGCCCATCGCAACCGTACTGTTAATAAACTGAACTCATTAATTGATTCAGGTCAGGAAGTCGACCTTGCTACGGCATTATCACTACGCCAATCTGCAGCAGCAGAAGTTGTTCAAGAAATTACTAACACCTTCTATACAGTTCCACGCCAACACCGTGCTTTATATATTGCCCGCGCAGTATCTCAGTTTCCTAATGCATCAGCCAGTGGTATCTACCGCTATGGTCGTTTTGCCGCTAAGGAACCTACACGTGTTTCTGGATTCTTAAACAGTTACTACGGTCTTTACAACTCATTTGGTGTAGACAAGTACGGTAACCCCGTAGAAGACCCAATGAAGGCTGAGTACTTGTTAGTACCAGGCTCAAGGGAACTTGGATTTAACAAGGGCAAGGGAATTATTTTGTCTGCTCGTGCAACTAACTTTATTGCAAACCTTCCTGGTCCATCTTGGCTAGTTCCAATTGGTGTTGGTCAACTTCTTAACAGTAAGCCTAACTCTAATAAAGTAATTAAAGACATTATTGATTCAAGCATTGGTAAGATTCCTAATTACTCTTACGATGAATTGTTTCCTTATGGTGTAGAAACAAATCTACCCAAGCAACTTAAAACAACATTTACTCCTGCTTGGGCAAGAAATCTACAGACAGCATTTAGTAAGTCAGAGACTGATTCTATGTGGATGCAATCCTATGCATCAGAGTCAAACCGTCAGTGGATTCTTTACGAAATGGAACTAGGTCCAGAACCTACTGAGAAGTCAGTACTTGATGGTACAACTAGCATCTTCTTGCGTAAATCCCGCACACAGTTTTTCTCACTCTTTGGTAGCCCACAATTTGTGGACACTCTTCCAGATAGCGTGTACAAGGACTACTACTACACACGTCTTAACAAGTACAAGGCTGAAGGAAAGACACAGAAAGAATCTCTTGCTCTAGCAGAGGCTGATTTCCAGTCACAAATGAGCCTTGCGGGTGGCACAGACTTTCCAATGGACCGTTTGTTCTTATCTGCTAAGAGTCAGGTTGCAAAGATTCCTGCAAACCAAGCAGCCTATGACCGCATTTGGAGTGACTTCTCTGGTCTTGCAAAGCAACTAGAAGAGATTGACCCATCTACGGTGGCATTGATTACTGCTGACTTGCCTATTGGATACACAGCGCAGGTTAATAAATTTCTTCAAGACCCTAATACAACATTGCCTGGTGGCACAACTCTTAATGAGAAGTTGAGAACACCTAAACAGATTGAAAATGAACTTGAAAAGTCACGTGTATGGAAAGCATACTCTGATTACAAGACTCAACTCAATGATGCTGCTAAGA
>Ga0315275_10008103_pt1 | contig 10216 bp, 6 predicted proteins | sample YL17G03_0_MG_FD_205557 | JGI IMG/M metagenome (GOLD analysis project Ga0315275, IMG submission 205557) | Sediment microbial communities from Yellowstone Lake, YNP, Wyoming, USA - YL17G03_0 | ecosystem: Environmental > Aquatic > Freshwater > Lake > Sediment | place: USA: Wyoming | collected...
GCGCCCGGTGTCGAGCGGGATCCAGCCGGCCACGTGCGTCTTGTAGGGGGTCTTGTCCTTGCTGAAGCGGACGTCGCGGTGGATCCGGAAAACCTTGGGATCGCCCAGGCCGCGCCGCCCGTAGGCGCGGCCCAGCCCTGCTCGTACTCGGCGCGGTGCGACCGGAACCAGTCCCTGTCGTTGTGCAGCGCCAGCGCGAGGAAGAAGTCACCCCGGGAGTCGGGGAAGCCACGGAAAGCGGCCGGCGCGGTGGATGCGGCCCTTGTCATCCGGGTGACGGTCGCACTTCCAACCGGGTCCGGCAACCTCCATGCCTCGCGAGCCGCGCGGCCTCACCCAGGTCGAGCTGGCCGAGCGCACGAGACCGCCATCCTGCTGTCGGAGGCGCTGAACACGTCGCCCGAGATCTGGATGGGGCTCCAGTCCGACCACGACCCGGGGCACGCGCTCCGGCGCGACCTTGGCGTTCGTGCGACCTCGACATCCTGGTGGAGTTCGAGACTGGCCCAACCTTCCCCTCGTTCATGCGCGCGGCTTACGAGCGACGCCCGTACTCGTGGCGGGTGAGGCCGTGCCCGGCAAGCCATCGGTAGAGTGTCATGCGGGAGATGTTCATCGAAGCGGCGGTTCGGGCGACGTTTCCGCCCGACGCCTGGAGGGCGCGCAGGAGCCCCTCGCGGTCGGGGTCAACCTTGGCTGAGGGACCCGAGAGCGGGATAGGTTCTCTCGCTGTCCCGGAGATCCGCGCGGGACCGGCCACCGGAGCCACGGCGGCCTGCACCTCCCCCGGGAGGTCGTCCACGTCGATGAGGTTCGCCGCCACGGTGCTGGCGACGCGCAGCACCACATTGCGCAACTCACGGATGTTGCCGGGCCAGTCGCACTGCGACAGAGCGAGCAGTGCCTCATCCGTGAAGCGCAACCCCGACTTCCGGACCTCGCCCTCGGCTTCCCGCAGGAACGCCTGCGCCAGCAGCGGCACGTCGGAACGCCGCTCCCGGAGCGGAGGCGCCACGATGGTGAGAACGTTCAGACGGAAGAAGAGGTCCGACCGGAACCGTCCTTCCCGGATCGCATCCGCCAGGCTCCTGTTGCTCGCGGCGATGATGCGGGCGTCCAGCTGGCGAGGCGTGCTGCCACCCAGCCTGACCACTTCGTGCTCCTGCAGCACGCGCAGCAGGGCCGTCTGCGCCTGTGGAGATAGCTCGCTCACCTCGTCGAGGAACAACGTCCCGCCGCAGGCGTCCTCGAACTTGCCCGCGTTGCCCTCCCTGCGAGCTCCGGTGAAGGTGCCGGCCTCGTAGCCGAACAGCTCCGCCTCCAGCAGCGCGGCCGGGATCGACCCGCAATTCACCGGGACGAACGGGCCGCATCCACGCTGGCTTGCCAGGTGGATCGCCTGCGCGATCATCTCCTTGCCCGTTCCCGACTCCCCCACCAGCACCACCGGCAAGTCGTTGCGCGCCGCCATCCGCGCCAGGGAGGTTGCATGGAGGATGCTGTCGGCCTTTCCCAGCACGTGGTCGAAGGTGTACCGGGCAACCGCCATCCGCCGCGGCCCGGAGACGCCTCTGACCGCGCTCCGCGCCTTCGGGGGCTCCGCGCCGACCACCCGAACCAGCGCGCCGACCGGGCCCTGCCCATACCGGACGGGGGACATGACCAGCCTCACGTTCGTCGGTCCGCCCGGCCAGTCGAGCGCGAGGTCCGGGACCGGCGCGAGCCCCTGGTGGAGCCTGGCAACCAGTAGGTCCTGGACAGATGTGGGGATGTCCAGCCCTTCGAAGGCCAGCCGGCGCCTTGCGGAATCGTTCGCAGCGATGACCCGGCCACGTCGGTCGATGGCGAACATGCCGTCGCCATTGCCTGGGGCGGCCCGGAAGGCGTACTCGACGACCTGATCTCGCACGACCTCCGAGGCCCGCAGCCGCTCCTCGATTGCCATGGCGATGGCGCGCGCTGCGACCAGTCCCTGGACGTCGCCGGCCGACCACGGACCCGTGATGTCCACCACGCCGAGGAGGTCGGTGGTGCCCGGCCCCAGGACGGGCGCGGCGGCGCACGTCCATGCCTGCCAGGCCTCGACGAAGTGCTCGGAGGCAAACACCTCCTGCGGCCGCTTGTCGGCGAACGCGAGGCCGGGGCCATTCGTCCCGGTCGAATCCTCTCGCCAGTTCGCACCCGGGCAGAAATTGATCTCGGCCAGGCGTTCGATGGTGCTCGGATTTCCTCCGATCGAGAGCATCCACCCCGCCGCGTCGAAGAAGGTGAGGACCTGCTGTGTCGACGCGAGGCGTGCGCCGAACTCCTCCAGGATGGGGCGTGCCAGCTGGTTCGTGTCGTCGTTGGTCTGGCGCTCGGCGAGCTCGGCCGGGGTGAGAAGCCGCGGGCACCTTCTCAGAGCTGGATTGATCCCGAACGTGTCGCGCGAGCGCCGCCAGGAACGAATGACGTGTTCGCCGAGCCTGTCATTTTCGACACCATCGCTGATGAAGCTGTGCCAGGCTCGGTCGACGAACTGGCGACGCGCAACGCCTTCGCGGGTCTCGTGGTTCATGACGCCTCAATCGGGGCTGCACCCAGTTCGGTGACTCAATGTGGGTGATGTGGACCAGTAAGCACCTCGAACCCTAGGTCTACCCAAACGGGACTTGCAAGACGCGGTGCGCCATTTCGTCGTGATCGCTTACGACGCACCGCGCCATTCGACATTCTTGAACAGGAGAGGTCGGTTCGGATCAGCCGCGGACGTCTTTCCACCGACCGACGCGCCCGAGTCGGAGCGTCGTGCAGCTCCCGTGACCCGTCCCGCATGTCATGTAACGCCAGGGCCGTATGAACGGAGCGTGCACCGGCCTGGCAACGGGCGGGAGAGCCAGCAACGACGAGCCTTCCGCCGGGATGTGCGCCTCGGCTGAACCCGCGCCGGAGCGCGCGGCCGGTGCGGCATCGGCGAAGTACCGCCGTGACATGTCACGGAACCTGTGACACCGAACCGTCCATCGCAGCTCGAGGCCGCGCGCATCAACTGCGTTGAAATACTGGAGATGTGGTCCCACCCGCCTGCCGCCGGATGTTTGGCTCGACTGTTGAAAGGACCGGAAGGCAGGTTATCCGGACCCACCGGACTCGAGACTGGCTAGCACGGCGAGAGCCGCCGTTTGGTGCAAACGCAACGGGAGGAACCAATGCAGGTAACCGGCATGTGCCGCAGATGGATGACCGTGGTCGTGGTGGCGCTCGTCGTCGGCTCGTACGCGAGCAGGGCCGAGGCCGCCATCGAGATCAAGAGCGAGAGTGGCTGGAGCGCGAGCCTCGACGGCTTCCTCAACCTGTTCCTGGTCGACACGTGGGGCCAGGGAGCGCCGACCGCCCCCAACACGGGCGACGTCTGGTCTGCGCCCACCGACAACAACGTCTTCCGGGTCCGGACGGGATTCCTGCCTTCCGCCTTCGGGTTCAACGCCTCGGCGCCCGAGTGGGAGGGCATGAAGTTCAAGCTCCGCGTGGGCATCTACGTGCAGCTCAACAGCATCAACACCCGCACGACCCCGACCGGTGACTACAGGAACACGCCGACCATCGACTGGCGCGAGTTCAACATCACGATGGACGGCAAGTTCGGCCAGGTCCTCGTCGGGCGCGCGCTGAACCTCTACCAGGCGGACGCCGTCCTCTCCGACATCAGCTTGTTCGGGGTGGGCATCCCGGGCCAGGTCGGCGGGAACGTCCTGGGCGGGTGGCCGACTCTCGGGCACATCGGCTTCGGGTACCTGTATCCGGCGTTCGGGGCCCAGGTGCGCTACACGACGCCGGATCTGAGCGGCTTCAAGCTTGCGATCGAGATCGGGGACCCGAGCAAGATCGCCGGTCCCACCCCCGCGGCCACCGCCACCATCACCAGCCTTCCGGATCTCGAGATGACGCTGTCCTACTCGAACAAGTTCGACAGCGTGAGCCTGCGGGCCTGGCTCGGCGGCATCTTCAACAGGGCCTGGTTCGCCAACCGGGTCGCCGGGCTGCTGGCGCCGACGGGCGCCGTGAACGGGCGCGGCGGATCGGCCGGCCTGGGCGTCGGCGTGTCCGTGCTCGACCTGATCGCATCCGGGTTCTGGGCCGAGGGGATGGGCACGTTCCAGCAGTTCGACGGGGGCGACTCCCTCGACAGAACCGGCGCTCCCGTCAGTTCGAAGGGCTTCCTCCTGCAGGCGTCGGCCAAGATCGACAAGACCAAGTTCGGCGCGAACTACGGGCAGGTGATGGCCGACCGGACGACGGACCAGAATACGACAAACACCCCGGTGATCGAGAGGCGGCAGGCACTCACCTTCGGCGTGTACCACGACCTGAATTCGTGGCTGAAGCTCGTCGCCGAGTACAGCTGGTACGACCTGAAATGGTACGGCGGCGCGAGCCAGTCCGGGAACGTGGCCACGGTCGGTGGATTCTTCTTCTGGTAGGTGCCTTCAACACGATCGCAAACGATGTGGCTGGGCCGTGGGACGGCAAGGCGGGATGGCGTGCCCGGCGATCGCCATGCGACCGCCGGGCGCGTCATTTATCAATGGAACCCGAACGGGATGACCGTGGAGCCGCTGCAGGTCGTCAAGGGATCTTGAACGAGTACGGGAGAGCGACCATGGTGACCGCGCTCCCTTTGATGCAAACCGTTGGTGCTCTAAGGAGAGTGTCGCATGCCAAACTTGCTGCTCGGTAAGATGAGGGTATTGCCTTGGCTGGCCGCGTGTGGCGGTCTCGCGCTCGCCATGCCCGCCTCGGGGCAGGGCGTCACGGACGCGGACATCCTCAACGAGGCGAAGGCGACGAAGCATGTGGTCGGATACGGGAATGGCCCCCACCAGCACCGCTTCAGCACGCTCGACAAGATCAACACGAAGACCGTGAAGAGCGTCGTGCCGGCGTGGACCTTCTCCTTCGGCGGCGAGAAGCAGCGCGGCCAGCAGGCCCAGCCCGTCGTCTTCAACGGCCGGATCTTCACCACGGCCTCCTACTCCCGCCTGTTCGCGGTCGACGTGAAGACCGGCGAGAAGCTCTGGGAGTACAACCACCGGCTGCCGGAAGGCATCCTGCCCTGCTGCGACGTGATCAACCGCGGCGCGGCCCTCTTCGGCAACCTCGCCATCTTCGGGACGCTGGACGGCATGGTCGTCGCCCTGGACCAGGCCACGGGCAAGGTGGTCTGGAAGCAGACCCTCGGCGACTACGCCGCGGGCGTGTCGATCACGCACTTCCCCATCATCGCCAAGGGCAAGGTGCTCGTCGCCATCGCCGGCAGCGAGTTCGGCGTCGTCGGCACCATCACCGCGATGGACGCCCTGACCGGGAAGGTGGTCTGGGTCCGACCCACCATCGAGGGCTGGACGGGGACGAAGGACGGGAAGGACAACGGCATGACGGGCAAGCTGAACGCCACGTGGCCGGGAGACATGTGGAAGAACGGTGGCGGGTGCGCATGGAACGGCGGCGTCTACGACCCGGAGGCGAACCTCAGCTACTGGGGCGTGGGCAACGCGGCCCCGTGGAACTCCTGGTACCGTCCGGGTGACAACCTCTACGCGAACTCGGTCATCGCCGTCGACGTCGACACCGGCAAGATCGTCTGGCACTACCAGCACGTCCCGAACGACTCCTGGGACTACGACTCGATCAGCGAGAACATCCCCTTCGATTTCAAGGGCAAGGACGGCAAGACCACCAAGGCCATCGGCAACTTCCACAAGAACGGCTTCTACTACGTGAACGACCGCAAGACCGGGAAGCTGCTGCTCGCGGAGCCGTTCGTGAAGAACATCACCTGGGCCTCGAAGATCGACCTGGCCACCGGCCGTCCGGTGGAGACCGGCAATCGCCCGGGCGACCCCGCCAAGGGGGGCGGGGAGGGCGGAAAGGGCACGACCGTCTGGACCATCCCGAACTTCCTGGGTGGCAAGAACTGGAACCCGGTGGCCTACAGCGACGACACCAAGCTCTGGTACGTCCCGGCCAACGAGTGGGGCATGGACATCTGGAACGAGCCTGTCACCTTCAAGAAGGGGGCGGCCTTCCTGGGCGCCGGCTTCATCATCAGGCCAGTCTTCCCCGACTACATCGGCTCCCTCAAGGCCGTCGACCCGACGACCGGCAAGGTCGTCTGGGAGGCCCGCAACAAGGGCGTCCTCTGGGGCGGCGTCCTCGCCACTCACGGCGGTCTGGTGTTCACCGGGACGCCGGAGGGCTACCTGAAGGCCTTCGACGCGAAGACCGGCGCGGAGCTCTGGAAGTACCAGACCGGCTCGGGCATCACCGGCTCGCCCATCACCTGGGAGCAGGACGGCGAACAGTGGGTCGCCGTGGTCTCGGGCTGGGGCGGCGCGGTTCCGCTCTGGGGCGGCGAGGTGGCGAAGAGCCACGCGAACATCACCCAGGGCGGCAGCCTCTGGGCGTTCCGGCTGCCCAAGAAGTAGGTTCGAGTTAGACTCATCCTCCTCTCCCCCTCCGGAACGTCCGGGGGCGGGGGAGGAGGCTTTTTCACCAGACATCCCCTCAGGAGCCGCTCTCCAATGACATTCGACATCCGGAAGCCGAGCAGGTCGTGGCTCATCGCGGGGGCGCTTGCCATCGCATTGGTCCCGGCGATCCCGCGTTCGCACGGGGACGTGAACCCGCAGCCCGTCGACACCACCGGGCTCGCGCCGATCGGCGACACCTGGAAGGCGACGAACCCGTATCGCGGCAACGCGCTCGCCATCAAGATTGGCAAGTCCGCCTACAACCAGCAGTGCGCCCGGTGCCACGGGATCGGCGGGGTATCCGGTGGTCTCGCGCCGGATCTCCGATTCCTGGAGACAGGCGACGAGGGGGACAAGGCCTACATGCCGCCGACGCGGAAGGGAGTCTACCGGGACGGCCGGACCTTGATGCCGAAGTACGAGGGCGTCATCAGCCAGGAAGGAATGTGGGCCATCCGCAGCTGGATCGAGTCCGTTCATGAGAACTAGCCGTCGCGCCGGCCTCGCGCGGCTGGCGATCTCGCTCGGGTCGCTGGGGCTCGCGCTCTGGCCCGTCGCCGGGTCCGCGGCCTCGCTCGAGGAGATCCGGAAGAGCGGCCAGATCAAGATCGCGGTCTACAACGAGTACGCGCCGTTCCACGACGACGGGAAGGGCATCGACGTCGACGTCGCGAAGGCCCTGGCCGCGAAGATGGGCCTGACGGCGGAGGTGAAGGGCTACCCGGACGCCGATTCCGTGGATGGCGACCTTCGCAACATCATCTGGAAGGGCCACCCCCTGTGGCGGGAGAAGCTCGCCGACGTCATGATGCACGTCCCCGTCGATCCCCGGCTGCAGGCCAAGAACGAAAAGGTCGTCATCCTGGCCCCGTACTTCAACGAGCGGATCGTGGTGGCCCGAAACAAGAACGTCATCCCGCAGCTCGTCACCCTGGAGGTCTTCGCCCGGGAAAAGGTCGGCGTCCAGGTCGAGACCATCGAGGACATGTACCTCGTGCAGCAGTTCGGTGGCCTGCTGCGTCCGAACGTCGTGCATTTCGGAACCACGATGGACGCAGCCCTCGCGCTCAAGAAGAACGAGGTTGCGGCGGTGATGGGCCGTCAGACCCACATCGAGGCCGGGCTGGGAGACGCCGCCGGGAAGTTCGCCATCGGCCCGGTCGCGACCCCCGGCATGAACGTGAGCGGGTGGGACGTCGGCGTCGCCGTCAATGCAGACTTCCCGGAGCTCGCCGCGGCCGTCGACCAGGCGATGATGGAGTTGCACAAGGACGGGACCATCGAACGGATCTTCACGCAGCGCGGGCTGACGTACCGGCATCCGACGGGTTCGAAGCGGGCCAGCGAACGGTGAACGACGAGGCGTGGGGCTTCCGCAGGAATCGTCCAGGAGCCCGGTTGCCGAGAGTTCGACCATCGAGCTGCCGACGCGCCGGCCTCTGGCTTGCCCTGGCGGTGTTGCTGTGTGGCTACCCAGGTGCCGCGCCTGCCGGGACACTGACGAAGGCCGAAGTGGAAAAGTGGTTCCCGGATCCCTACCGGGTCGGTGAGAAGGACAAGGCCGTGCCGGTCTGGCCCATCTTCCGGTATGGCGGACCGCCGCACCACGACGTGCCCCTGGTCGGCTACGCCTTCGAGTCGATCGATCTGGCCCCCGTCCCGGGATTCTCCGGTACGCCGATCAACCTGCTCGTCGGGATGGACATGAACGGCGAGTTCATGGACGTCATCGTCCTCTCCCACCACGAGCCGGTGTTCCTGGGAGGGGTGGGCCCCGAGCCGCTGGCCCGGTTCCTCACCCAGTACAGGGGGCTCGGCCTCAAGCAGAACATCACCATCGGGAGCGGCACGGCGAGGACCGACCACGTCGGGGGCACGAGCGTCTACCTCGACGGCATCTCCCGCGCGACCGCCTCGCTCCGCATCATCAACCAGTCGGTGCTCTCCGCGGCGCTCAAGATCGCTCGCACCAAGCTCGGCTACTCCGGCGGCCGGGACCCCGACCTCATCGCGCACGTGCGGACCGATCTCTACGAGCCCCGGACCTGGGACCAGCTCGTCGAGTCCGGGCTCGTGCGCCACCTGTCGCTGAAGAACCGGGACGTGGAGAAGGCCTTCGAGGGATCGGAGGGCGCCCGCCGCGATCCCGAGGCGCTGGCCCGGCCCGACGACCCGTTCTGCGACCTCTACGGCGCGATGGTCACGGTCCCGATGGCCGGGCGCAACCTCCTGACCGACGCCGCCTGGAAGACGCTCAACAACCGCACCTACTCCGGCGACCAGGTCCTGCTCGTGATGGCCAAGGGGCGCTGCCGGATCGTCACCGAGACCTTTCAGCGCAACACGGTGCCGGACCGGCTGACCTTGAAGCAGAGCGGCCTGCCGGTCGAGATGCGCGACCTCGACATCGACGCTCCGATGCGGGCGATCGGGCAGCCCGACTTCGATCAGGCCATGACGTTCCGGGTGATCTTCCAGTCGGGGCTCGACCCGGGCGAGCCCATGCAGGTCGCCCTGCGCGTCCCGCGCTCCCACGGCATCGTTTACCCGGACCGGTACACGCGCGACTTCGACCTCCAGCTCTCGCTTCCTTCCGACTACGTGATCCCCGCCGCCGAGGACCAGAAGACCTGGGTGGCCACCTGGAAGTCGCGGAAGCTGGAGATCGCCATCCTCCTGCTGGCGCTGGCGGGCCTGACCTGGGTGCTCGCCAGGCAATCGCGCCTGGTGTCCCGCGCGCGGCCGCTGCGCTGGTTCCGGCCGGCCTTCCTCGTGTTCACGCTGGTGTTCATCGGCTGGTACGCGCAGGGGCAACTGTCGATCGTGAACGTCGTGGCGCTCCTGCAGGCGGGGATCGCCGGTCAGAGCTGGGCCTTCTTCCTGTACGACCCGATCACCGCGATCCTCTCGGTGTACGTGGTGGCGACGCTGGTCGTCTGGGGACGGGGTACCTTCTGCGGGTGGCTCTGCCCGTTCGGGGCGCTCCAGGAATTCGTGACGATGGTGTCGAAGCTCGCCCGGATCCCCCGGCGGCGCCTGCAGGCCCTGACCGATCGCCGGTTGAAGTGGGTCAAGTACGTCGTCCTCGCCGTCACCCTCGTCGCCGCGGTCATCTCGGCGCGCTGGAGCGATCCCCTCGTCGAGATCGAGCCCTTCAAGACGGCCATCACCATGCGGTTCGAGCGCTCCTGGCCGGCCGTGGCCTACGCGCTCGGCACCATCCTGATCGGGGCGGTGGTCTACAAGCTCTTCTGCCGGTACCTGTGCCCGCTCGGCGCCTTCCTGGCCCTGGCCGGGCGGCTCCGCCGGTGGGACTGGCTGGCGCGCAGGGTCGAATGCGGTACCCCGTGCCAGACGTGTCGGGTCCGCTGCGAGTACCAGGCGATCGAGCCGAGCGGGAAGATCGACTACCTGGAGTGCTTCCAGTGCATGGAATGCGTGGCCATCTACAACGACGACCACCAGTGTGCACCGCGGATCATGGAGCGCAAGGGAAGGCGGTGGCCGACGAACGCGGCTTCCCGGCCGGCCGGGAGTCCGGATGGATTGGTGGTCCTGGGAGCGGGCGGGAAGGAGCAGCGATGAGGCGCAGGGTCTTCGTCTCGGGTTCGCTACTTGCCGCCGCCGGCGCGGCGGCGTCGGTCTGGGGCGTGGGCAGGAGCCGGGGCGCCCCGGGAGCCCGGCTGTCCTTCGGCTCCGAGCAGCTG
>Ga0315275_10008104_pt1 | contig 10215 bp, 14 predicted proteins | sample YL17G03_0_MG_FD_205557 | JGI IMG/M metagenome (GOLD analysis project Ga0315275, IMG submission 205557) | Sediment microbial communities from Yellowstone Lake, YNP, Wyoming, USA - YL17G03_0 | ecosystem: Environmental > Aquatic > Freshwater > Lake > Sediment | place: USA: Wyoming | collected...
CAGTAAAAAACTCTTGCGATCCCCTCGCGTCCCCGCGGCCGTAGTTCGAAAAGTCCACCCCCCATTGCACGTGAATGGGGCATTCGAAGTTCGAGTCCAAACTCCTCTAGCAATTCGGTCAGGCGGGCATAGGATGCTCTTATTCCGACCGGTAGCGCCTCGATCTCCAGCCTGACATCTTCGCTGTAGTAATCGATCGTCCAAGGCATGTTGAATACATAACATATATGTTATATCGATGCAAGCAGAATTTCATTGCGAGGAGTGATCTTCCGATCTCGCTGGGGACAGGGTAGAGGTGACACCCCCTGTGCCCGAAGCAGTTTTGGGCACACTTTGGGCACAGTCGAATGAGACCTTCGGGTTAAATTACAGGAGGATTATTTGGGGGTGGATATCAGACAAAGACCTGCGGGTTGATAATCCGAAGGCTCGGATCTGCCCCTCCAATGTATTAATCATCCCGTCACCCATCGATCGCTATCACACGCCGCGTAGCGCCAGCCAAGCGGTCGACTGCATGGCGTTGTTGGGAGGGGTAGAGGAAACTTTCCCATGTTTAATTCGCCTTCTTGAGTTTTTTCACCTCTTCGCGCTCTTGAGTCGCCCGCCCTGCAAAACTTTGGAGCGGGGTAACTCTCCATTTAAGGACGCCCCACGCAGGTATGCCGCGCAGGAGTATATCAAGCTCTTCGTTGGACGCGGCCTCGGCGATGAACACAAACGACCGATCGCCAACAGGAAGACCACCCGCCACGATCTTTTTCTCCCTTTCAAGATTCATCAGCGCGTCGAAAGTGGGAAGAATACCCTTCTCCAAGACCTCGATTGCTTCCTCAGGTGACCCGAACCCGGGCCCTTCTGATCCACTGACCAAATATCTCAATGTTCCCCTCCCTTTGAATCCGTAATCATCCCACCAGGCGGGCCGTCAGCTTCAAGCCGTAGTTGGAGTCTTATCTGTCAGCCTCCACTATTTTGATCATTCCGGTCTGGCGAAGGATTCCTTTCTGCGCGGAATAATCGCAACTTCCGTTTCATCGAAAGTATGGTCAGATCAGTACGAGGGTGATTTCAGATGAAGTCATGAAAAAGGTGGGGTCGTATGAAATTCTGGGCACACTTTGGGCATAGCCGAATGAGACCTTCGGGTTATTACGCCCCCTAATTCCAGTTACGCGGTAATATTACCCTCCTATTGACATGTGTCACGTGACAGATTACACTTAGCGCATGATTAAGACGTTTGCGGATAAGGAGACGCTGGAGTTGTACGAAACAGGGAAGTCTAAACGGCTTCCGCATGATATTCGAAGACGAGCAATGCGGAGGTTGGAGTATCTCGATATGGCGACCGGGTTGGAAGATTTGAAAGTGCCTCCGAGTAATCGACTTCACGAACTGCAACGAGAGCGAAAGGGGCAATACTCGATCTCCGTCAACGATCAATGGCGGATATGTTTCCGATTCGAAGATGGAGATGCCTACGATGTCGAACTCACGGATTACCACTGAGGCGAGGTGCGATATGAGCATTCCGAACACAAGAGAGCGAAAAGTTCGGCCGACGCATCCTGGCGAGATGCTTCGGGAGGATTATTTGCCCGATTACGGTCTCACGATATCTACTTTTGCGAAGGCATTGGGGGTGTCGCGCCAGACGGTCAACGAGTTGCTCCGTGAGCGCCGGTCGGTGAGCCCGGAGATGGCGCTTCGGCTCTCCCGTTTGTTTGGCAACACGGCCGAGTTCTGGCTCAATGTCCAGCGGACTGTAGATCTATGGGAGGCATCTCGAACCATAAAGGAAAAGATCAAGCGGATAAGTCCGCTGAGTGCTGCATAGAAAATGGTCGCTGGTCAACTTCCCATGCAGTCACAGTTGGCGAAATGAATCCGAATGATACCTTCGGGTTATTGCGAAGACGGTCGCAGAAATAGTGTGCCCAAAACGTGCCCACGAGGAAAGTTGAGGGGTTGAACGCCCTTTGTAACCCATTGTAATCATTGAGGTTAAAAATCCTCAATGAAGAGCCAAAAAGTCAATTAAATCAACGATATAAAGTACTTAGGCCAAACTCATAACCCGAAGGTCCCAGGTTCAAATCCTGGCCCCGCTACCATATTAAATAAAGGGGTTACGGCCCAACGCCGTAGCCCCATTCCTGTTTGGCTCCTCCTTAGCGACTTTTCCCTTTGATTGACGTCCCTCCATGGATGTGCTACATAATACACCTGATGTAGCACAATGGATCAAAGCATCCTTGGCGAAACGAAACAGGAGGGGGGAAATGAAGAATCTGACCATACGGGAAGCGCGGCAGTCGCTATCGCACCTGGACCGGTTGCTGGAAGCCGAAGGGGAATTGATTATCACGCGCCGCGGCAAGCCGGTTGCCCACGTCACGCCGGTCGGTCCCAAGAGGGAAATGCCTTCCCGCAAGTCGTTGCGTGAGAGCATGCCCCGGATGAAGCAGGGGAGCGAACGTCTTGTCCGGGAGGACCGGGATGCCCGGTAGGGAAGTCGTATACTTCGACACCAGCGCCCTGGCCAAGTGGTACCTGAACGAATCCTTTTCCGCGGATGTCGAGCGGTACCTTATGGAGCACGGTCCGGTCGCGATCAGCGACCTGACGGTGGTGGAGATGCGCAGTCTCCTTGCCCGCCGCAGGAGGGAGAAACATGTCGATCCAAAGTTGGAGAATCGGGTCTTCTCCACGTTCGAAGACGATATCCGCCGCGGTTTCCTGATCCGTCACCCCATGCCGGCGACTACCGCCGCTGGCGCCGTAAACCTCATTTCGACTCTGCCCGACGTTCCGTTGCGGACGCTGGATGCGATGCATCTGGTCATCGCGCGGGAGATCGATGCTTCAATCCTTGCGACCGCTGATCGGATCATGGCCGCCGGCGCGCAGGAAATGGGTTTTTCCGTGGTCCGTTTCTTCAAATAGGAAAATTGATTACACGACAGCGATTGTCGCCCACCGGTCCTATTATCAGTCTGTCCGCTACGCCGATCCATTCGCTTCTGCGGAATGGTACGCCGGATCGCACTGGAGGAATCGGACGCAACTGCTGGCGAGAGGGGCGGGGGGCGGATACTGGACAACTGTCCACCCGGGCGGTGTGACGCTTCCCAGGGAGGATTTGACCCCTTCCGACATCCCCAATATGATGTCGGAAACCGTTCTTTTCCCTGTCCCCCAACGCCTAGCCCAAAAGAGTCCCGTGGCGGTCTTGATCCCCGAGGACATCAGCGCGACGGCGGTTCCCCCCTTCGAATCCCGCCCCGACGTCATCGGGTGGCACTCCGTCCGCGTCTGCGGAAAGGAGATCGACTTCGCCCTGCTTCTCCCCGGCATCGGCCTCTTCGTCATCGAGGTGAAGGACTGGAAGCACGGAAATATCAAATCGACCGGCCCGGCCGACTTCACCCTCCGAACAGAACAAGGGGAGGAGTCGAAGACCAGCCCATACGTTCAGGCCCGGGAGTGCGGGTTCAAGGTCCGGGAGGAGATCCAGCGGGAACCGCTCCTTTGCCATTCCTCCGGTCCGAAGAAAGGAAAACCGATTCTTCCGGTCGGGCATGTCGTTGTCTTCGCCAATATCCCGCGCAAGAAGGCCCAGGCCGACCTGTATGTCCCCCAACTCGACCCGCAGACAACGCTCTTCGAGGAGGATCTTGCCAACGACGGCCCTTACCTGGCGAACCCGAAGGAGGGGCTTAAAAACTTCCTCGAATTCGCGCGGCGCGCGCTTCAAGTAACCTTTCCCGCCCCGCCCTTGTCCGGCCCGCAAATCGAAGCGATCAAGAAGAGAGTCTTCTCCGACAGCGTCATCAAGATGGCCGATCCCACCCAGCGCAGGCAGACCCGCAAGGTGGGCGAAGTGGCGATGGACCATCTACAGGAGAAGTACGCCCGGGAGATCGGCGGGGGCCCCCGCCTGCTGAAAGGTGTCGCCGGCAGCGGAAAGACCCTGGTCCTCCTCCAGAGGGCGATCTACAAGGCGAAGTACGATCCCTCCGCCAAACGGATCCTCTTCACCTGCTACAACCTGTCGCTGGCGAACCACGTTCGGGACATGGTCGGGCACAACGTGCCGGAGGACCGCCGCGCCCGCATCACCGTGAAGCCGTTTTTTTGGACCACGGGATAGGCAACAGGAGGGAGCCGCAAAGGAGGGTGGTCGGGCTCCCTCCTGTCGAGATCTTTCCCGAGCAGGGGAATCTACTTCCTCTTCTTTGGCGCTTTCGCTTTTTCGGTTTTGACCTTCCGTTTCGCCGTCTTCCCCAGCGGAACACAACCGCAGCCGCAATTCATCTTCTTGGTCATCATGTCACCCCCCTTCGTCACTTTCCGTTTTTCGTTGCTTGTGAACGTCGGCACCCGCAGATGCACCGCTTGGCGAAGTCCGGCGGGAGTCGGTACACCTGAAAGCTCTTCTCCGCCATCCTGACGATCCGCTCCTGGAGTTTCTTCTTTCCGTCGTGAAGCCGTTTCCTCAACGCCCCTTCCGTGATGCCGAGGAACCGGGCGGCGTCCCTCGTCGAGAGATCGTCGATGTGGCAGAGCAGTACGGGAAACCGAAGTGTATTGGATAGCGAGGATACGATCCGTCTCACCTCCTCCCCGAACGCGTCGGCTTCGCGCCGCTCCCTCTCTGTTTCCGGTCCTGCATCCACCGGGGGAGATTGCAGGACTCCCGCCTCTTCAAGCGCCCCGAAACGGCGCTGTTCCTTGCGCGACGCCAGAGCGATGTTCCTTGCGATCTTCCGCAGCCAGGGAGGGAAGGAGCTCTCCGTCCGCAGGTCCTGCAGGGACCGGAATGCCGTCACAAACGTCTCCTGAGCGACGTCCTCCGCCAGAGCCGGGTCTCTCAGAATCTGGAGCGCTGTTGCGAAGACGAGATTCTGGTACCGGTGGACGATCTCCCCGAAGGCCGCAGTATCACCATCCCTTGCCTTCCTGACGAGAGCGATTTCCTGTTCCTGCAGCATCCTTCCTCCTTTCTCTGCCTATATAGATAAGGCCACCTCGGAAATGTTACCAACGAAAATCGTCCAGCTTGTTCGACTCGGAGGTTCCGATCTGTCGGGACAGGCCGGAGAGCGCCCCGGTTGAAATTGATCGCCACCTTATATTAGAATCTTCTAATCATATAATAGGAGGAGATATGGACCCCGACCGCGCCTACGAAAGGGCGGAACTGCTCAAGGCCTTCGCGCACCCCACCCGCCTCCAGATACTGGCCGAACTCGGCAAGGGGACGCGGTGCGTGACCGACATGGAGGACATCCTTCCCGTCACCCAGGTCAACATCTCCCAGCACCTGACGGTCCTTCGAAACGCAAGACTGGTGGATTTTGCCCAGGACGGCGCGTTGCGGTGCTATTACCTGAGTTGTCCGAAGCTGGTCGAAGGGGTGCTGACGTTGCTCTCTACGGATCATCCGGTCATCCGGAAGACCAAGGAACAGATCGACCGGGAAAAGGCCAAGGGCGGGAAGGAGAGGGTGGCGGTCCGTGGCTGAAGACACCCGAATACCTCTTTTGGAACACGAGCCATCGGAAACGCCTGTCTTCACAGCGGCAAACCTGCTGGAGGCGGCCCGGATGCGAAAGGGGCTGCCCAAGGTTACCGTCCCGGCCGGATGCCTCCTTGATTTCGACGGAGAACTTGTCCAACACCTTGCTGACACGGGAAGGGCCGTCGAGGATCCTGCCTGGCCCTGTTTCCATACGCCCCTCTTCCGTTGGCGGGAAGGGGGCGCCGAATACGGTGTGATCGGCGGCACGGTCGGAGCCCCGTTTGCCGTCCTTGTCGCCGAGGAACTGTTCGCCCTGGGATGCCGCGCACTTGTAAGCATCTCCTCGGCAGGGCTTGTGGCCGAACGGTTTGCCCCACCTTTCTTCCTCCTGATCGACAGGGCCTTGCGCGACGAGGGGACGAGCTGCCACTACAAGCGGCTCAGCCGGTATGCCGATGCCGATCCCTCGCTGATCGCTGAGGTCCGGAGGCGCACGGAGGGGTTATCCATCCCGGTACATACCGGCCCGTCATGGACCACGGATGCACCCTTCCGGGAGACGGAGAGCCTCATCGCCTCGCGCCGCCAGGAGGGGATCGTCTCCGTCGAAATGGAGGCCGCCGCGCTTCTGACTCTCGGGAAGGCCTTAAACAAGCCTGTCGTATGCCTTGCCCACGTGACGAACACGATGGCAACCCGGACGGACGATTTCGAGAAGGGGGGAGACGCGGGACTTTCAGATTCCCTTTCCGTGTGCGCCGCGGCCCTTGAAGCCGCTCTTGCGAAGAATGCAAGGAGATAACGGATGAGCCGGAAGATCTACCTCGATTTCAACGCGAGCACGCCGATCTGCCCGGAAGCGGTGGAGGCGATGCGACCGTTTCTCTTCGAGCATTACGGGAATCCGTCCAGCCTCCACTGGGCGGGCGCTCCCGCGAAGGACGCCGTGGAAAAGGCTCGCGGACAGGTGGCCGGGCTCCTGGGGTGCGATCCGACCAAGGTCGTCTTCACCAGCGGCGGGAGCGAGTCGAACAACCACGCCATCAAGGGGGTCTTCTTCGCCAACCGGAACCGGGGAGACCACATCATCACCACTGCCGTCGAGCACACTCAATGTCAACTTTGTGGGTAGGATTGGCGGAGAGGTCCTCGCGATGCTCCCGGGGGTTGCGGCCTCCACAGGGTCGGCTTGCCACGCCGGCTCCGTTACCCTTTCTCCAGTCCTGGCCGCCATGGGGGTGCCACCGGGAGAAGGAATGGGCGCGGGTCCGATTCAGTCCGGGCCGGACGACGACATGGGAGGAGCTGGAGGAGGTGCTTGAAGCACTGAAAGCATCTGTATAGGCTTGTCCTGTACGGGACGCTACCCGTTTCCCTGTTCGCCGACGACAGGAGGTGCGCCGATGGGGCCGTGGATGTTCCGGGGTGGAGGCATGTGGGTGTTTCCCGTCATCTCCGAAGGCGGACAATAGGATGCCGTCCGCCGGTCAAGAAGGCCACTGGGACAAGACCTACAAAGGGAACCCGACGTTCTTCGGTGAGGATCCGAGTGAATTCGCACAAACAGTCATAAATCTCTTCAAGGGCGAGGGTGTGCGATCCGTCCTGGAGCTTGGATGCGGCCAGGGGCGGGACACTCTGCTCTTCGCCAAGGAAGGTTTCCACGTAACGGCGCTGGATTATTCGGCAGCCGGGCTCCTCAAACTGCAGGGATCGGCCAGGGAGATCGGGGTTTCCGATCGCATCGACACACGGTCCTTCGATGTCCGGAAGCCGCTGCCTTTCCCCGACGGGTCCTTCGACCTCTGCTATTCCCACATGCTGCTCTGCATGGAGCTGTCGACGGTGGAGTTGAGGTTTCTCCTCGGGGAGGTTCGCCGGGTGCTCAAGACGGGCGGCCTTGCGCTCTATTCCGTGCGGAACACTTTCGATAAGCACCACGGGGCAGGAACCCGCAAGTCGGAGGAGATGTACGACATCGGCGGTTTCGTCGTCCATTTCTTCAGCGAGGAGAAAATCCGGAGCCTCGCCACCGGCTACGAGCTCCTCGATCTTCGGCGCATGCAGGAGGGAAGTCTTCCACGGGAGTTGTTCGGGGTGGTCTTGCGGAAACAGGAAGCAGCGGCCGACGCAACGCATATACAAGAAGAAGAGGAGGGGGACGTGGCTGATCACATGGGGAAGTTCCAAGATTTCTTCCATGCCGTGTTCAACACCGGTGTACTCGACAGGAAGACCAAGCACCTGGTCGCGCTGGGGGCCTCCCTCGCGGCTGCCTGCGATTCCTGAACGAACTATTGCCTTGCAGTTGCAAGGCAGGCGGGGGCAACCGAGGAGGAACTGAACGAGGTGGCGGCGCTGGCCATGACGGTAGGCTCGATGAAGATCCGGCTGCTCTTCGACGACCTTGCGCAACCGGGCAAGGAAGGCGTTTTGGAGTCATCGTCCGGGAAATGCGCTCCTGAGCCTCCGCCTGCGGCGGATCCTACCGCCAAGAAAACCCGGTTCACCTGAGGAACTTGACGAATGCTTCGGGCGAAGCATACGGAGAGGCGGGACGAACGCGGGGAGCTCCAGAGAGACACTTCCTCCTCGCCATGATGGCTGACAAGGGCGTTCCCAAAGTCCTGTTGTTTCTGGCCGGGGGTTCGAGGACCTGGAGGCGGTTTCCGTCCTTGACGTCTTCGGCTGGACGGAATATCGGGAGCACATCCACAAAGTCCTAGTAGTCACGGCGGGATTACGCCCCGAGGTGAAAGGGCGATTCGGTCTTCAAATCCGCCCGGACTTACTCCTGAAGGGTGTCCTCCCTGAGGAATACGCGGCACTGGCGGGTCCCGGGAGGGTTCTTCAGCGCCGGGTACGGGGAAACCTACGATCCCCTCCTCTATGAGATCGCGACCTCCATCCACGGCGCCGGGGGATTGATCGCGACCATGTGCGTCGGAATCCTCCCCGTCGCGGAAGCCGGGCTCCTCCAGGGGAAGACCGCGACGACCTATTTCCTGAGCCGTCATCACGATCACGCCGAACGGCTTCGAGCTTTGGGGTGCAGGACGACCCAGGGGCCGATCGAGGTGTGCGACCGGATCATCTCGTGTTCCGGCCCGGCTCAGTCCGTCGATGTGGCGCTGCTGCTCCTGGAAAGCTTGATCGGCCCGGAGGAGAGCCGGGAAGTCCGCCGATTCATGGCCGGAATGGAGTGACGATCCTCCTTGAGGACGCCAGAAAAAGAAAGATTGACGGGATTCTTGTATGGAAACTGGACCGGCTTGGGAGGAACCTTCGCTCCCTCTTGGTTTATCTGGAAGAATTTCGGGAGCTCGGCGTCCTGTTCCGCTCACTCACCGAAAATCTCGATTTCAGTACTCCATCCGGAAGGGTGATGGCAACCCTGGTTGGCGTCTTCGCGGAATACGAACGCGATCTGTTACGCGAAAGGGTTCGCGTGGACTTCAGAATGCACGAAACAAAGGAAAACGGCTCGGACACCGTCCAATTTTCGATATAGGACATTTACGGACAATCGAGCGACTCAGAGGTCAGGGTAAGAGCTTGCGTCAAATAGCGAAGGAAATGCGAGTATCAAGGAGCCTCGTCCATAAAACCCTACAAAATATGCCCCTGGAAGCCCATGAAATATAAGGTCTGGCCAGGTGTCATCTTCCCTGTCCATCAAACAGGTGATTGATGGACGCGTGTTGAAAGGGAAAAAACCTGATATCACCAGCGAGGAATTCCCCCGGGTCCGCACCCTCCCCCTCCCGCAGGAGGAAGGATTCCTCGCGGAGCGCCCGCGCGAACGCCTGGGCCGTCTTCGAAATGATCCGCTGTTCGGCCTCCGTGAAGGAGTGCCAGGATACGTTTTCGAAGTAGAAGGAGAAGAGGAGTGCGGCGCCGCCGTTGTCGTTGGCGGCCGTCTCTCGTCCGTCGCGCAAGCGGCGGTCTGTCCATCCTGTGTATCGAGCTGCGGGGAGAAGGGCCGCCCCTGGCGATCGAGGACGGTGGTCGCCCACCGCACCCATGCGCAGGGGGATGCGGGAGCTCTCATGCCGGCGGTATGACGGGTAACCGATTAGGCCCTGCTGGTCTTCGTGAGGATCAGCTATACCCGGTAATGCCCCATTGAAAGGCTCTACCGGGACGCCCGGTTGAACCGCCTGGAGGATGGAACGCCTACCATTCAAAGGCTGGTGATGGCCCGCTCCTTACTTCAGGGTTGAAAGAAAGCCGGCCCCCGGAAGCCGGCAAGGTTTCAAGGCGGCGCTGAGAGAACATCGCTGATTGTGCCGCTCAACTGCTTCAGGCTGTATGGTTTCGGGACGACGGCGCGGAAACCGAACCTTTTATAGTTCGCCATGATCGTGTCGTTGGAATATCCGCTGCAAACGATCGCCTTTACGTTCGGGTCGATTTCCTGGAGCCTTTTTATCGCTTCCTGGCCGCCCATGCCGCCCGGAATTGTAAGATCCATGAGCACCGAATCGAATGGCACTCCGGACGCCATTGCCACTTTATAGATTTCAATCGCTTCCGTCCCGTCTTTCGCCAGCGTCACCGAGTAACCAAGGGTCTCCAGCATCCCCTGGGCGACCTCCCGGACTGCCTCCTCGTCGTCCATCACCAGGACTCTCCCCTTCCCCGTGACAAACCGTTCTTCTTCGGCGCACGACAGCCGTTTCCCC
>Ga0315275_10008106_pt1 | contig 10214 bp, 5 predicted proteins | sample YL17G03_0_MG_FD_205557 | JGI IMG/M metagenome (GOLD analysis project Ga0315275, IMG submission 205557) | Sediment microbial communities from Yellowstone Lake, YNP, Wyoming, USA - YL17G03_0 | ecosystem: Environmental > Aquatic > Freshwater > Lake > Sediment | place: USA: Wyoming | collected...
GGAGACCGAGGTCATAAAGCACCTCGTGATGGTACCGCCGGACAGGGAAGGGGTGCTCGAGGAGGTCAAAAGCGGGAGCTTCAAGGTCACGGATGTCGTGGCCGTGATGGAGGACGGCACCGAGCTCGCCATGATGCAGAAGTGGCCGGCCCGCGTGGCGAGGCCTGTGGTCTCGAAGCTGGACCCCGAGCTTCCCTTTATCACCGGCACCAGAATACTCGACACCTTCTTCCCGATCGCACAGGGAGGATACAGCATAATCCCCGGTGGTTTCGGCACCGGGAAAACGGTAACGGAGCAGACGCTGGCCAAGTGGGCGCAGGCCGACGTGGTGATTTACGTAGGGTGCGGGGAGCGTGGTAACGAGATGACAGAGGTTCTAACGGAGTTCCCCGAGCTCGAGGACGTGAGGAGCGGCCTGCCACTGATGAAGCGAACGATCCTTGTGGCAAACACCAGCAACATGCCGGTGGCGGCCCGCGAGGCCTCGATCTACACAGGCATCACCATGGCGGAGTATTACCGCGACATGGGCTACGACGTGGCGATGATGGCCGACTCCACCTCCCGCTGGGGAGAGGCTCTCCGGGAGGTCTCGGGAAGGCTCGAGGAGATGCCCGGCGAAGAGGGCTACCCCGCCTACCTGGCGACACGCCTTTCAGATTTCTACGAGCGCTGCGGTCGCGCCGTCTGCCTCGGGTCCGACGGGAGGAACGGCTCCATCACCGTCGTGGGGGCTGTCTCCCCGCCCGGTGGCGATTTCTCAGAGCCGATGACCCAGAACTCCCTGCGCATCGCCGGCGCCTTCTGGGCCCTCGACACCTCGCTCGCCCACAGGAGGCACTTCCCCGCAATCTCCTGGCTCAAGAGTTATTCGCTGTACCTGGACCGGGTCGAGGAGTGGTACTCGGAGAACGTATCGTTGGACTGGAAGCAGACAAGGGACAAGGCGATGATGATACTTCAGAAGGAGGCCGAGCTTCAGGAGATCGTCCAGCTGGTCGGCCCGGATGCGCTTCCCGAGTTCGCGAGGGCGACCATCGAGGTTGCGCGCATGCTGAGGGAGGACTACCTCCAGCAGTTTGCGTTCAGCGACATCGACGCTTTCTGCGACCCGATAAAGCAGTACCGGATGCTGAAGGTTATCATCACGTACTACGACGTTCTCCAGGAGGTCCTGGTCAAGGGCGTTACTCTCAAGGAAGCGCTCGAAGTGCCGTTCCGCTCGAGGATCGCCCGCATGAAGGACGTCCCCAACGAGGAGGCGTCGGACCAGCTTGATAATCTGTCCACGGAGGTCCAGGGTGAGCTGAGGAAGCTTATCGCTTACTGATCACAAGGAGAGAAGATGCCCCGAGACAGGCTGGTTATAACCGAATACAAGACCATACACGACGTTTCGGGCCCGCTGGTCTTCGTCGAGAAGGTGAGGGGCGTCTCGTTCGGCGAGATGGTCGAGGTTGAGTCTGGCGACGGGCGCGTGCGCAACGGCCAGGTGATCGAGCTGAACGGGGACCTGGCCGTGGTCCAGGTGTTCGGCACCACTCGCGGGCTGGATGTGGAGAACAGCAAGATCCGTTTCAAGGGCGAGGTCATAAAGCTCGGCGTCTCGACGGGGCTCCTGGGGCGCGTACTGAACGGCCTTGGCGAACCCATTGACGGGGGCGGCAGGGTGTTCCCCGAGAAAGAGCTCGAGGTGACCGGCTCGCCCATCAACCCTTTCACGCGTGACAACCCGAGGGACTTCATCCAGACCGGCGTATCAGCCCTGGACGGCCTCAATACTCTCGTTCGCGGACAGAAGCTGCCTATTTTCTCGGGCGCGGGCCTTCCCGGCAACGAGCTGGCCGCCCAGATAGTAAGGCAGGCAAAGGTGCTGGCCGGAGAGGAGTTCGCGATAGTGTTCGGGGCGATGGGGATAACCAGGCGAGAGGCTACGTTCTTCCAGAACTCGTTCGCCGAGACCGGGGCTCTGGAGCGCGTCAGCTTCTTCATGAACCTTGCCGAGGACCCGACCGTGGAGCGGATAATCACCCCTCGCTGCGCCCTGACCATGGCGGAGTTCCTCGCTTTCGACTACGACATGCAGGTGCTCGTGATTCTCACGGACATGACGAACTACTGCGAGGCCCTGCGAGAGATATCGGCCGCGCGCGAGGAGGTTCCCGGGAGGCGTGGATATCCGGGCTACATGTACACCGACCTCGCGAGCATCTACGAGCGTGCGGGCCGCATCAAGGGGAGGACGGGTTCCATCACCCAGGTCCCCATCCTCACCATGCCGGACGATGACATAACGCACCCGATAGCCGACCTCACCGGTTATATCACGGAGGGACAGATAGTACTTTCAAGGGCCCTGCACCGCAAAGGGATAAAGCCGCCTATCGACGTGCTGCCGTGCCTGTCGCGCCTCATGAACCAGGGGATCGGCGAGGGCAAGACAAGGGGCGACCATCGCGGTGTCGCCGACCAGCTTTACGCCTTCTACGCGGAAGGCGTCGACCTGCGCAGGCTGGTAGCCATCATCGGCGAAGAGGCCCTCGCGGAGAACGACCGGCTGTATTTGAAGTTCGCCGACGAGTTCGAGGAGAGTTTCCTCAACCAGGGCGATGAGAACCGCGACATCGAGGAGACCCTGGAGATAGGATGGAACCTGCTCTCGATGCTTCCCTCGAGCGAGCTCAAGAGGATCAAGCTCGAGTACATCGAGCAGTACTATCCCGGCGAGGTCAGAAAAGAGGTGCCGGTTCTTTCCGAAGAGAGGCCGGAGGTCGAGGGCGTGCTCGAGGAGAAGCCGGTGGAAAGCGGGGAAGCGGAAGAGCCTGTCGCAGGCGCGGGCGCCGAAGAGGCGCCATCTCAGGATGAAGCTTAATGGAGAACGTAAATCCCACCAGGAGTGAGCTGCTTTACCGCAGGCAGCAGATAAAGCTCGCCAACCAGGGCATGGACCTTTTGAAGAAGAAACGGGATGCCCTGCTGCGGGAGTTCCTTCCCATAATAGACGAGACGATGCGGCTGTCTCTGCGGCTGGAGCGCGCCACTGCGGACGCGCAGGCGGCGCTGGCGCTGGCGTCGGCGGTAGAGGGGAAGAAGGTACTGCGCTCGGTGTCATTCGCCACGAAGGGCGAGGTGCTGGTGGACATCTCCGGTACGCGCGTGATGGGCGTACCCATCCCTGTGATAAGAAAGGCCGAGACCTCGATCAAGACAGAGCTCGAGCGCGGTTACTCCATAACGGGGGTCGGGGCGCGTATCGACCAGACGGCCGAGAAGTTCGAGGAGATCGTCGACCTCATGATCGAGAGCGCCGACATCGAGACACGCCTGCGGCGCCTCGGGGAGGAGCTCCAGAAGACGAACAGGAGGGTCAACGCGCTCGAGAACACCGTCATACCGGAGCTGGAGGAGCAGGTAAAGTTCATATTCTCCTCTCTCGATGAGAGGGCGCGTGAGGACCACTTCAGGCTGAAGAAGGTCAAGAAAAAGATAGTGGCGCGCACGCGCCGCGACTGACAGGCGGCGCGGCCGGCGGGTCATGACTTTCGGGCGGCAAAATCTTCTATAATCTCCATATATATCCATTTTGACCGGGGAGTCCGATTGGAAAAGTTCATGATCGAGGGCGGCAGGCGCCTCGAAGGCACCGTCCAGGCCGGCGGGGCGAAGAACTCGTGCCTGAAGCTCATGGCTGCCGCTATCATGGGAGACGGCCCTTCCAGGATAGGGAACGTTCCCGACATCGCTGACGTAAGCACCATGATCGAAGTCCTTCGATACATAGGCCATGAGGTCGCTTTCGCGGAGGGCGAGCTCGCGATCGAACCGGCGAAAATCCCTGTGCTGGAGGCACCTTACGAGCTTGTACAGCGGATGAGGGCATCGGTCGTAGTGCTCGGCGCCCTTCTCGCGAAGTACGGTAAAGCGAAAGTAGCCATGCCCGGCGGCTGCAACATCGGCTCGAGGCAGATAGACCTGCACCTGCGCGGCCTGGAGGAGATGGGGGCGAAGCTCGGCATATCGCACGGGTATGTGGAAGCGGAAGCACCCCGGCTATCCGGAGCGCACATATACCTTGATTTCGCGAGCATGGGAGCCACCGAGAACCTGCTGATGGCGGCCGTCCTGGCCGAGGGGCGCACCGTGCTTGAGAACGCCGCCAAGGAGCCGGAGGTCGCGGACCTGGCAGGTTTCCTTTCAAAGATGGGCGCGCGGATCGATGGCGCGAGCACATCCACGATCGTGGTGGACGGCGTTGAGTCTCTTGCGGGGGCCGAGCATTCGGTCATCGGAGACCGCATCGAGGCCGGCACCTTCCTGCTCGCAGGAGCAGTGACGAGGGGTAAGGTGAAGGTGACGGGCGTCGAACCGGGGCACCTGGAGATGGTGGTCGAGAAGATGCGAGAAGCGGGGTGCGATATCGAGGAGGGGGAGGGCCACCTTTCAGTGTCGGTCCCGGGTGGCGTGAAGGGGATAGAGATTTCAACGCTCCCATATCCCGGTTTCCCCACGGACCTGCAGCCGCAGATGCAGGTCCTTCTCACGACGGCAGACGGTATCTCTTTCGTCACCGAGAACATCTTCGACAACCGTTTCATGGTCGTGGACGAGCTCAACCGCCTCGGCGCAGACATAAAGACAAAGGACCACCACGCAATCGTGCGGGGCGTCAAAAAGCTCTCAGGCGCTCCCGTCACGGCTACCGACCTGCGCGCCGGCGCCGCGCTCGTCCTGGCGGGGCTCGTCGCCGAGGGCGTAACAGAGGTGTACCGGGTCGAGCACATAGACCGGGGCTACGACAGGTTCACCGAGAAACTCTCGAGCCTCGGGGCCGACATACGGCGCGTTACCGAGGCCCCGTAGGGATACACCTTTCCACCCGTCGAGACATCAGGGGCGACTCCGATATAATATCCCCATGGCACGAGCCGGACACCGAACACTATCGAAGGACCGCCGCGCGGCGCGGCACGCTATCCCCATCGCCTTTTTCATTGCAGCCATTCTCTTCTCGGTTTGCCAGGGCATTGCGCCGACCGCTGCGGAGAACGGAGCTGTTGGCAAGGTTGTAATACTCGTCGTTGACCGCGTGGGTATCACGGACCTGCCCTCGAAAGAAACACCGTTCCTGGAGCGCCTAGCGGGACAGTGGTCCTCGGGGTTGATGGTCACAAGGACCGGGGTAAGGGAGGCGGGGGCAGAGATCGACACGGGTGGGGAATACGTTTCGCTGGGCGCGGGCGTGCGGGCCAGGGGCGCGGCTGAATCGGCTCTTTCCTTCGACACGGAAGAGATGTTCACAGGAAGCGAGGGCACGAGGACTGCCGGGGAGTTCTATCGGAGTTTCACCGGGTCGAGCCCGCCACAGGACGGTGTCGTCTGTCTCGGTTTCGAACAGGTCCGGCGGAACAACGAGCTTTCGGGGAACGGGGAGAACGTCGGTCTCATGGGCTCGCTGCTTGCGGATGGCGGGCGCAAAGCGGCGGTGGCGGGAAACGCCGATGACGTCAGTGGACCGCGGCGCTATGCCGCCCTCATCTGCGCCGACAGTAAGGGGGCGATACCCCTCGGCGAAGTCGGCAGCGCGATGACGCGCGCCGTCCCGGGAGGGATGGGCGTCTACATGACCGACATGGAGCACCTTTTCTCGGAGAGCAGCCGTTTGATGTCGGCCGCCGATCTCCTGGTAGTGGACACGGGGGACACCGGCCGCCTGGACAGGGAATCGCCTTATGCGGACGAGTCTTTCATCGAGCGAGAGCGCAGGCTGGCGCTCCGGCGGGTGGACGCCTTCGCGGACCGCCTGTGCGGCCTTCTGGACCTGGACAACTCGCTTTTCCTCGTGGTTTCACCGGGCGCGCCCGTAGAGGCGCGAAAGCAGGGCAACTTCCTCACCCCCCTCATAGCGGCCGGGCGCGGCTTCTCACGAGGGATGTTGAGCTCCGACTCCACCCGCAGGCGGGGACTCGTCGACAACACGGACCTGCTTCCGACGGTCCTGTCCTTTTTCGGCCTCGACGCGCCGAACTCGGTCATCGGCTCGCCGATGGCGGTGAAAGGCGTCGGTTCGATCCCGTACCTCGAGAAGATGTCCGCCCAGCTGGAGGTTACCCGCAGGGCGCGCTGGCCCATAGTGACAGGCTACTTTGTGCTGGCTTTTGTCCTGGTGATACTGACCGCTTTCTACTACCTGGCCGAAAGGAAGAAGATAAAGTGGCCGCAGGACCCCGGGAGACTAGGCCGCTTCATCGCCCCGTTCGCGGCGGTACTGCTGTTGGGTCCCTTGTCTTTCCTGCTAGTGTCCGCTTTCTCCTACAGCGGATACCTTTTCCCTGCGTTTTTTTGCCTGATCTTTTGCGTCGTGGTCGGCCTGGCGTCGTGGCGGCTTCTCGCGCGGCAGAAGCGTTTAGACCCCGTTGTATTCATCTGCCTTCTCACGGGCGCGGTACAGCTTATCGACCTGGTGAGCGGCGGCAGGTTGATCATGCTCCCCCTTCTGGGTATCAGCTCGCTCGAGGGAATGCGCTTTTTCGGCATCCCCAACACTTACGCCGGTATATTGATAAGCGTGGCGCTGTTCGGTGCGGCCGGTTTCATCGAGGGAGACGGGGAAACCGGGAAAGGCGCGAGGTGGTCGGCCCTTTCCGCCCTATTCGTTGTAGCCCTGGTGATAGGGCTCGGCCTCTTCGGCGCCAACATCGGCGGGTTCATCACCGCCGCAGCGACTTTTCTCCTTTTCTGGCTGGCCCTTTCGGCGAGGAGCTTTGACTGGAAGAGGGTGCTGGCCGTCCCGGTCGTCACGGCCCTGGGGACCGCGCTCGTGGTATTCATGGACACCCTGTTTTTCCACAGTCACGCGGGTAAAGCGGCGACGGGTGGAATATCGAGGTTCCTGCCGATGCTGGGCCGCAAGGTCGCCATCCAGCTCGGCCAGGTAAGGTTCTTGCTCGTACCCTCCATCGTATTGATAGTGCTGGTGGTCGCAGCCGCGATCTGGGTCAGGAGGCCGCACTCCATCTGGTCCGGCGAATGGGAACGGGAAAGACCGCTGATGGCCGCCCTGTTCTCCCTTTTGATCGGGGCGGTCGTCGCCCTCCTGTTCAACGACACCGGCTTCGCGATGCTGGGTGCGATGGCGGTTATCGTCGTTATCGCCATCTGCTATTACGTCGCGACGGGTGAATTGCTGCAAGTGGGGGATCCCGGCCTGGAGAGCCCGGGCTAAAGCACAGAGGCCGGGCTGGATCCGGGTCCTTGACCGCGGACCACTTCTTCGAGGACTTGCTCGAGTATCTCCACGCCCTTCTGCCAGGAATAACGCTCTACCACGAGCTCTCTAGCGTTAAACGCGATCCGCCGCGCGAGGTCTCTGTCCTGGAGTAGCCTGATGGTGGCCCCGGCCAGCTCCTCCGGGCTTTCGGCGAGCAGCATGTTCTCTCCCTGGCGCGCGGGAAGACCTTCTGCCCCGAGTGCCGTGGATACGACCGGCACGCCGCTCGCCATCGCCTCCAGGACCTTGCCCCGGAAGCCGCCGCCCATCCGGACCGGGCAGACGAAGACGTCACTGTCGTGGAAATAAGGCCTCACGTCTTCGACCTCGCCGGTGATCCTGATGGAACGGTCGAGTTCCGCCATCCGTCGCATGTCAGCGGTCGGCCCCCTGCCCACGGCCAGGAAACGGGCGTCGGGGATTTCTCCCTTGATGGCCGGCCAGACCCTGGTGCCGAAGAACACGGCCGCCTCCCGGTTCGGGTCGTGAGGGTAGTTCCCCAGGAACATCACCGTCGGCGCCCCGCCCTCTTTTTCCTCGGGGCGGAACGCGTCGATGTCCACGCCGTGCGGCACCACGGAGATATCGAGGCCCGGCCTGATGGCCAGGAGCTCGCCTTTTCCCTCGGGAGTGAGCGTCAGCACCTTGTCGGCGTCAGCGTACATGTCGAATTCGAAACGCTTGAGTCCTATCAGGTGGTAGAAGGCGAGGAGACCCGCGCGGTTGAGACCGTTGACCTTGAATGCCTTCCGGCGAGCGAGCCAGTAGCATTCATGCTCCGACATCACCCTCTTGATGCCTTCGAGGTCGGGGTTGCGGTAAAGGTACTGGGCGACCATCGAGTATTCCGATATGACGACGTCGTACTGAAGGGCATGGACCATCTCCCGCAGCTGTTCGTACATCTCCTTCGAATAGGAGAGCATGAAGTACGGCGGCACCGGGCCCCGGATCAGGTCCTTTGCTTTTTTAAGGCACCCTCTATCGGGTGGAAACGGAACGAGCTGCAGGTCCACGCAGTATCCGGCGACGGACGACACCTGTTCCCGGGTGGGGTTCCCGGCGAACGCTAAGAGGGAGACCTCGTGTTTCTCAGAGAGGTACTTCACGCGGTTATAGATGATTATGGGGCCGCCTATCACCCTGCTGTGGGGGAACTCCTTTGCTATGAAGAGTATGCGCACGGCCTCTCCTCGAGTGAACTTTTGGTATATACAGGGATGCGATACACTGGCATCATAACAGATTGGAGAGGGCAGGGATTGGTTCAGGGACCGCCGAGAAGGAGGTCCGGATCGTGTTGGCGAAAACTGATGACACAATCGGGCCAATAGCGTCTGCAGGGACACCCTTTATCGCTTTAAAAGGTATGAAGAAACGACTTATCAGGACAGGCCTGTTCCTGGGCATAACACTCTCCGTCACGTTATGCGCGCTGGTGCTTCTCGCCCAGGGGGCAAACGCGCAGGCGCAGGCCCAACCTGTCGTGGAGCTCGAGAACAACTGGTCGAGCGGCATCACCACGCCATCGGAGTTCAAGGACCAGGCAATCAGGGGCGCCGACGGCGCGACGAAACAGCAGTACAAGTTTCAGCGCCAGAGGAAGGGAGTCGACTTCTCATACGTGATCGCGAACCTCACCCCGTACGCTTCATACAGCGTCGAGCTGAGCTTCGTGGAGCACGATAACTCACGGGCGGGCCAGCGCGTTTTCAACGGGTACATCCAGTCTGTCAGGGTCATCAACAGGCTGGATATCTACCTGATGGCCGGGGCCAACAGCGCCTACCAGAGGACCATCTACGCCGTCGCGGACTCGAAGGGTTTTCTGACTATCGAGTTCCGTTCATTGGAGGCAGGGTGCACCGGCGAGGCGACGATAAGCACCATACTTGTCTCCGGCGGGGCCGGCAACGTGGTCGAGATAAACGCGGCCGCCAGCCGCAACAACATGACCCCGCCGGTCAGGCACAACAACGGTACCTCGCAGAACACTTTCGAGTGCATACTGGGGCGCCTGGGTTCGAGGTTGAGCCTGAACCTGCTCCCCCAGCGGCTCGGTGGCCGTTTCTCGTCGCTCGGCACGGGCACCGGTGACATCTCCGATTTCATAATGGCGGTGGGCATCGGAGGCCAGTTCCGGTGCCTGCCCTTTACAGACAGGTTCCCCGTCTGGGAATCTATCAACCAGAGCCAGACGATGACATCAGAGACTTTCGACTGCTCCTCTCCCGCGCTATCCCTCAGGACGCGTGCGACTTTCCGCGCTCCCTTCTATCCAAGGAACGAGAAGATAAGCGAGGCGCCGTTCGTATACGTAGACGTCACCGTCACGAACGCTGGCGTGAGCCCGGCCTCCGGGGCCTTCCTCTTCGCATGGCCGCAGAGGCAGGATTTTGGCTCGAGTTCTGTAACGCAGTTCACAACCGGCACCGAAAAGGGTTTCAAGTACAACACCAGTTACAGCTATTACGACGAGAGCATAAACCCGGCTGCCAGCAGGGGCGCAACCGAAGCCCTGGCGCTGCCGGTCGCGGAAACGGCGGACGTCGCTTTCAAGGGTTCGAACTCATCGGAGTTCGGCGACTTTACAGGGAACCGCGTCTGGGGATGGAGCTCTCCTTACGGGTATCCACAGGTCTACAACGACCCGGCAAACCCGACCTACAGCTTCTACCCGCGCGGTTACTCAGGGGCCGAGTGGACCATCACCAACCTGGCACCGGGCGCCTCGTCAACGAAACACTTCGTATTGGCTGGATACGTCGCGGACAATATGCTGACCGTGAAGAACAGCGCCTATCAGGACAACACGTTCAAGTTCAAGTACAACCAGCAGTTCTCGTCGGTACAGAACGTGGTTAACTACGCGGTGACCTCTCGCTCCGCCGGCGACATGATGGAGGACAAGAGCTCTTTCTTCGACTCGACCGTATCTTCGGAT
>Ga0315275_10008107_pt1 | contig 10213 bp, 8 predicted proteins | sample YL17G03_0_MG_FD_205557 | JGI IMG/M metagenome (GOLD analysis project Ga0315275, IMG submission 205557) | Sediment microbial communities from Yellowstone Lake, YNP, Wyoming, USA - YL17G03_0 | ecosystem: Environmental > Aquatic > Freshwater > Lake > Sediment | place: USA: Wyoming | collected...
GATGCAAGCTCCGATCGGTGTGTGCAGCCTCGGACTCACCGTCCCCATGATCTTGGAGAACGGTAGCTGATCGTCACGAGCCATTCCGAAGGCAAGTCGGATGGTGGAGGTCATGATCGAGAGGCAGCAGACGAAGATCGCGGCCGACACTACGAGAAGATAGACCGTGGCGAAGGCGGGCGACAGATTGGCCTCGATGATCTGGACAGGGCCCATGCCCTTGGCGACCGCGTCCTTCACATCGGGGATCGCCATCAGCATTCCCAAAAGAAAGATGGTTCCGATGATGAAGGCACCGACAATCGACGACAGCACCGCCTTGGGCGCCTCGCGCCGGGGATTTTGCGTCTCTTCCGCCAGAGTCGACGCGGTGTCGAATCCGTAGATGACGAAAAGACTCATGAACATCGCCGCGAGAAACGAGCTGGCGGTCACGCTCGTGTCTCCCGTCTGGAAGATCACGCCGGGTCCCTGGTGGTTGTGCGCCAGGGCGAGAATCACAGCGAAGACCACCATGCCGAGAATCTCAAAGACGACGCCCGTATTGTTGACGATCGAAACCAACTTGACGCCGTAGATGTTGAGAACGGTGATTAGCAGCAAAGTCACGATCGCGATGTTCCGCTGGGTCGGCAAATCGTTCGGCAGCGCCCAGCCGAGGCCGTTGAACGTCGGGATCAGCGCGAGCGGCAGCGTCACAACCACCGCAGTCACTGTCAGCACTCCAGCTGAAAGGTAGATCCATCCGCTCAACCAAGCGTACTGCCGCCCCGAAAGGTACTTGGTCCATTGATACACCGACCCTGCCACAGGAAAGTGACTCGAGAGCTCGGCGAAGTTAAGGGCAATGAACAACTGCCCCAGGAAAACGATCGGCCAGCTCCAGAAGAAGGACGGCCCGACGAAACTGAGGCCGAGTGCGAACAGCGTGAAGATGCCGGTCGACGGCGAGATATAGCTGAAAGCAATGGCGAACGAGCTGAAGGTGCCGAGCGTACGCTTCAGTTCCTGCTTATAACCGAACTTGGCCAAGTCTGCGGTATCGCGGGCGGCGTCCGCTTTCGCGGTCTTGGTGGTATCCATTTGGCCCCTCCGGTTGTCCGGCTCCCCAGATGCTCCCCGAACTGAGCTAAATGGTACGCGTTTTCTGATCTGGCTGGAAGCCAAGATTGGAACGAGCCACAGATCATTCAGGTCAACAGTATGCGCGGAGCGTGGTCGCTGCACTTCTCGTTCGCTGTTGTGCCCCTCGAAATTCCTGTTCCGCTGTAAATTTTCCCTGCTCTAGTGGCTAGGGAATTCGGTTCGCAAACAATTGAATTTCCTCTCGAAAGCTCGGGGCACCTCGATCGTCTCAAGCCCGGTTGTGACCGTTTGCATGATTGGCCCCTCCGAATCGTGGGAGCTTTAACAGCACCCACATCCATGGCGCTCATGTGCCGGTGAAGGAGCCGTCCACAGCATCAGAAGCGGACCTTAGGCTCCACGCAGGAAAGTTCTTGCAACTGTTCCTAGCGTCGTCAGGACCTAATGTGTAAATAGAGCAGATGGACCGTGGCAGCGCTATTTCGTGCCGAACCCGATGAGCAAGTTGAACCCACTCCAAGCCATTGTCGGTTCTGGGAGCGATACGTGAACCCCTTCACCATCGGCTTGACCGCGTTTCTGTGCGTCGTTGGTGGCGCATTGTTCGGCATGGTTCTTGGCAGGATTTTGCCCGAAGATCACTTGAGCACCGACGCCAAGGACGCCATCAAGGTGGCAATGGCCATGATCGCCACGTTGGCCGCGCTGGTTCTCGGGTTGATGACCGCATCGGCCAGCGACTCCCTAGGGTCCAAAGAAACTGAAATGAGAGCTACGGCCACGCAAATCCTCCTCCTCGATCGTACATTGGCGAAATACGGGCCGGAAACCCAGGAAGCTCGTCAACTGCTTAAGACGATATTGAGGGCGAGAATTAACGAAATCTGGCTGGAGGAAAACACCGAAATCGCCCAGGCCGAGCAGACGATCGGTGGAGATGCCGGTGTGGAGACCGTACAAATGAGGCTACTCGAGCTCACCCCGCAGAACGATGCTCAGCGTTGGCTTCAGTCGGCGGCGCTTCAGATCACCAGCGATATTGCGACAGCGCGCTGGGCCTTGTTCGAGCAGATCGACAGCAGAGTTAAGTGGCCGCTCTTGGCTGCCGTTGTGTTGTGGCTCGCCGTAATTTTTGCAAGCTTCGGCTTATTCGCACCACACAACAGCAGCGTTGCTGTTGCGCTCGTCATCGCCGCACTGTCGGTGGCAGGTTCGATCTATCTGATTCTCGAAATGGATCAGCCCTACAGCGGCCCCATCCAAATCTCAAGCGCTCCACTGCGGGCCGCATTGCAGCAACTCGGCCGACCGTAGCTGGGTCTCGTAATTGGCGACAACATGAGGCGGAAACCGGAGAGGCGGATCGACCTCTCCGCCAACCTGCGTTGCACTTTTTGAGAGATATCGGAAGAGCTTTACTCCCAGCCGTACTCTGCCTACGCTCCCCTGGGACTGAGACGGGCGGAGAATTTGGCTAGCTCATGAGCATGAAAGAGCGCATGCTGGTCACATCTTCGGGAAAGTTCGTACCAGGCCCCGCTGGCTGAGAGAGCAAATCGGTCTGCTCCTGCCTATGACGCTAAGGAGCAAACATTGGGCTCTAATTGTCCCCCTGTATGGCATGACGACAAGCGCTGTCCACGCTTCTCTCTAAGTGAAGTGTGCGTGCGCTCCGCGTCACTGGGAAGGCCGTCGAACGACGGTCATACTCACCGGGAGGGTCACCCTCGCACCCTCTCACCCTGCGCCCTTTCCAATCGCGCGTCGCGTTCTATCCGGGTCGCGGATCGCCGACGGTTCTCACCATCTTGCACTTGGATCGCGCTTCCCAGTTTGGAGAACGAATGTCTCGCCCCAAGCAGTTTCTGATCACTCTCATCAAGCCGTCGCATTACGACGACGACGGCTATGTCATCCAGTGGGTTCGCTCGCCGATCCCTTCCAATTCCCTTGCCTCAGTCTATAGCCTGCTAGACGACTGCCGCACGCGGAAAGTCCTCGGCGACGACGTGGAGATCGAAATTGACGTCATCGACGAGACAAACACAGTCATCCGCTTCAATAAGCTGATCCGCCGGTTGCAGGCGGCCGACTGCGCCATGGTCGGTCTCGTCGGCGTGCAGTCGAACCAGTTTCCCCGCGCTGTCGATATCGGCCGAAAATTCCTCGATGCCGGCATTCAGGTCTGCATGGGCGGTTTCCATGCCGCGGGCAGCATCGCCATGCTGCCGGAGATTTCGCAAGAGATCGTCGAGGCGCAGGAGCTTGGCATCTCGATCTATGCCGGCGAAGCTGAGGGGCGAATGGACGAGGTGCTCAAGGCGGCATGGGCCCACGAGCTAAAGCCGCTCTACAATCTGATGAAAGACTTGCCCGACCTTACCAACGCCACGCTGCCGATCCTGCCGGCGGAGGTCGTCCGCAAGATGGCCGGGGCCTATACCAGTTTCGATGCCGGCCGGGGCTGTCCGTTCCAGTGTTCCTTTTGCACCATCATCAACGTGCAGGGCCGCAAGTCGCGTCATCGCACCCCTGACGACGTTGAGGCGATTATCCGCACCAACGCAGCGCAGAATATCAATCGGTTCTTCATCACCGACGACGACTTCGCCCGCAACAAGAATTGGGAGGGGATTCTCGACCGGCTGATTTGGCTGCGGGAGGAGCAGGGTTTCAAATTCAAGGTTACACTACAGGTCGATACGCTTTGCCACCGGCTGCCGGGGTTCATCGAGAAGGCCGCGCGCGGCGGCTGCGCCCGCGTCTTCATCGGGTTGGAGAACATCGACCCGGATGCGCTCGCCGCGGCCAAGAAGCGGCAAAACAAGATCTGGGAATATCGCAAGATGCTCCAGGCCTGGAAGGATGTCGGCGTGATTACCTATGCCGGCTACATCCTCGGCTTCCCCGACGACACGCCGGAAAAGATCGCCCGCAATATCGAGATCATTCAGCGGGAGCTGCCGCTCGACCTGATCGAATTTTTCTTCCTCACCCCGCTTCCGGGTTCCGAGGACCACAAGATCCTGCACAGCAAGGGCGTCTGGATGGATCCGGACCTCAACAAATACGACCTCAATCACCGCGTCTCGCACCACCCGATCATGTCGGACGCGATCTGGGAGAAGGTCTATTTCGACTCCTGGCGTCAATTCTATACGCCGGAGCATGTCGAGACCGTGCTCAGACGCGACGCGGCGCGCGGCGCGCGCACCAGCGCGCTCTATTCCTCCGTCGTGCATTTCCTCGGCTCGATCCTGATCGAGAAGGTGCACCCGCTCGAATGCGGCGTCATCCGCCGCAAAGTGCGTACCCAGCGCCGCAGAGGTATGAAGCTTGAGAACCCGATCGTGTTTTACCCGCGCCGTGTCGTGGAATCGCTCAATTCCGGTATCCGCTGGGTGTTGCTCTTCATGAAATTCCGGCCGGCGTGGAAACGCGTCAAAGCCGACCAAAACGCCAAAGCCTATACCGACCTTGCCCTGACTGCGTCGAGCGACGAGGAGCTGAACGAGATGGACATCATTCAGGTGTTCAAGGATGTGATCCCCCACACCCACGGCGCACCGAAGACTTATGCTGGCGCTGAAGCCGCCGCACACGAGCGCCGATCGACGTCGACATTGTGAGCGACGTCGGGAAGCGCGAACCGAGCTGAGTGTTGCTAATCGGTATTAGGATCCTTGGGAGGATCCTCGGGAGAACTCGGCGTGTCGCCGCGTTCGGTGCGGCGCTTGGTCGAATCGTCTTCGCGCCGCTGTAGTTTTGCCAGCTTCTTCTGCTCCTTGGCGCGACTGCGATCGGAACGCTGCTGATTGTAGTTGGGTTTGAATGCCATCAGCTCAAGTTTGCTTGCTGCGCTTGGTCTTCGGCGCGGCTTTCCGGGACGGCGGAGCCAACGCTGCGGTTTCTCTGTCGGCGGCTTCTTTGGCGAGACGAAGCTCACGCAATCGAGCTGTCTTCAGGCTGATCGCCTCATGCTCGCGCTCTTGCTCAAGTTTAAACGTGTCGACCCGCCGGGTCGACTTATCTAACATCGCCTCAGCGTTTCTCCGCGTTGCCGACAGCCGGCTCGTGGATTTGCTCATAAGATCTTCTCCCATTGGACCTGATCGCGTTAGCGGATACGCTTGGCTCTGATAGAGGTGCCGGATGCCCGCACCATCAAATCGATCGTCTCCAACTTGGAGATAAGCACCGAGAAGCAACTCAGAAGGAAGCTTCTCCATGGCAAATTGGACAGCCTTAGCGGTCGACTTGAAGCGCTTATAACCAACCGGACCACTGCTGCAATTCCGCCGTCGAGACGGGAACAGCTCTGCCGCCGCATTGTAGTCGACCATTGTTTCTGACCTTGCGTCCGGATGCAGACACACGCGCATCCGATAACGTGCTAATAGTGACGTCCGCAGCTGCGGACGTCACTTCTTTTTGGGCACTAGAATCGGTTTAACCGAACCCTAGATTTATGCCATCTGCACGTTGGCAGCCTGTTTGCCCTTGCCGCGTTTGTCGTCCTCAACCTCAAAGGAGACCTTGTCACCCTCATTGAGAGGACCAAGGCCGGAACGCTCGAGAGCTGAGGCGTGGACAAAGATGTCCTTTTCGCCGTTCTCAGGCGAAATGAAGCCGAAGCCGCGCGACTGATTGAAAAACTTAACGACGCCGTTCTGGCGCATGGAATGTCCTTTCCCGTCAGTACTTGATCGGGCCTTGTGGTTTTAAACCACTTGGCGTCTTCGATGTCGGGAAAGACACGAGCTCGTAATCGGCGCGAATTTCTTGCCGTCAGTCTAAGTCCGCACCCACCATGGGTGCGCCGTGTTCTATATATGGGGAGCGGGCTGCAACTTGGCAAGTTCTTATTAGGGCCGAGGTAGGTCACACCCCATTAGTATGAACACAAAAACCACCCCTAGCGGGCGAATGAACCAGGGTTAAGGCCGTTTTGCGTCTCATCGGGACCATCACCGCAGCAGGTAGATGCCATCGGATCGGCAGTAACTTTTGACAGCATCCTCTTCTTCTTGGCTGATGCTCACGCCGATGGGGAGGAACTCGGTAGGCCCCTTCGCCGGCTTGGCGAACATCCCCACAAACTTCTTTCCGTTAACGTAGCCGCAGACGACTGTCTCGCTGTTCGCGCTGATGCCGGCTCGGTAGCTACCCCCGAAGCTTGCGGACGACGGGTCTTTCAGACTGACAGCGATCCCTTGCTGGACCGTTTTGATCTGGGCTGAGGATAAACTAGCGGGACGAAGCGGACCTTGAAAGGACAAGGTCGGCGCGTTGCGCTCAGCGATGCGTGCTGACGCACAACCACTTAAGAGCAGCGCCGCAACGACGACAATCCGAGGCCACATCCTCTTGCTTCCCCCGAGAACGGTGGACTGACTGAGGATAGCCTAGATCACGCAAAAACCGGATGCACTACTTTCCGCAAATCTTAGAGCCAGAGGTACAGACAAAGGGCACGACGACGCCGGTAAAGCAGGTGGTATAGGCGCGCGCCGTAACGAACGACCCGACGACGACGCCCTCCGGCACCCCTTGCGGCCGCACGATCTTCCAGAACGGATCTGGCTTGACTTGGTAGGCGGTCATCGTCACCGAGCGCCATCCCATCTTCTTTTGCAGCACGCTCGCGCTTCGCGCCGCAAGCGCCCGGGACGTGGTCAAAGCCTCCCCCTTCCAATGCCCGCCGTGGGTCGCCGCAATCACCTGGCAATCGGCGGCGAAGACCGGAGATACAACATGCAGGAGCAGGCCTGCCGCTCCAAGTATGAAGACACTGATCTTCGCACGACGCATATCGCTATCTCCGCGACCTCGCGGAGGCCTCGCGGTGCTTCACCGCGAATTTCTCCTCGGGCGACAGCACGAGCGTCTTTCGGCCATGGGCCGCGAAATAGACGATCGCGAGCGCGTACCAAATCGCCACCCCGATCACGCCGGTGCGATAAACCGGATCGGCGAGCTGGAAGCCGATGGTCACGAGCGCGATGCTCACCGTGAGCACCGCCCCGAGCACGCCAAAGGGGCTCCGATACGGTCGCTCGATATGGGGAAATCTCCGGCGGAGTTGGATGAAGGTGAGGCCTTGCATAAGGTAGGAGAACATCGCGCCGAACACTGCCATGTTGAGCAGCACGCCGCCGATGAACGACCCCGCCGCCTCGCCGCCCATGGCGAACCACACCACCAGCATCACGGTGAGGCCGAGCACCGCGCCGGCGGCAAGGGCAACGTTGGGTGTCTTGTGCTCGCCGTGAGTCACGGACAGGAAATGCGGGAAATAGCCCGCCCGCGATAGCGAGTAGATCTGCCTACCGCTGGCGAAGATGATCGCGTGGAAGCTTGCGACCAGCCCGATGACGGCGGCCAAGGCGAGCGCTCCCGCCGCGTTCGTTCCAAAAATCGCGCGGAAGCCGTCGAGGATCGGTTCACCCGAAGTGCCGAGAGCGAAGGCGCCGTGGACGGTTGTTGTGTTGCCGGCGGCGGCGGTGACAACCCGTTCGATCGGGATCGCCGGGTTGATGATGAGAACCAGAAACCCCAGCGCGATCAGCGTGAACATGCCGAACATGATGCCCCTCGGCATGTCGCGTTTCGGGTTGACCGACTCTTCGGCTGCGAGCGGCAGCTGTTCGATGGCGAGGAACAGCCACACCGCAAATGGCAGCGAGGCGAGGATTCCGTATATGCCGAATGGCAGCAAGGGACCGTGACCGTCCGGCAGCTCGACCGCCGCGCCGGTCGACGGATCGACGCCGATATTCATCGCGTATTTGCCAAAATCGAACAACGGCATCGCGCTGACAAAAAAGATGACCAGGATCGCGATCGCCATAAGGGTCACGATGACGGTGATGACAAACGACAGCTCGACGCCGCGGGCGTTGAGCCCGACGAAAACGATGTAGCCCAGGATCCACCAGACCGGCTGAAATGCGGCGGGCGCCTCGAAGATCGCCGTGAGATAGGCGCCGATGAAGTAGACGATCACGGCCGGGGTCAGGACATATTCGATGTTCTCGGCAACCCCGGTAAGGAAACCGCCCCAGGGTCCAAACGCCGTCCGGGCGAACGAATAGGCGCCGCCGGTATGCGGCAGCGCCGGGCTCATCTCGGCGATCGAATAGGTGAGGCCGAGATACATGATAGTGATGATGATCGTGCCAAACAGCATGCCGCCCCAGCCGCCTACGGCAAAGCCAAGGTTCCAGCCGGAGAAGTCTCCCGAGATGACCGCGGCGACGCCCAGCGCCCAGAGATAGAACACCCCCGCGTGGCGCCGGAGCTCGCGGTCTTCGAAATAGTCTATGCCCGGGGTTTGATAGGTCACCCCGCCTTCGCGCCGCTTCTCGATCGCTTTTCCCGGCTTTGGTTTCTTGGCTCTCGGTGTCATAGCCGCTCCCGTCTTGGTGAGCGCGATCCTGACAGCGAGCCAAACTCAAGACAATCTATTCGTTTGATCCAAGGGGCTTTATCCCAGGGCCGTTAATCCCCGGCGAAACCGCCCAGAGAGCCGGCGATGTCGTTATTGCTGGCCGTTGATCGTTTGGCCGCCCCCGGCGAAGCAGACGCAGTTGCCTCCTCGGTATCGGGCACGGTCGTGTCGGGCGCAGGCTCGGAGAAACCGTTGGCGTTGCCGAACATCACGGCGGCAAGCCTCCGGTCGAGCCCGTAGACATCGCCAAAGCTTGCGACCTTGCCATCGTCGTCCGCCACGGCGGTGAAATAGACCATGTGCACTGGAATCTTGTGCTCGATCGAGACGGAACTGTTGATGCCGCCGTCCCAGAGGGACCTGACCTTGTCCGCTCCCCAACCCTTGTCCTCGGCGAGGAGGACGCCCGCAAATTTATCCGGTTTCTCCATGCGCACGCATTCATGCCCGATCATGCGCTGCCCCTTCTGGAAGTATTTCTTCCGCACCGGAAGCGTGTCGTGCATGTAGACCGTGTGCCGATTGGGAAAAAGAAACTTTGCCTTGCCGAGCACATTGCTCGGTCCGCCTCTTTGGCTGAAGGTATAGCCGAGAATGTTGGAGCGGCTCCAACGCACCCTCGAGGGGTCGACCGGGCTTCCATTCAAGCTCACGGAGAGACCATGAACTTTGAGGATCGAATACGATCCCGAGGCTAGCGGAGGTAACAGATTCTCGGTGACGACGGTCGGCGGCGCGACCCAATCCGGATTGAAGACGACGGTTTTCAAATCGGCGGTGAACACCGGCGTCGCGTATGCGCTGGTGCCGACGAGAGTCTTGTCCGCATAGATCCTCTTACCGTCCTTCACCACATAGAGCATGAACTCCGGCGAATTATTCCAGACATAAACATGGCCGAGATCCTCCGGCATCCAGCGCCATCGCTCCATGTTGATGAGGAGACGCTTGACGTCCTTCTCGTTACCCGTGGGCTTGGCGCCATCCTCACTCGTGCCGCGCGCTTTCAAGAGCGCCTGACGCAAGCGCTCGAACTGCTCGTGCTTCGGGTGGAGCGAGCGGAGATAAACGTCCGGAGTACTCCAAGTCGAAATCTCGGCGAGAACCGTTCCAGGATCTCGCACTGGCGGCACCAGATCGTATAGCTTGCTGACCTCGAGCGGGTTATACCGGCCACCCCGCGCTTGGCGGGCATATTTCAGAACCGCGAGATCGAGATCGATCTCGGCCTTGGCTTGCTCATCGGCGCTTGGCGGCAGTGCCCCCGCTGGCGGCAAATTGAAGGCCGAGACTGAGAGTCCCCAATCCTCCGCCTTTTCGATTTCGAACAGCGCCGATTGCGCGCGCGCGGTGAAGCCCATGTCCGTGACCCACAACGGCGCTCCCGTGCGCGCTCCATAAAAAGAAACGAGCGCAGCGACATCGTTGGCATTGTCGTTGTTGACTACAGCTTGGTCGGCAAGCTTCGCACGAACGGCGGCAACAACAGGATGCGCCGGCACCGCGTCGGCGACCGGGGCCGGCGCGCTTGCCGGCTCGATGGCGGCTGGCGCTTCTGCAGGTGGCGCTGCCGGCTGTTCGGCAACTGACGTGGCGGCGCTCGACGGTGACGCTGTGTCGGACAATTCAAGAGAGGCATCTTGCGCCTTCGTAGCGGCGTCCGATTGAGACGCATCT
>Ga0315275_10008109_pt1 | contig 10212 bp, 8 predicted proteins | sample YL17G03_0_MG_FD_205557 | JGI IMG/M metagenome (GOLD analysis project Ga0315275, IMG submission 205557) | Sediment microbial communities from Yellowstone Lake, YNP, Wyoming, USA - YL17G03_0 | ecosystem: Environmental > Aquatic > Freshwater > Lake > Sediment | place: USA: Wyoming | collected...
GGGCGAGGGTCCGTATGAGATGGTTGATGGCACGCGCCTGCAGGCCGGCCGCGCGGCGCACACCGAGGGCGTCCCGGAAGATGAGGAGCGCGTAGAAGACCGTCACGACGAACAGCGGCGAGTCCAGCCCCTGGATGAAGCCGACGGACGTTGCCAGCGCTGCCACGACCGCCGAGTGGCTGCTCGGCATGCCGCCGGTGGTCCAGAAAATGTTGAGCAGGATGTCTTTCGCGGTCCGGGGCCGGTTGCGGAGCAGCGCGACGAGGGACTTGAGGATCTGCGCGGTGAACCAGCTTGAGAAGGCGGACAGGAACACGGGGTGCGCGAGCAGGCCGGTGAGCTGTTCGACGATGTCGCGGGTTGCCACCGGCGCGCAGTCTCCCGCCCCCGGCCGGGTTTGTCAAGTCAGCCGGGATGTGCCCGCCGGTCTTGACTAAACGTACGTATACGTATACTTTACGTTTCGATCGCTATTTTAGGTTCTTGATACGAGGGAGGGGTACGCATGATTCGCAAGGTGAGCATCATCGAGGTGAAGAGCGAGCACCTCCACATCTTCTCGCAATTCGAGCTTCCCCGGATCGGCGCCACGCTGCTCGCGACCATCCTGCGCGACCGCGGCGTCGACGCCGAAGCCCTGTTCCTGAGCCGGGCTGCCCTTCTGAAACGACGCATCGAAACCGATCTCGCGGGCCTCTCGACCATCACGGCCACCGCGCCGGCCTCCTACGCCGTTGCCGACGACCTGCGGCAACGGGGCATCCCGGTGGTCATCGGCGGCCCCCACGCGAGCTTCCAGCCCGAGGAGGCACTCGAGCACGGCGACTACTGCCTCGTCGGGGAGGCCGAGCAGACGCTGCCGCTGCTGGTGGAGGCCCTGGACGGCAGACGGGCGCTCGAGGACGTGCCGGGGCTGGTGTGGCGGAAGGACGGCGCGATCGTGCGCAACTCCGCCGCCCGCCCCATCGACGATCTCGACAGCCTGCCGTTCCCGGACTACAGCCTCCTCGACATGGGGCGGCGGAGGATGGGAGCCTTCATGCTCGGCGGCTCGATCGTGCCCGTCCAGACCTCAAGGGGCTGCCCGTACGACTGTTCATTCTGCTCCGTCACGGGCATGTTCGGCAAGCGCTACCGGTTCCGCTCCACCGCGAACGTCATTGCCGAGCTCGAGCAGTACCAGCCGAACCAGCACATCTTCTTCTACGACGATAACTTCGCCGCCAACTCCCGGCATACCCGGGAGCTGCTCAAGGCCATGATCGAGCGGAACTTCCGTTTTCACTGGTCCACGCAGGTGCGCGCGGACGTCGCCCGCGACGCTGAACTCCTGGACCTGATGGTCCGTGCCGGATGCAGCACCGTGTTCATCGGCTTCGAGAGCGTGGACCCGCGGGCGCTCGCGGAGATGCACAAGGGCCAGTCGGTCGAGGAGATGCGGCGCGCCGTGCACGAGCTGCGACGTCGCGGCATCCACGTGCACGGCATGTTCGTCTTCGGCTTCGACGCCGACAGCCCGGCCACGGTGCGCGCCACCGTCGATTTCGCCATCCGGGAACGCATTGACTCGGCCCAGTTTCTGCTGCTGACCCCGCTGCCGGGCTCCGAGCTGTTCAAGCGGTTGTCGGCGGAAAACCGGTTGAACGATCGGGACTGGGACGATTACGACGCTCACCACGTCACCTTCCGGCCCACCGGTTTCACGGCCTGGAAGCTGCAGCTCGCCCAGATCAGGGCGCATGCCCGTTTCTACTCGTGGGCCCACGTGGTCGGCCGGCTGCTGCACGGCAGGGTCGCCGGGTTCATCGTCGGCGTCTACGCCCACCGGCTCAACCGTCGCTGGGCGTGGAAGGAACGAGGGTACCTGAGGACCCTGCGACAGCCGGCGGGCGTCGGCGAGGCGCTGCCGATCGAGGGTTGACAACCCGCACCGGGGCGCTTGCGGCCGACGTACCGGCGGGTATGATGGTTCACGTGACCGACGCGCGGCGGGGCCGTTCCCCCGGATTGCTCGCGCGGCTCCTGCCCTGGCTGCCGCGCGGTCCCCAGGTATACGCACTCGTGGGCCGCAGCGGCACGGGCAAGAGCTACAAGGCCCGGGCCGTCGCGCAGCGGCACGGCATCGAGCTCATCATCGACGACGGCCTCGTCATCCGGGACGGCACGATCATCGCGGGCCGGTCGGCGAAGCGCGAAAAGGGCATCATCAGCGCCGTCCGAACGGCCGTGTTCGCCAACCCCGACCAGCTCGCGGACGCGCGACAGGCGCTCGCCGCCGAGCGCTTCCGCCGCATCCTCGTCATCGGCACCTCGCTGAAGATGGTGCGCCGCATCGTGGACAGCCTCGGGCTTCCCGCCCCGTCGCGGATCATCCCCATCGAGCAGGCGGCCAGCCGCGAGGAGATCGCCCGCGCGATTAGCGTGCGCACCGAGCAGGGCAAGCACATCATCCCGGTGCCGTCCGTGGAGATCAAGCGCTCCTACCCCCACATCTTCTTCGAGAGCATGAAGGAGCTGATCACGGGCACCCGCCGCGGGTTCGGCCGCAGGCCGCGGGACACCCACCTCGTCGAGAAGACCGTGGTGCGACCGCCGTACAGCCGTCCCCGCAAGGCACGGCCCGAAACCGCGGCAAAGCCCGACGCGGGCGTGACTCCGCCCGCGACGGGACCGGGGACCTGAAAAGCGTTTGACAGCCCTTCCGGGCGGCACTACTATCGGACAGCAGGGGGCCGTATGCGAACAGCGATCGCCGTCATGCTCCTCGTCCTCGCCTGCGTCGGCGGCTCCGCGCAGGACACGAAGCTCTACGTGGCGGAGGCCGCGCACTACCGGGTGAGCGCCGAGACCTCCCAGTCCCAGGCCGACGAGGTGGCCCGGCGCATGGAAGCCGTGCTGCGCCTCGCCAACGACATCTTCCACTTCGACCTCGCGCGGCTGCCCGCGAAGATGCGCGTGCGCGTCTTCAGGGACGAGGCCGCCTTCAACGCCTACCTCAAGCCGATCGCCGCCCAGGCCCGGACGGATTTCGTCTTCCTCGCCTACCCCGACCCCGAGAAATCGGAGCTGCTCTGCTTCCCACGGGCGGAGAAGGCCTTCTCCGCGTCGCTCATCCACCAGGCGGTGGTGCAGCTATCCCGCTCCAGCGTCGCGAACATGCCGGTCTGGCTGCGCGAGGGCGTGGCCGCGTACCTGGAGGCGGCCGCCTGGGACGCGAAGGCCTCGACGTACGTTCCGCGCCCCAACCTCGTGTGGCTCGATCCGCTCCGCGCCGCCGTTCGGGGCGAGACCCCGCTCGTGCCGCTCGCGGACCTGCTCGTGTTCACCCGCGAGATGGCCCAGGCGAAGCTCGACGTCTTCTACCCCGAGGCGTGGGGGCTCGTGCACTTCCTCCTGAACTCGGCCGACCGGGCGCACAACCGCATCCTCTGGGACGCCATCTCCGCCCTCGACGCGACGGCGTCGCTCGAGGAGAACTCGCAGCTCGTGCGCACGCGCGTCTTCGGCTGGCTCGGCGCCGACCGGGTGTTCCAGGACTTCAAGGCGTACGTGCTGTCGATGAAGAACGCGACGGACCTCGCCCGGGAAGGCTCCGAACTCTACGCGAAAGGCGACCTGGAACGATCCGAGGCCTCCCTGCTCGCCGCGGTGCAGCTCGACCCGGCGCTCTCCGCCGCCCTCTACTACCTCGGGCTCGTGTCCTACGGCCGCGGGGCCTACCCGAAGGCCGAGGAGTGGTACCTGCGCGCCTACGACGCCGGAGCGGGCGCCGGGCTCATCAACTATGCGCTGGGCGTGAACGCCTTCGCGGCCGGGAAGTACGACGTCTCGTCCAAGTACCTGAAGCTCGCGCGCGACGCCGACCCGGCCGCCTACGCGGAGAAGGTCGACGCCCTGCTCAAGAGGCTGGAGGGCCTGCGGTAGGCTGCGCGGCGTCGCGCCGGGGCCCCCGGCGCCTGCCGCCCCGCCGGCGGCGCTTCCGCTTCGGGGGCGCGAGCTCCTCGCCGATCTCGCCCAGCAGGTCCTGCGCGGCCCGCCCGAGGTCGCGACGCGAGGGAAACAGCGGCTCGCATGTTCCGCGGAGCCAGTGCGCGATGGCGAGGTCGGGCTCGGAGCCGGTGAACCGCGCGCGCTCCGCCAGCAGCAGGTCGTGGAACAGGAACGAGAACAGGACCTCGCGCTCCAGGGGACGCCCGGCACGGGTTTCCGCGTCGAGCTCCGCCAGGCGCGCGCCGAGCGGCGAATCCGCGAGCTTCCGGACCGTCGGCCGCAGGCTCGCGTCCACCGCCGGCAGCAGCACCTCCGTCACCCGGTAGCGCCACGCCAGCTCGAGGATGTCCGCGGCGTTCCCCGAGGCAAGGATCTTGTACATTTCCTCGGTCACCCGCTCGCGCGAGCACTCCAGCAAGCCTCGGCGCAGGCGCTTGATGAGCATGCCCATGCCCATCGGGACGGGGAACCCCGTGTAGCTCGCGTACTTCAGGGCCCGGATCATGCGCACGGGATCCTCGCGGAAGGACTGCTCGGCGTTGCCCAGCGTGCGCAGCCGCCTGCCCCGCACGTCGTCGAGGCCGCCCACGTAGTCCACGATCTGCTCGTCGAGCGGCTCGTAGTAGAGCGCGTTGATGGTGAAATCGCGGCGGCGCGCGTCCTCCTCCATGGTCCCGAAGAAATTCTCCGACCCCTCGCGCATCTCGGCCCTGAAGGTGGTCACCTCCACCCACTTGTCCCGGCCGAAGTAGACGTGCACGATGCGGAACCGCCGGCCGATGAGGCGGGCGGTGCGGAAGAGCCGGCGCAGGTCGCGCGGGGTGGCGTCCGTGGCGATGTCGAAGTCCTTGGGCTTGCGGCCGACGAGCAGGTCGCGCACCGCCCCGCCCACGATGTAGGCGTGGAACCGTGCCTTCTTGAGCACACGGCACACCCACAGGGCGTCGGGGTCCACCAGCCGGTGCTCGAGCCCGTGCTCGTCGCGCGTGTAGATGTGGGCCTTCTTCTCTACCGAGCCGTTTTCAGAACTGCCGTATCTGAGGAGCAATCTGCATTCCCTGGCGATGAACGGATGACGTGCCCCCAAGGTAGCCACCCGCTCGACGAAGGTCAAGTCGGCCACGTCGTCTCGACGTGGCCACGGCGACCTTGACTCTGCGTCCCAGGCCGGTATAACTCGACCGTGAAGGGAGACCCGATGCTGCCCGTAGAGATCCGCCGGGTGCGAACGCGGCGCGAACGGAAAGACTTCGTGATGTCCGCCTGGCGATTCAACGCTGGCGACCCCTGCTGGGTCCCGCCCCTCGTGGGCGACACGCTGAAGTTCCTCGATCCCGGCCGGGGCGCGTTCTTCGAGCACGGCGAGGCGGAGCTGTTCATGGCGTTCCGGGGATCCGAGACTGTCGGCCGGATCTCGGCCCACGTGAACGCGCTCCACGACGTGCGCTACGGTCCCGGCACGGGGTTCGTGGGTTTCTTCGAATGCGAGGACGACACCGAGACCGCCGGATCGCTCTTCAGCGCCGCAGACGACTGGCTGCGCGCACGGGGCCGGAAGACCGTGCAGGGTCCCCTGAGCTTCGGCATCTACGACGAGATCGGGGTGCTCGTGGACGGCTTCGACACGCCGCCGTTCGTGCTCACCCCGCACAATCCCCGCTACTACGGCCATCTGTTCGAGGAGAGCGGCTGGTCGAAGGCGGTGGACTGGTACGCGTTCCGGGGCCGGCAGGGCATGAGCGACGAAGGCGTCGACCCCCGGTTCGGCAGGTTCTCCGAGCGGGTGCTGAAGCGGACGGGGCTCACCCTACGCAACCTCGACCCGAAGGTGAACCTCGCGCGCGACGTGAAGATCGTGCAGTCCATTTTCAACACCGCCTGGGACGGCAACTGGGGCCACGTGCCGATCACCGACCGGGAGTTCGACCGGCTCAAGGAAGCCGTGCTCATGATGCTGATACCGGAGCTGTCCCCCCTGATCGAGGTGAACGGCAGGCCCGCGGCCTTCGCCCTCGCCCTCTGCGACGCCAACGTGGCGGTGAAGGCTGCTGACGGGCGCCTCTTCCCCTTCGGGTGGATCACCCTGCTTGCCCGGATGCGCACGACCGACCGGGTCCGCCTGGTGCTGATGGGCGTGCTCGGGGAGTTCAGGGGCCAGGGCCTGGAGGCGGCCCTGTACCACCAGGTGCTGCGCGAGGGAATCCGGCTCGGCTACCGGCACATCGAGATGTCGCAGATCGTCGAGACAAACGCCGCAATGCTCGCCTCCATCACCCGGCTGCCCGTCGAGCGCTCCAAAACGTGGCGGATCTACGAGAAGGACCTCTGAAGATGGCAAACCTGATCGAACCGAAGGTGCTGAAGGGCTTCCGCGACTTCCTGCCCGACCGGGAGGCGGCGCGCCTGGCTATCGTGCGCAGGCTCGAAGGGGTGTTCCGCGGCTTCGGCTTCGCGCCGATCGATACGCCGGTGCTCGAGTACGCGGAGGTCCTGCTCGGCAAGGGGGGGGGCGAGACCGACAAGCAGGTCTACCGGTTCACCGACCACGGGGGCCGCGACGTGGCGATGCGTTACGACCTCACCGTGCCGTTCGCCCGGTTCATGGCCGCGCACCTCGGCGAGCTCGCCCTGCCGTTCAAGCGCTGGCACGCGGCCAAGGTCTGGCGCGGCGAGAACACCCAGCGCGGCCGTTACCGGGAGTTCATGCAGGTCGACTTCGACACGGTGGGCACGGACTCCGCCTCGGCGGACCTCGAGATCCTCCTGCTGATCCGCCAGAGCTTCCTCGCGCTCGGGCTCGGCGGTGTGAAGGTGCACTACGCGCACCGCGGCGTTTTCAACGCGTTCCTCGCCCGCCTGGGCCTGGAGGCGAGCTCCGTCGAGGTGCTGCGGACCATCGACAAGGCGCGGAAAATCGGCCCCGAGAAGACCCGCGAGATGCTCGCCGAGGCTGCCGGAGCGCAGAACGCCGACCGGATCCTCGCCTACGCGGGGATCGAGGGCTCCGCCGCCCGGACCCGGGCCAAGCTCGCCGAGGCGGCCGGCGCGGACACCCCCGGGGTGAAGCGGCTCGTCGAGATCGGCTCCGCCCTCGACGACCTCGACGAGACCGGCACCTTCGTGCTCGACCCCTCGATCACCCGGGGCCTGGACTACTACACCGGCATCGTGTTCGAGACGTTCCTCGAACGCCTTCCGGCGATAGGCTCGGTGTGCTCGGGCGGCCGCTACGACGACCTCGCCTCGCTGTACACCTCGCAGCGCCTCCCGGGCGTCGGGGCCTCGATCGGCCTCGACCGGCTCATGGCCGCCATGGAGGATCTCGGCGAGGCCGGGGGGGCGACCGCCGGGCCCGCGGTGCTGGTGCTCCTGCTCGAGGAAGGGCTGCTGGCCGACTACCACCGGATCGCGGCCGGCTTCAGGGACGCGGGCATCCCGGCCGAGGTCTACCCCGAGCCCCGGAAGCTGGCGGCCCAGTTCGCCTACGCCGAAAAGCGGGGCATCCCGCTCGCGATCATCCGAGGCAGCGACGAGCGGGCCAGGGGGGTGGTGAACCTGAAGGACCTCAGGAGTCGGGAGAGCTTCGAGGGCCTTTCCCTCGAGGAAGCGACAGCCAGGGCTTCAGCGCTGCTTCGATAGCGACCATCGAATCGCCCGACATCGCGGCCGGCAGATCGGCCTGCGTGTGCCACTCCGGGTAGTCGATGTCGATCAGCAGGCAGGCGGGCACCCCGCGGCTCAGGAACGGCCACTGGTCGCTGACGACGTACTTGATCCGCCCTGGCTTTTCCCGGGCGAAGGGCTCCAACCCCAGCGACGCGCCCAGGGTGAACAGCATCGAGGTCATCAGCCGGCTCGGCGCGTGGTCGAACACGTGGGCGTCGAGGTCGAGCACCATGTCCCGCCCGCCCACCATGTCCAGCACGATCACCTCGTCGGGACGGCCGACCGCCTCGGGCGGGTCGGCTGCCAGGTGTTCGGCGCCCAGCGAGAAGGGGTTGCCGTCGATGTCGCCGAGGTCCTCGGCGTCGACGAACGCCACGGCCACGTCGCGGCCGAGCGAACCGATCGTCCCCCGGAGCCAGTCCAGGAGGTGGAGGAACACGGCGGTTCCCGACCCGCCGTCGTTCGCCCCCGGGATGGGCGAGCCGCGGAGTGCCGGGTCCGGTTCGCGGTCCGCGATGGGGCGGGTGTCGTAGTGGGTGCCGAGGAGAGTCATCGGCGCGCCGGGAACGCCGCAGCGGAAGACGCCGATGAGGTTGCGGCAGGCGGCGGTCCGGCGGTGGAACCGGGCCTCGAACGGCTGCACGTGCACCTCGGCGCCGGCCCCGGCCAGCCTGGCTGCGAGCTCGTCGGCGAGCCGGTCGTGGGCTGCCGACCCCGGCACCCGGGGGCCCAGCGACACCTGGCGCTCGACGAGGGCGATCAGCTCGGTACTAGGCGAGCTCGTGGACGATCTTACCATCCGCCACCCGCAGGTGAACCCGGCGGGCGGCGGGGTCCGACCAGGACTCGAACGCCGCATCCTCCAGGTGACGGGCCAGCGCCGCCTCGAGGCCCCGGGCGCCGGTTTCCTTCTTCAGCGTCTCCTCGACGACGAGCGCGAGCACGTCGTCGCTCACCGAGAGCTCCCGGCCCTCGAGCCGGAACTCGTTCACGTACTGCTCCAGCACCCGGGTATGCAGGATCAGGGCGAGCTCGTCGCGGGCGAGCGACGAGAACGGCACGATGCGCTTGAACCTGCCGATCAGCTCGGGAAGGAACCCGTAGTTCATGAACGTGCGCGCCAGCTCCACCTCGTCCTCCGAGTACGAGACGGCGATGCGGTCCTGGTCGCCCGAGAGCGGCTCCCGGCCGAAGCCGATGTGCTCCTTGCCCGTGCGCTCGATGACCCCCTTGAGCCCCGAGAAGGCGCCGCAGGCGATGAATCCCACGTCCTGTGTGCCCATGATCGCCCGGGGCGCGTAGTCGGCGTGCGTGTACTCCAGGGGCACGGGCATCTCGATCGACTCGAGCATCTTCAGCAGCTCGCGCTGCACGCCGAGCCCCGAGACGTCCTTGGTGGTGCCCTGCCCGGCGAAGACGGCGCTGTTCTGGCCCGAGGAGAGCTTGTCGAACTCGTCGAGGCAGACGACGCCGATCGCGGCGAGGGTCAGGTCCATGTCCGCGGCGTAGAGCAGCCGGGTGAGGATCGAGGCGGTGTCCTGTCCGACGTACCCCGTCTCGGAGAAGCCCGTCATGTCCACGATCACGGTGGGGAGGCGCAGGATGTCGCGGAAGAGGATCTCCACGAGGTAGGTCTTCCCGCAGCCGGTGGGCCCCACGAAGAGCATCGGCGCCTTTGGCGGGAGGCTCTCGCGGGGGGCGCTCTCGAGGTGCAGCCGGCGCAGCCGCGCCACGTGCCGGTAGGCGCCGAGGGCGATGGCGCGCACGGCCCGGTCCTGCCCAATGTAGCCAGCGGTGCGGATGCGCTCCTCGATCGCGCGCGGGGCGAGCACGGGGATGCGCTGCACGTGGAATGCCGTCTCCTGCTCGATGCGGTCCGGCCGTCCGCCGCGGCGACTCGGTGCCTGTATACCCTCACCCGCCTTTCTTCCTATAGTGTAGCGACACGGCCCCGGGCCGCGCAAGCGAGGAATCGATGGAAGCACGCAGCCTGCCCGTCTACCAGCAGCGGGACAGGATCCTGAAGGCGCTCGAGACCCACCAGGTGGTCGTGGTCGAGAGCCCCACCGGCTCGGGCAAGACCACGCAGATCCCCCTCATCCTCCACGAGGCGGGCTTCACGCGGCGCGGCGTCGTGGGCGTCACGCAGCCCCGGCGCATCGCCGCGGTATCCGTCAGCCGCTACATCGCGGACCAGGTCGGCTCGCCCATCCCCGGGACGGTCGGCTACAAGATGCGCTTCGAGGACCGGACCGACCCCTCGACGGTCATCAAGATCATGACCGACGGCATATTGCTGCAGGAAATGAAGGGTGGCCGGGACCTCTCCCCCTACAGCGTCATCATGGTCGACGAGGCGCACGAGCGGAGCCTCAACATCGACTTCATCCTCGGGCTGCTGAAGGGCGTGCTGGCCCGCCGGTCCGACTTCCGGGTGGTGGTCTCCTCAGCCACCATCAACGTCGCGGTGTTTTCGGCGTACTTCGACGGCTGCCCGATCGTCAGCATCGACGCTCCGATGTACCCCGTGGACCTCGCGTGGGACCCGCCCGAGGC
>Ga0315275_10008110_pt1 | contig 10210 bp, 9 predicted proteins | sample YL17G03_0_MG_FD_205557 | JGI IMG/M metagenome (GOLD analysis project Ga0315275, IMG submission 205557) | Sediment microbial communities from Yellowstone Lake, YNP, Wyoming, USA - YL17G03_0 | ecosystem: Environmental > Aquatic > Freshwater > Lake > Sediment | place: USA: Wyoming | collected...
GAACAGATACATAATCGGCACCAAAATGCTGTTCAAGCTGAATTCGTTCATCGACAGCAAGAAGGCCCCGAAAGGCTTCTTGCTCGGCAACATGTTATACAACGCGCTGATGAAGCACGACTACCGCGCGCTCGGCGCTTTCCACCACAAGTCCCTCTTCATCGGCATGATGCACTTCCAAGATCTTTACAATTACGACATAGAACGCGTAAAGCGCTGCTGCATCCATTATCTCACGCCGGAAGCGGTCATACCGTTTTGTGCCTTCAACGTCATCCCCGAATGGTATCGCGACAAGGTCCAGAACAAGTACGGCATTTCCTTCAAAAAATGGGAGAAAACATCTGGAAAACTCCTAAAGGATGATTTATACAAAAGGGATGTGAAAAAAATTAAAAACACAGAACTCTATAAAAAGACTTACGAAGGTTTCGTTTAGTTTGATTCTGCTCACTTTTAAATATTATAAATAACCTCAACCAAAATTCTATTTACCATGAAGATAATCCCTCTCAGGGCCGCGCTAAAGGACATGGCTCGTGTCGAGCTGGCGAAAGCGATACGCGACGGCGCGATTATTGTTTACCCCACGGACACGCTCTATGGCATCGGCTGCAACGCGCTGATAAAAGAGAGCGTCGAGAAAATCGCGAAGGCGAAAGACCGCGAGTCCGGCAAGCCGTTCTCAGTCATTGCGCCGTCGAAGGAATGGATAACCGAGAACACGCGCATAACGACCGACAACGCGCAGTTCGTCGACAGTTTGCTTCCGGGACCTTACACGGTCATATTAAAAGCCAAAGCAGACATCCCGCTGGTCAGCGCGGAGGGAAAGCTGGGCGTGCGCATACCTAAAAACGAGTTCTGCGACTTCATCCGCTCGCAGGGCGTGCCATTTCTTACGACTTCCGTAAATCTCTCGACGACCGCGCCCATATCCTCGCTTAAGGAAATCCCGCAGCAGATAGCCGAAGTCGCGGATTACGCGATAGACGCGGGCGAACTCAAAGGCGACTCTTCCAGAATTTTCGATATCAGCGGCAAGGACATGCAGATAATCCGCTGGTAAGGATCTATTTCAGACCGAAAACGCGATGCTATGATAAAGAGAAAGGAAAGCAGCGCGAAGAAAAAATGAACGAAGTATTTAAATAGTTTTTCTCCCAATATTATCAATTCAGTTCTTGCGGGGTGTCGTATGGTTAAGGGTGCTAAGGAAAGTCAATTTACAATAAAAATCGAGAACGTCGTCGCTTTTACATCGCTGAACATAAGCATTTCGCTGAACAAGCTCGTCAATAGCGTTGAAAACACGGAATATGCGCCCGAGCAATTCCCCGGTCTGGTTTACAGACCTACTAATCCGAGGTCAGCAGCTCTCATATTCTCTTCTGGCAAGATAGTCTGCACCGGAACAAAATCGATAGACATGGCAAAGGAAGCGATGAGGCAAGTTGTCGGTAAGATAAAGGATTCTGGCTTCAAGGTGCCTGACAAGTATCCGATACAGGTCGAGAACATCGTCGCTTCGGCCAGGATAAAGGCCAATCTTAACCTGGAAGACATTGCTTTCGCGCTTGAGAACGCTGAATATGAGCCTGAGCAATTTCCCGGACTAGTCTACAGGATAAGCGACCCGAGAGTCGCGTTCCTGCTGTTCTCGTCCGGCAAGATAATCTGCGCGGGCGCGCAGAGCGTCGAGGACATCCACGAGGCGCTGGGCAAGTTAAAGACGAAGCTGGAAGGCATCGGCGTGAAGGTCAAGCCGATGGCAGAATAAAAGACTTTAATCCAGGCAAAAAAGCCCCTTTATTTTTTCATTATAGTACATGCTTTCCCCTAGCGTTTTGAGTTTTTGGATAGCTTTGTTCCCATAACCGACCATTTGTAACATCTAAAATAAGTGTAAGCCTTTAAGGAAAAAAATAGAAAACGAGCGTGGGGGGATTCGGACCCCCGACCTCAGGCTTTCATCAATATCACCGGGATTTCTCCCTCAAATCTTCCAAGATTCCCGCGCATCAAGATGCGCAGAAACGTATAGAAGGCCAGCGCTCTATCCAGCTGAGCTACACGCCCGTAATTGTATATTAATACCGACTGGAATTAATAATATTTAAAGGTGCGAACTCATGGACTTCCGGAAAATCGAGCACAAGTGGCAAGAGAAATGGAAGGATCACAAAATATTTGAGCCGAAAGTCGATGCCTCGAAAAAGAAGTTCTTCTTCACGACGCCTTACCCCTACATTTCAGGCAGCCTGCACATAGGCCACGGGCGCGCCGTTGCAGAAAGCGACATATACGTCCGCTACATGCGCATGAAGGGTTATAATGTTCTCTACCCACTGGCTTTCCATATCACAGGCACGCCGGTGCTCGGTATTTCCGCGGCCATAGAAGCCGGCGACCAGGCCAAAACCGAACTCTACAAAGGTTATGTCAGGAATTACGTGAAGAACGACAAGGAGGCCGGCAAGGTCGTGCAGTCGTTCCGCGACCCCTGGAACATCGTCAACTTCTTCGTTCCTAAGATGGTCGACGAATATTCGTCGCTCGGCCTCAGCATCGACTGGTCGAGGTGCTTCACGACCGGCGACCCGGATTACCAGAAGTTCATAACGTGGCAGTTCATGAAATACAAGGCGAAGGATTATCTGATAAAGGGAAGCTATCCCGTGCTTTATTGCTCCAAATGCGAGAACGCGGTCGGCGAGGACGACATACAGGACGCCGATACCAACCCCGTGACGAAAATGGAGTTCACGCTGCTTAAATTCCAGCTGGAAGAATCGAAAGAGAACCTGATTCTAGTCGCCGCGACGCTGCGACCAGAGACTGTTTTCGGCCAGACCAACCTGTGGGTCAACCCTGACACGGAATACGACAAAATAAAAGTGGGCGGCGAAACGTGGGTCATAAGCAAGGAAGGCCGCGAAAAACTCGCCTTCCAGAAAAAAGACGTAGAAATCGCTGGATTTATGAAAGGCAGCCATCTCATAGGCAAGTACGTTAAAGCGCCCGGCATCGGCAAGAAAGTCATAATCCTGCCGTCGAGGTTCGTGGATTCGAATGTCGGCAGCGGCATCGTGACATCCGTCCCATCAGACGCGCCGTACGACTGGATGGCGCTCAGGGATTTGCAGACTAACCGTGAAGAAATAGATAAATATGGCCTTAATCATGATATCATCGCCTCGATAAAGCCGATTCCGATTATAAACATCCCTGGTTGGGGCGACCTGGCCGCGCTGAAAATTTCGGAGCAGCTTTCGCTAAAAAACCAGCACGACCCGCGGCTCGAAGAGGCGACGCAGGTCATTTATAGAGAGGGCTTCCACACCGGCACGATGAATCACAACTGCGGCAAGTACGCCGGCCTTAAGGTGACGGAGGCGAAGGAGAAGGTGAAGCAAGAGCTGCTCGATACCGGCCAGGCGGACCTTATTTATGAGACGTCGAGGGTCGCGTTCTGCCGCGATGGGACGAAAATCGTCGTGTCCGTACTGGAAGGCCAGTGGTTCCTGGATTTCAATGCCAACGGATGGAAGGATAAGGCGTACAAGTGCCTCGGGCAAATGGACTTCCTTCCGGAAACTAAGCGCAAGATGTTCGAGGACACTTTCGAATGGCTTGACAAGAGGCCCGCCGCCAGGAAGCGCGGCCTTGGCACGTCGCTCCCTTTCGATCACAACTGGATAATAGAGAGCCTTTCCGACTCGACCATCTACATGAGCTTCTACGTCATAAAAAATCTGATAAACAAACACCACATAAAACCGGATCAGCTTACCAGCGAGTTTTTTGATTACGTTTACTTGGGTCACGGCGAGCCCGCGCATGTGAGTAAGGTTACGGGAATACACACAGACAACCTGAAGGAGATGCGCTCGGATTTCGACTACTGGTATCCCAACGACCATCGGCACACGTATGTGGCGCATCTTTCCAACCATCTTTCATTCTTCATCTTCGCGCATGCGGGCATTTTCCCGGAGAACTACTGGCCGAAGAAAATCTCGTTCCATGGTTTCGTGCAAAGTGAAGGCATGAAAATGTCGAAATCCAAGGGGAATGTCATAACACTGCTTGAAATCAAAAACAAGTACGGAGCGGACACATTCAGGGCGTATATTTCGACCGCGACCACGCTGGAAGGGACGTTCGACTGGAAGACGAACGAAGCGGAAAACATGCAGAAAAACCTTTTCAACATCCACGAGATGGTGTCGGGAATGATACACGAGCACAAGCAAGAGGCGAAGCACAGGAAAGAGCTCGGCCCCATGGGGCTCGCGTTCATGTCCAGATTCGAAGCGTCGCTGGTCGAAGCCGGCAAGGCGCTCAGCGAAATGCGGCTGCGCGACTATGGTAACATAGTCATCCACTCGATCCCGTCATGGATAAAGAAGCTGGAGCGGCGGGCCGAAAAGGTCGAAGTCGCCACGGTTTACGACCTCATACTTGACAGATATATAAGGATGCTCAACCCAGTCATCCCGCACATCAGCGAGGAGATGTGGGAGGCGCTTGGCAGAAAAGGCTTCGCTTCGCTGCAGGTCTGGCCGGAAGCCGACAAAAACTTCATAAACGAAAGCTTCGTCGCCTGCGACGAGCTGTTGGACAGGTCCGTCGAGGACATACGCAGCGTGCTTAAGCTCGTCAAAATAGTCCCGAAAAGGATTTTCATTTACGTTTCGGCCGGCTGGAAATATGATTTCTTCAGGAAGCTCAAGGCAGAAATGGAAAAAACGCACAACATAGGCATGATAATGAAGAATTTGGCAGACAAGGAACACGCAGCAGAAATCGCCAGAATCGTTCCGTTCGTCGTGAAAGACTCGTCGCGCCTGCCGTCGTGCGTGCTTGACCAGAACAGCGAATTCGCCACGTTAATGGAGGCGAAGCCGTTCATGAAAAAGGAGTTCGGCCTGCCCGTCGAAATCCTGAACGCCGACGAGCAGAAGACGGAGCGAGCGGGCAAAGCGATGCCGGGAAAACCCGGGATAGAAGTTGAATAATCACTGGCATTTTACTTTTGGCCTGCATTTTCCGTTGGCGCATTTTTCGCAATAGCCACAATCGTTATCATCATAGCATTCCTTGGCGCTGCCGCAGTCTTTTATGCAGCCTCCCTCTTCGCTTGCCTGGCATACTCCGTCGCCGCAGCAGTTGTAGCATATTGAACCCGTGCAGGTGCCGCTCTGGCACTGGCTGCCAGATGTGCAGGTATCGCCACATGCTTTCTTGGTTGTGGTGCCTCCGCAGCTGCCTCCGCCACCGGATCCTGGAGGCGAGTCCTTGCAACTGGGCGACGCCGCAGTTATGGTTTCATCACAATGGAAATTTTGAACGGTCACAGTGGCGCTGGTGAATTTCTGCGCTGCGACATTGTGCCATCTGGAATTGCCTTCGCATCCTTTTCCTGCGCAATAGGAATTTAATTCAAACGGTAATTTCACGTTGGCAGTGTCGCAGCTGGCCTGTTCCCCGACCTTACCTATGCAGAGTTTTGCAACATTGCCATCGCCATCCCATTTTATCTCATAAGTGCCGCCATTCGTGTCCAGCATAGGGCTCGCCGCCCTGTAGAAGCCTGCCCCACACCATCCACCGTCTGGACTTCCTCCCGGGCTTTCGATGCAGTAGCAGCACGAACAAGCATGGCAATTGTAGAGGCTGGTTACTACTACATACCTGTTTTCCTGTGGATACCAGAGATAACGTGCGATGAAGAAATTCCTGTTTTTGGTATTGCTCATATCGAAAATTACATATCTCGTGTCTTCGCCTGCGATGGCGCTTTCTTTGGCGTCGGCAAGTTCGCCTGAATCTATATTCGATATGGTGAACTGGACAGAGCCTTTTTTGCAGAAAGTGCTGTCGGACATGCCGCTGAAACATGTCGGATTATTCAGGCCGCCCACATCACTGGGAACATTATTGTAGCAGGGTTTTGCGCTGCAGTCGCTCGGGACGTTGCAGTACGGGTCCTGCATAGTTCCAACTTTAATGCTGTTCAGGGAAACGTCTGTTTTCTCGTTAACTTCCATGGCACTACCGCAAGCGGAGTCGAAATGGTTGGCAATCACTCCTATCGTGCATTTGTATTTGGCTGCCCTAGGTGTCGTGAAGGTAAAAGTTTTTTGGTCGCTGCCCATGGGCAGGTAAGGCTGCGGCATGCACAAGTCATAGGTGCTTTTAGACGAGCACGAGGTGAAGCCGCTTGCGCAGTCCCATGAGCTAGTAAAAGAACTGACAGAAGAAGCGGATGCATTTGTGACACGGCTGGAGAAGGTTATAATGATTGTGAAAATAAATACACTCATCCAGCCCCTTTTTGACGCTTTCACAATAAAATGTTCGGGCCATGAGCTTAAATATCAATTTCCACTTTCTTCCCTACAGCGCAGTTCTGCTTGACCTCGATGATTTTTACACGCACCACTTCGCCTTCGTGCGTTCCGGGAACGAACACGGCGAATTTCTGGTACGCGCCAACGCCGTCGCCTTTTTTGCTGACGTCCTTTATGTAAAGCTTGATTATCTGGCCTCTTTTTACGGGAGGCTTCTTCTTTGTATACATGGTCTTCTTGGTATGGCATCTAGCCAGCTGAAAACCCCTGTGGCGATAGAAAGTCGGCATAAACAATATAAGGCAGGCTTCTTTAAAACCCTTGCCAAAACCATGCAAAAAAATCGAGGCTAAATCCACGTAAAATGGCTTTAAAAAGCTAACGGTCAGACCCGCACCGTAAAGAATATTAAGTTAACTGCAAATGCATATCAGTTATGTTGTCATTCGACGACTTGGGTGGGGGAAACTGGGAAAGATACGCTTCTTTTATTTTAAAGTCTGAAGAGGTTTTCCCTGACGGCATAAGGACCCCGAAAGAGGACTTTATCGACGTCGTGAAAGAAGGCGACGCCATAGCAAAAGTCGCCCTGCTGGAATCCAAGTATGTGGGCAACATATTCGGCTACTCGCTTCTGCCAGACGAAACCGCCAGCCACGGTATTAACGATGTGCCGGCGAATTCCAAGGTCATTTACATATTCAGCATAGTCATCAACCCTGAATACCAGGGCAAAGGCTATGGCAAGCAGCTTCTGTGGGAATTCATAAAGACGGCGAAGGCGAAGGGCTACGATTACGTGGCCGGACACTTCAGGCAGAATGGTTCCCTGCAGCTCATAAAGAAATTCGGCGCTAAAGAGGAGGGCGTATACCACAACTGGGAGAACATAGGCGAGGACTGCATAGCCTGCTGCCTGAACATACACCAGATACAGGAGCCATTGCAGCCGGAGTTGAAAACCGACAACCAGAGTACAGGCCTTATTCAAATGCCTTCTCCGGAACAGGCCATAATAACGCCGGTTCCGAACGTGCCTGCCGTTGCCACTGACATGGCGAACCAGGGAATCGAACCGCCTGCCACGTCCATGCATTTCTGAGCTTTAGCTGAAAACCAAATTCTTAAACGGGCGCACACAAAATATTAAATACAGATGGAATTGGGATTGCGGTGAATCTTGATGGCTTTTCTTAATAAAAAGTGCAAAAAAGAAAAAACCAAATTAGTTAAAGGTAAAAAACCTTACATAAAGAAAATCTGCAGCATTTCTAAAATCGAGGTCTGGCTGGTCGACGGCGAATACGTGCGCAGGAACATCTGTGAGGACTTCGTCAATTTCGACCACCACTACCACATGAGCATAATACCTAAGAACGAGTTCTGGATCGCCAAAGAGGCGAAGCACGACGAGACCCGCTACTACATCGACCGCATGCTGACAGAATACAGGATGATGGTTTCCGGCGCCAGCTACGAGGCAGCGAACATGAAAGGCGAGATATTCGAAAGGGGCGAGAGAAGCAAGTCGGAAATAATGAAGAAGCTGGGCAGGAAGAGGATGCACAAGAAGGAAATGCTCGCCAAAGTGCACAAGAAAGTCCTGAAAAGCTACAGTGACCACGGCAAAAACCTGAAGGTATGGATAGTCAACGGAGAGCTGGTCAGGGACTTCTTCTACATCGACTTTGCCGGAGGAGGTCACGACAAAGTATATCATTTCATTCCCGAGGGCGAGGTGTGGCTTGACGATGACATAGCCGCCAGAGAGCGCAAGTTCATCCTCATACACGAGCTGCATGAACGGGCTCTCATGTCACGGGGGAAGGACTATCCACACGGCCACTGGAAGGCGACGCAAGTAGAGGATTACTTCCGCCACCACCCGCGCGGCATAGACAAGGCCATAATGAAAGAAATAGCTAAACAAACGGCCGGACGGAGATAATCTTTTTAAATATGAAAACATTTATTACTTATGAGTAACCAAAAATTACCCCCTTACGTTACATGCGATGGTGAAAATCCAAAATGCCCAAATAGTCATCGAATCCCAGTCGACGGCGGAGCGATAATAGCCGGAAACAACGTAAAAACAAAATGGAACATTGGTGGTCGTGAGGTACCGGAAGATCTTCTAGATATTGTCGTGTTATGTGAAGGGCAAAGTAAAGTGGAAAAAGATCCGGATGGTCGTGATTATTTTGGCCAGCGCGTGTGTCCTTGTGCAGGAAAATATCATTCCAGAATGCACATCTACAATCTCGGAGCTTCCCTTACTGGAGGAAGTTACACTTCTCAAGAAATTAACGACTGGCTTGCAAAAAGATTGCCAGAACCAGGAAAAGCACCAGCATCGGGCGGCAAATACCCAACTTAGAAATAAAATGAACGGACACTTTCTGCCTTCTTCGAGCATCTACGAGCAAGCAGTTTCAGGAAAGGGGCAATAACAAATAACCTAATAGAACGCTATCACGAAACGTTCAGGGAACGCGACAAGGTAATGCGTGGCTTCAAGTCCATGCCGACCGCACAGGAAACGATAAGCAGTTTCAGAACCTATTACAACTTCATTAAACCGCACCAATCGTTAAACGGAATGACACCTGCACAGGTTTGCGGGATAGGCATTCCAAGCCAAAACGTTTGGCTGGAATTGATTAAGTTGGCGAATTCAAGTAAGGGGGTAAAATATGTTTAAACATTTCTTTAAAAGTAATAAAAGCAAAAAAATAATTGATATGTTAGCTCAATTTGTATTGAAAAGCATAAACATATTGTCTATAATCATAATTGCACTTATTTTCATGTATGTTTTAGGGTTGTCAGAAATCACAATCGTGTTATTCATAATTTTGGCTTTGGTGACGCTCTTCCTATTAAATCACTTAAGGTTTACGATATGAATTGGCTTCAACATATAGGAAAGGATATTATGTATCTTTTCACTAAGATGTTTTTAGCATTAATCGCCACTTTATTTATGATTTTATCTATTTTTTCAGGAAACACAGTTTATATTTTAATTTCATTTCTTTTCGCTGAAATAATGTATAGTTTGATAGCTGTTGATTTGATAACATATTATTTGTATGGTCTAAAGAAATATGTTGAAAATGAACCCGAAAACTCAAAAATAATCTTTCTTGTTTTAATATTAATTATATTTTCTCCGATATTGGCTATGGTAATATCTTTTACAGGTGTTGCTGCCATATATGGCGGTTTATTCATAGTCACAGTTGTGAATCGGATAAAGAATATTTATCAAAAGAGAACGAAGAAAAAACAAAAGATTTTTCCGAAACCCATAGTTGCAACAGCGAAAGGTGCTTTTAGTAGATAATTTTTTAATCTTATTTAATCCCCTATAACGTCTTCTATCAGACGACCATGTAACAGGTGAAACTATGAAAAAAGATATGACGGAGATGAAACAGAACCGTCCACCGAAAGCTTTATAAACCTCAGAACCAAGTAATTATCACTTACAAATAGTGAAAACATTTGAAATAACTGAAAACGAATCTGAATTAAAGGGATTTGAGGGTGAATAAATGAATCCTTTGTATATGTTCGGCAATGAAAATGAAATCCAGAACAGATTGATGATCTGGCTCATGCGGGAGAAAAATTAAGGGATGATTATGAATCAGCATGCATTCGTTCGTCTCGCGACAAAGGTGGAGAACATGAAATTCTACGGCCGCCAGGCAGAATTCTCGAAATTCTGCGAGGGCTACAACGAGCGCTTGACGCCATCATAGATATAATAAAAAAGGAGCTGCGCGAAGGGATGCAAAACGGGATGTAAGGTGCCAGAATGATGATAATAAAAAAAGCTACTGTCG
>Ga0315275_10008111_pt1 | contig 10209 bp, 5 predicted proteins | sample YL17G03_0_MG_FD_205557 | JGI IMG/M metagenome (GOLD analysis project Ga0315275, IMG submission 205557) | Sediment microbial communities from Yellowstone Lake, YNP, Wyoming, USA - YL17G03_0 | ecosystem: Environmental > Aquatic > Freshwater > Lake > Sediment | place: USA: Wyoming | collected...
GTCTCCCCCTCGCGCACCGTGAGGGAGAAGCCCTTCAGCACCTGCTTCGGGCCGAACGCCTTGTGTACCTCGCGGAACTGGATCACGACGGCCTGAGCAGGGTGAGGGCCCAGAAGGCGTCGAGCACCAGGATCATCTCGGCGCTGCGGACCACCGTGCGCGTCGTCGCGTCGCCCACGCCCTCGGCGCCGCCGCGGGTGTTCAGCCCGAGGAAGCAGCCGATCATGGTGATGACGAACCCGAACGACGACGCCTTGATGAGCCCGAACGAAACGTCGAACGGCACGTAGAAGAGCCGCAGGCCGCGCAGGAACTCGGCGCTGGTCACCGGGAGGAGCGTGGTCGCCGCCAGCCAGCCCATGGAGATCGCCGTCGCCATCGCGAAGGCGACCACGATCGGGAACATCACCGTGCCCGCGATCACGCGCGGAAGCACGAGGTAGGCGTGGGGGTCGTAGGCCAGCGTCTCGAGCGCATCCACCTGCTCCGTGACACGCATCGTGCCCAACTCGGCGGCGATGTTGGCCCCGACGCGTCCGGCGAGCGCCAGCCCCGTGAGCACGGGGCCCAGTTCCAGCATGGTCGTCTTGCCGACCAGCGCGCCCACGAAGTAGAGCGGTACCGCGGAGGTGACGGTGTACGAAGCGAGCAGGGCGAGCACGATGCCCGTGAACGCCGCGATGAACAGCGCGATCGGCAGCGAGTCCACGCCGATGCGTCGCATCATCGGGAAGACCTGTCGCCCCCACGTGCGCGTGTCCGGCACCGCGCGCAGGAGGTCCGCCAGGAAGTGACCCAGCAGCCCGAAGGTCCCCACGAAGCCGACGCTGCGCCGTCCCACCGCTGCGAGCATGGGTGGCAAGATACGGCGGGTCCGGGGGGAGGACAAGAATGTGATGGACGAGCGGAGGCCGCGCCCCTCGGCGCGCCGTGTCCGCTAGGCCGCGAAGCTCGCCAGTGCCTTCCCGACGTTCCCCTCGCGCAGCCGCTTCAGCGCGCGGTCGCGCAGCTGGCGGATGCGCTCGCGGGTGACGCCGAGCATCCCGCCGATCTCCTCGAGCGTGTGCTCCCTCCCGCCGTCGAGGCCGAAGTAGAGGCGCAGGACCTTCGCGTCGCGCGGCGGGAGGGTGCCCAGCGCCGCCTCGATCTCCGCCGAGAGGAAGCGGTCCATCGCCTGGTCCTCGGTGCTGGGCCCATCGTCGGAGACGAAGCGCTCGATGAGCGACCGGTCGCCGTCCGGGTCCAGCGGCGCGTCGAGCCGCACCTCGCCGCTGTTGAGCGCGGCGAGCGACTGCACCACGTCGAGAGAGAGGCCGGTGGCGGACGAGATCTCCTCCGGCGTCGGCTCGCGGCGCATCGCCTGGCGGAGCGCCTCGGCGGTGCGGACGATCTTCGAGAGGTCGGCCGTGCGGTTCAGCGGCACCCGCACCGTGCGGCCCTGCCGCGCCAGCGAGGCGAGGATCGCCTGGCGGATCCACCACACAGCGTACGAGATGAACTTCACGCCCTGGTCGGGATCGAACTTCCGGGCCGCGGTCATCAGGCCGACGTTCCCCTCGCCGATCAGGTCGGTGAGGGGCAGGCCGCGGTTCTGGTACTTCTTGGCGACGGAGATGACGAACCGGAGGTTGCGGCGCACCAGCTCCTGCATCGCCTCCTGATCGCCCGCGCGGACCTTCTTGGCGAGGGCGATCTCTTCGTGAGGCTTGAGGAGGGGAGTGACCGAGACCTCGTACAGGTACTGGTCCAGGATATCCCGATCCGCCTCGCCGGGCCCCAGGGGCATCAGGGGCTTCGAGGGACGCCGGCGCTTGCGAACGGCCGTATCTGCCATGCTATTCCTTGTCTTACGCTCGAGCCGCCACGCGGCGGCGCCGCGAGTCTGGGAAATGGCCAGCCGGTCATACCCGACTCCGGCGCCAAGGTTCTCCGGTCGGTTGACTCGCGCGGGGCACGAAAATACGTTTCTGGGCTCCGAAGGGAAGACCCCCCTCCCCTCGGACCCCTGGGGGCGTAGCTCAGTTGGGAGAGCGCTTGAATGGCATTCAAGAGGTCAGGGGTTCGATCCCCCTCGCCTCCACCAGCGGGAATAGCTCAGTTGGTAGAGCACAACCTTGCCAAGGTTGGGGTCGCGGGTTCGAGTCCCGTTTCCCGCTCTGGGCGGTTAGCTCAGTTGGTTAGAGCGCTACGTTGACATCGTAGAGGTCACAAGTTCGAGTCTTGTACCGCCCACTGACGCGCCCATAGCTCAACTGGATAGAGCGTCTGACTACGGATCAGAAGGTTGGGGGTTCGAGCCCTCCTGGGCGCACCTTGGGGCAGAGGACAGGGGGTCAGGGGTCAGGGGGCAGGGGCAGGGATCTGACGGCCGACGGCTGACGGCTGACGGCTGGTTTTCGCGGGGCGTAGCGCAGTCCGGTTAGCGCGCCTGGTTCGGGACCAGGAGGCCGGAGGTTCAAATCCTCTCGCCCCGACTCGAGTAGCTCTCTTGCTCGCTGGAAGTACGCGCCAGTAGCTCAGCTGGATAGAGCGTCAGCCTCCGGAGCTGAAGGTCGCAGGTTCGACTCCTGTCTGGCGCACTTGGGGCCGCCGATTCGGGCGGCCCTTTTGGCGTGGACGAGGTCGGGAGGCTGCCCTCCTGCGGCGTCGACATCGTCGACATCGCTGACGTGATCGCCCACGCCCGCTCGCGCGACGGCTGCTGGTTGACAGAAGCGTACCCGCGCGTTATGTGGTGTAAGCACTTTCGGTCCCGAGTTCACTCTTCCCCGCAGGACGGCACGGGCACAGCAGCCCGGTTGTCGACCCAGCCGCCCGCCGGGGCGTTCATAGCCCCACAGCTTGAGGAGATGCGTATGAGACGACTCCGGTACATAATCGGTGCGCTCCTGGCGGTGCTATGCGTTGCGCCGCTTCGCGCGCAAGAACCCACCGGCGCGATCCGCGGACTCGTTATCGACAACGAGACGCAGCAACCGCTCGCGAGGGTCACAGTCGCGGTCGGGAGCCGCGGCGCGCTGACCCAGGCGGACGGCCGCTACCTCATCACGGGGGTACCCCAGGGCACGGCCATCCTGCGGGTGAGGATGCTCGGGTATGCACCGGCGACGCAGCCCGTCACGGTCGTGGGAGGCCTGACGGTCGTCGCCGATGTCGCCCTGACCCCCCAGGCGATAAGCCTGGCGGACATCGTGGTGACCGGCTACGGGGAGCAGAGGGCGGGCGACGTCACCGGCGCCGTGACGCAGATCTCGCTGGAGGAGTTCAACCCCGGCCGCATCGTCAGCCCGGCGCAGCTCATCGAGAGCAAGATCGCGGGCGTGCAGGTCGAGGACAGGAACGAGCCGGGGGCCGGTCGCTCGATCCGGATCCGCGGCGGGACCTCGGTCAACGCCAGCAACGAGCCCCTGTACGTCATCGACGGTGTGCCTGTCGGCACCGGCGCCGGCGGGGGGCTCTCCGCAGGCCGCGACCCCCTCAACTTCCTGAACCCCGACGACATCGAGAGCATCACGGTCCTCAAGGACGCCTCGGCTGCGGCGATCTACGGGGCGAACGCCGCCAACGGCGTCGTGCTCATCCAGACGAAGTCCCGCGGCGGGCGCCTAGGGCAGCAGATCACCTACAGCAGCAGCTTCTCCGCCTCGACCGTCACCAGGCTTCCGGAGATGCTGAGCGCGGCGGAGTACCGGACGGCCGTGGGGCAGCACGCGGCGGGGAGCGCCAATCAGCTGCTCAACGCGGACACCGACTGGTTCAACCTCGTCAGCCGCACCGCGTACGGCCAGGATCACAACCTGTCCCTGTCCAACGCGAGCGAGAGGCTGTTCTACCGCTTGTCGCTTGGCTACCTCAACCAGGACGGCATCATCCGGGGTTCCACGACCGAGCGGCTTTCCCTCGGATTGGGCTTCCAGCAGCGTCTCTTCGACGACCGCCTGGACCTGCGCGCCAACCTGAAGGGCTCGCGCGCGTACGACCTGTTCACGCCTGGCGGCGTGCTCGGAAACGCCGCCACGATGGGGCCGACGCAGCCGGTCTATGATCCGGCCGCCGCGACCGGCTACTACGACTGGACGGCGGCGCCGCCGTCCGCGGACAACCCGGTGGCCATCCTGAACCTGGCCTCGGACCGTGGCGTGACTTGGCGCAGCCTCGGCAACGTGCAGGCCGACTACCGCATGCCGTTCCTCGAGGCGCTGCGGGCCAACCTCAACCTCAGCTACGACGTCGCCAGGGCCGATCGGAAGACCTTCACCCCGAGCACCCTGCACAGCCAGCTCAGAGAATTCCACGGCAGCCTGTATCTCGCGAATCAGAGCCAGGTGAACACGGTGCTCGAGGCGTACCTGAACTACGTGGCCCCGCTGGACTTCGCGCCCGGCAACATCGATCTGACCGGCGGCTACTCGTACGCGCAGTCGCACGCCGAGTATCCCTGGTTCCGGGCCCAGGGCCTCAGCACCAACCTTCTCGGCGACTACGGCGTCTCGACCGCCGCGACGGTGCAGAACATCGAGAACATCGTCGACAGCAAGCTGATCTCCTTCTTCGGACGGTTCAACTACAACCTCAGCGACCGCTACCTGGTGGCGCTGAGCGTCCGTCGCGACGGTTCGTCGCGCTTCGGGCCGGGCAACCAGTGGGGCACCTTCCCATCGGTGGCCCTCGCGTGGCGCGTCTCGCAGGAGCCGTTCATGAGGGGCTTCGGGGCGCTCTCGGACCTCAAGCTCCGGGCGTCCTGGGCGAGGACCGGCAATCAGGCCTTCGGCGACTACCTGCAGTACTCGACCTACACTGTGGGTGACGCGCTGACGCAGGTGCAGTTCGGCAACGAGTTCGTTACGACGATCCGCCCGAGCGCGGTGGACCCGGGCATCCGGTGGGAGGAGACGCGCTCCTACAACGTCGGGATCGACTTCGGCTTCAGGAACCAGCGGCTCAGCGGGTCCGTTGACTGGTACGACAAGGAGACCACCGACCTGATCTTCACGGTGCCCGTCGCCGCCGGCACCAACTTCTCGAACTACGTCACGACCAACATCGGCAGCATGAGGAACCGGGGCGTCGAGTTCAGCCTGAGCGCCCGGTTGCTCGACGGGGGCCGGGACGGCCTGAGCTGGAGCGCCGACTTCACCGCGAGCCACAACGCGAACGAGCTGCTCAGCATCTACGGTGAGGCGCAAGATATCCGGACCGGGAACGTCTCCGGCGCGGTGGGCACCAGGGTCCAGGTCCTCAGGCCGGGCGAGCCCGTCAACTCGTTCTTCGTCTATCAGCAGAAGTACGACGCCGCCGGGAAGCCGCTCGAGGGACAGTACGAGGACCTGAACGGAGACGGCTCCGTCAACGAGAGCGACCTCCGGCCGTTCCACGATCCGGCGCCGAAGTGGACCCTGGGACACACCTCCCGCCTGACCTACGGCAACTTCGACTTCGGCTTCACGCTACGGGCGTACCTGGGGGCCTACGTCTACAACAACGTGGCGTCCGCGAACGGGTTCTACGAGCAGCTTACGCGCGGATCGCCGTACAACCTGCACACGTCGGTCCTGGAGACCGGCTTCGTGCGCCAGCAATACGTCTCGGACTACTATGTGGAGGACGCGTCGTTCCTGCGCATGGACAACGTGACGCTCGGCTACACGTTCCAGTACGCCGGCCGGCCGTGGCGCGCCTTCGCCACGGTGCAGAACGCGTTCACGCTGACCGGCTACAGCGGCGTGGATCCTACCGCCGGACTGAACGGCCTCGACAACAACATCTATCCGCGCTCGCGCACGTTCACCGGCGGCCTGAGCGTTCGGTTCTAGGGGGGGACGGAGACATGAACATCAGACCAAGCAAGGCGTTCGCGGTCGCCGCCGCCCTCCTGTTCCTGGCCGCGGCCGGCTGCACGGACCCGACGGTGGCGCCGAAGAGCACCGTCACCGAAGCGAACATTTTCACGGACCAGAACTCGTACCGAGCATTCCTGGCGAAGCTGTACGCGGGACTGGCCGTCACCGGACAACAGGGCCCGCACGGGAATGCGGACATCACGGCCAACGACGAAGGATTCTACAACTACGTCCGGCTGCTCTGGTGCCTGAACGAACTGCCGACGGACGAGGCGGTGATCGGCTGGGGCGATCCGGGACTCCCGGACTTGAACCGGGGGACTTGGTCGACCTCCAGTCCCTGGCTCGAGGCGATGTACTATCGCGTCTTCTACCAGGTGACTCTGGCGAACGAGTTCCTGCGCCAGACAACCGCTGACAAGCTGGCGTCGCGGGGTGTCGGCACCACGCTCGGGGCCACCATCCAGCAGTACCGCGCCGAGGCCCGGTTCCTCCGCGCCCTCAGCTACTGGCACGGGATCGACCTCTTCGGGAACATCCCGCTTGTCACCGAGGACGACCCGGTCGGCGCCACGCCGCCGGCGCAGGCCACTCGCGCGGAGATCTACGACTACATCGTGACCGAGCTGACCGCGCTCAGGGACTCGTTGGCCCCAGCGGGTGCGGGCATGTACGGCCGCGCGGCACGCCCGGCCGCAGACATGCTGCTGGCGAAGGTCTACCTGAACGCGGGCGTCTACACCGGCACGCCGCAGTGGTCGGGGGCGCTGACCGCCGCGCAGGCTGTCATCGCCTCGGGGGCGTACAGCCTGGAACCCGTCTATCAGCACAATTTCCTGGCCGACAACAACACCTCGCCCGAGATCATCCTCCCCGTGACGTCGGACGGCCAGCACACGCAGACGTGGGGCGGCACCACGTTCCTGGTCCACGCCTCCTGCGGGGGCAGCATGTCGCCGGCCACCTACGGCATCGACTACTGCTGGTGGGGGCTGCGCCTGAAGCCGGAGGCCTACAACAACTACGCGGCTGGGGATGGGCGGGCCTCGTACTTCTACACGTCCGGTCAGAACGTCGCCGTGACCAGCACCACCAACTGGAACGACGGGATCGCCGCGCCCAAGTTCCAGAACGTGACGTCGACCGGGGCAAGCGGTTCCAACGGGACCCACCCGGACACGGATTTCCCGCTGTTCCGCCTCGCCGACGCGTATCTGATCTACGCCGAGGCGAATCTGCGCGGCGGCGGCGGCAGCGCGGCCACGGCGCTCACCTACGTGAACGCCCTCCGGCAGCGCGCGTACGGCACCGGGCTCGGCATCATCACCGCCGGGCAGCTCACGCTGGACTTTGTCCTGGCCGAGCGGGGCCGCGAGCTGTTGTGGGAGGGCCACCGCCGGACCGACCTCGTGCGCTTCGCCTTGTTCACGGGCGGCACGTACCTGTGGGCGTGGAAGGGTGGCACGCAGGCCGGAACGGCGTTGGCCGCGCACTTGAACCTCTACCCGCTCCCCGCGTCCGAGCTGGTGGCCAACCCGAACCTGACGCAGAATACGGGCTACTGAGCCCGGCGCTCCAACGACGTTCCACGTTCGGTCCGCAGCTCCGTCGCCTCGGCGGCGGAGCTGCGGGTCGTTCCTGAGCCATCGGACCCGATCCGTGTCGCCTGGACTCCGTCTCGCCGCAGCAGGGCTACTCGCGCTCGCCGCCACGGCGTGCCACGACGCGTCCACCCGCCCGCCCGTCTCGGATCCGCCATCGTCGGAGCGGCCGGTGCTGGCTCCGACGTACCGCCCCAGCGGCCACATGGCGGCCGGCGACGTGTTCGTCCACCTGTTCGATTGGAAGTGGCGCGACATCGCGAACGAGTGCGAGCAGGTGCTCGGGCCGGCGGGATTCCGGGCGGTCCAAGTCTCGCCGCCTCAGGAGCACAGCATCACGCCCAGCCACGACTGGAGCGAGCGCTACCAGCCGGTGAGCTACAGCATCGAGCGGAGCCGCTCGGGGACCGGGGCCGAGTTCACGGACATGGTGAACCGCTGCCAGGCGGTCGGTGTCGGCATCTACGTGGATGCCGTCATCAACCACATGACCAACTACCCGAGTCCCGGCGTCGGCAGCAACGGCACGGCCTACACGAAGTACAGCTACCCGGGACTGTACGCATCGAGCGACTTCCACCCGGCGTGCACGGTCGACAACTACCAGAGCGCCGCCAACGTCCAGGACTGCGAGCTGTTCTCGCTGCCGGACCTCAACACGGGCCGGCCGTCGGTTCGACAGAAGATCGCCGGCTACCTGATCATGCTCGCCCGGCTGGGCGTCGCGGGATTCCGCATCGACGCGGCGAAGCATATCCAGCAGGTGGAGTTGGACAGCATCCTCGGCAGCGTGGATGCCACGATGGCCGCCGAGGGGCGCCCGATCCCATACTGGTTCCTCGAAGTGGTTGGCGGCTCGGGGGAAGCGCTCGGGCCGCGGGACTACTTCGGTGCGGCGTACGGCTCGGGCGGCGCGGCGGACATCACCGAGTTCACCTTCACCGGCGTCGGCAACAAGTTCCGGGGCGTGGGCGGCGAGCACATCTCACAGCTGAACCCGAACGGGCCCGCCGGAAGCCAGTTCTCTGCGGCGGCGTGGGGGATGATGCCCTCCGACAAGGCCGTGGTGTTCCTGCAGAACCACGACACGCAGCACCAGTGCGGCCTCGGCTATCGCCACGGCAGCGTCTTCCGCGTCGCGAACGTGTGGATGCTCGCGCAGCCCTACGGCTACCCGTCCATCCTGTCGAGCTTCGCGTTCGACTGTCCGGCGGGGAACGCGATGGGGCCGCCGTCGGACGCAGACGGCTGGACGAACGACGTCACCTGCGCCACGAGCCTGGAGACGGCGACGATCGGCCAGTGGGTCTGCGAGCACCGCGACCCGTCCATCCGGAACATGGTGCGCTTCCGCCGCGTCGTGGCGGGCACCGACGTCAACCACTGGTGGGACAACGGCGCCAACGCCATCGCCTTCTCACGCGGCGACAAGGGCTTCGTGGCGTTGAGCCGGGAAGGCACCACCGTGACGGCCACGATCGCCACGGGGATGCCGCCCGGAACCTACTGCGACGTCCTCACCGGCGGCCGGAGCGGCGCGGCCTGCGCCGGCACCTCCGTCGTCGTGGACGCCGCCGGCGCGGTCCAGCTCCGCCTCGACCCCAACTCGGCACTCGCCATCGACGCCGACACGCGGGTGTCGGCGGGCGCGAGAGAGGCGCCCGTCACGGGGCGCGGCGCGCCAGCACGAGGGCGCCGTAGGCCGGCAGCGCCACGGCGCCGCCGCGCTGGACGCGGTCCGTCAACAGGTCGCGCGCGCCGTCCACGGCGACGCCCGTGACGGTGAACCGCACCTGGCGCGGGCGTGCGTTCACCAGCACCAGGGTGCCGCCCCGCCGGTAGGCGATGACGTCGCGCGGCGCGCTGATCTCCACCGCCGCGAACTCCCCCCTGAGGAACACCGAGTCCGTCCGGGCGAGCTCGAGCACACGCCGATAGAGGGGGCGAGAGGCGAGCGTGTCGCGCTGGGCCCACACGAGCGAGTCGCGCACGAAGAGGCCCAGCTTCTGTTGGCTCTCGACCTCCTGCCCGTTGTACAGCAGCGGGCGGCCCGGCAGCAGGGCCGTCGCGACGAACGCCGCGCGCGCTCCCGCCGCGCCGCCGAAGAGCGTGACCGGCGGCCTGTCCCACGCCGTCTCGTCGTGGTTCGTGGTGAAGCGCAGGCGCATCCCGCCGGCAGGCAGGCCCCGCACGTCCGCGACCTCGGCCCGCACCAGGCTGTCCGCCCACGCTCCCCGCCACACCCCCTTCAGGCGGCTGTACGCGTCCCACGCATACGTCAGATCGAAGCCGAGGCTGTGCATCTTGAGGTCGCCCCACTCGGCGAGGAGGAGGATGGGGCGCGGAACGGCGGCGCGCAGGGCCGGGAGGCACTCCGACCAGAAGGCGTCGGGGACGAACCCCGCGACGTCCACGCGGAAGCCGTCGAGCCCCATCTCCACGAGCCAGTAGCGCATCTCCGCGATCATCGCGGCGCGCAACGCGGGGTTGCGGAAGTCGAGCTGGGCGACGTCGGTCCAGTCGGTCAGCTTGCCCTCGGCGTCGCGCGGCACGGAGATCGCGCCGCTCGAGTCGCGGACGTACCAGTCGGGATGCTCGCGGATCCAGGCGTGGTCCCAGGCGGTGTGGTCCGGCACCCAGTCGAGGATGACCTTCATCCCCCGCTCGTGCGCGGTGCGCACGAGAGACCGGAAGTCCTCGGCGGTGCCGAACGCGGAGTCGATCGCGTGATAGTCGCGCACCGAGTAGGCGGACCCGAGCGACCCCTT
>Ga0315275_10008112_pt1 | contig 10209 bp, 7 predicted proteins | sample YL17G03_0_MG_FD_205557 | JGI IMG/M metagenome (GOLD analysis project Ga0315275, IMG submission 205557) | Sediment microbial communities from Yellowstone Lake, YNP, Wyoming, USA - YL17G03_0 | ecosystem: Environmental > Aquatic > Freshwater > Lake > Sediment | place: USA: Wyoming | collected...
TTCCTGTCAGTATCATCCATTTCCTTCAGAACGCCTAGGCCATGCGGATTATTGAACCTTTCTCATAGGGACCTAGATGCCTGATCACCTTCGAGACAACCGAGTCAATCCTGAGCCTCACCTCGGAAAAGCCCATAGGGGAGGAGAGGCGATTGGGGTACGGAGGAAAAGCGATGAAATGTCCGAATTGCGGAGCGAGCATCCTCGATGGATCGAGCTTCTGTCAGAGATGTGGTCTACAGGTCGGGACCCCTCAGTTCACATCCTCCCATCTTCGACCCCAACCCACGAATGACAACAAGGTGCTCTGGATAGTCGTAGTAGTGGTGATAATCGTGATCGTGGTTCCCATCGTTCTATCGGCCGTGCTGTATTTCATGGTCCTAGGATTCGGGGGCACGTCGACACAAACCCCAGAGGCAATGTATCAGAAGAGCACGATAGCGAATGGTCAGGAGATCACGATCGTGGCCATAACGAAGACCGATGTGCCGTGGGACGACGTGACGATACAACTGTCTGATAGCACGAACATCGCCTCGTGGACCCCGACAAAGGCACTGCAGAGCACAACTGTAGGACACAACTACTCTACGTCGACTCTGACAGGTCTGACAGTATGCCTCTGGTTAACCGACGTATCCGGTAATGGCTTCGTGAGTGGCACGGACTATTTCACCGTATTCACATACGGTGGTGCAACTGGCTTCTCTCCCACCACCCAGTACTCTGCGGTCTTGCTCTACGAGCCCGCTGGTGAGCGGTGTGGCCAGGCCATAGCGTTCACTGGCTAGATAGATGGTCCGGGCAAAAGCCCATAGGGGAGGAAAGCCAATGCTGCAGCGGAGTGGAGTGGGCGATGAAGTGTCCAAATTGCGGGACTGAGATCCTACCGGAAGCAACATCATGTTCAGTCTGCCTTCACTCCCTAGAATCTTCGGACGAGCAAGCTCCTCCATTCTCGCAGAGACCGCGGGTGCCTCTTTTGGCAATTGGCGTTGTGGCGGCAATTGCTGTCGCCATGTTACTAACCGTTGCACTGTTTCTGCCCTGGGGTGACCTGAACGGTAGGCCCAACAACCAGTCGAGCGCCGGGACTCTCATACTTACGATGGTCAATCCGTTCCACTTCGGGGCTGGCCCATGCAATTACACATTATACCTCAACGGTCAGCAGGAGTCGAACGGGACTATTCCGGCCGGTGAATCGGAGATCTTTGAGAAGGACTTCTCGTGGAGTGGTTCAGAGTTGACGATTCAAGTCCACATCGAGGTTCTAGGAAGAAGCACTCAGCCAGAAGACAGAACATTAACCCTGACCTCAGGAGAGGTTGAGAGGCTTGCCATAATGCTTCCGACGACCTAGACTTGCTGATGCATGCATTAAGTGGTGCTCTGAACGATCAAACGGCTCGGAAGTGTGTTTCATGTGGCGGGCCTATGTGAATAGGAAAAGGAAAGGGGTTTGTGCCGAGTCTCGGAAAAGCCCATAGGGAAGGGCAAACCCGAAAGCATAGGAATCGCATTCACCCCCCGAGGAGAGTGATGGTTTGGTCAATGTGTATGAGTGCAATGTGTGCCATGTCCTGTTCGGGAAACATGCCCCTCAGTGTCCGGTTTGCCACCATGGAGCGCTATCCATGGTTGGCTCCATTGTGCCTGAGAGGGGACAAGAACAACCACCGTGAATGGGCAAGGCGTCCATCAGAAAAGACCATTACCGAGGAAAGGCGACGTCATTATCTACCGGCAAGAAAATGGAGTCCAGAGCCCGCCCATTTCATACCTGCAGTTATAGCATCCAGCTTTAATCACCGGTAGATTCCGGGCCATAATCCAGGACAAGCCCTCAAGAGCCTATTGCAAGTTCATGACATCAATAAGCCAGTAACCGTTCCTCATGACAGGATTTCCGGTCTTGATTTTGATTTCCGATTTGAAAGAAGGCCCATCAAACACGAAGGTATGATATTCGCCATTCTCACCACAGTAGGTTATCGGGGCGTCTGTTGCCTGTCTCCTTAGATCTTCAATTCGCTCCATCCAGGCCAGATCAATCCTTTTTCCTAGGTCGTCTCTCGTCAGGAACTTCGAATCGAGTGCGACAACGATTGCCTTGAAGCCCGCTCCGATGAATTCTTCTATGATCCCTTTCTGATCCATGTTCCACAAAGGGAATATTGACCCCAATCCTGCCTTGCTGGTAACTCTCTCACACCATTCCCGGTTTTGTCGGACATCAATGTCTCCGAAAACAACTCCTTCAGCGCCCTTAGACTTCAATTCCGTAAGAGCTCCAAGGAACATCTCTTCATAGTTGTCATTGCCCACTTTTCTCTGGATTAGAGTCTTTCCGAGTGCATCTGCCTGTTTCCGAATCAGTTCTGCCCTGACACCGTGAAATGCGACTCTTCCGCTGTCTTCGCGATATGTATTGAGGAGATATTGGACATCAAACCCTTCAGATACTGCTTTCCAGTATGCCGAGCAGCAGTCCTTACCCCCGCTCCATGAGACCGCAAACAGTACAATCACCTAACTCGATTGCTAGACCTAATCTTGCGTATGCCCTTTGGGGCTAAATCAATGACGGAACTACGATTGATTCGGAACGAGTCATCCACGAGAATAGAGTCTATTGGAGACGGACCGTACAGATGGAAATGCGAGCCGAACACTATCTACAGCAGAAAATCGAGGCATGATACCTCCATTTCTTCATCGATGATCCTGGCTCCCCGTTCTAGTCACCAGTAAATTCCGGTCATAATCCGGGCCCTCGCACATTTTAATTTCCTCGTTCGAATTAATATTCAAACCGCGGTTCTCGTCTGTGATCGGTTGGTGGGAATCCAGTGTAACGAAGGGACTCTTGGATTCAATCAGATGAAAGGCAGACCAATGTTTCTGTGCGGAGAATTCCCTGCAATGATTGAACCTCGTCTGTTATCAGTCTGGATAGGTCCTCAATGCTTGGCACCTCCGCTATTGCCAAGATGTCGCAATGTCCAGTCACTACGGAGACCGCCCGGAACTCCTTCATTTTTCTGAGCTCATGGAGAGTCTTGCCGACTTTTCCTCGCGCAACTGATATCTCCACGAAGACCTTCATTTCAGCACCTCGTTATGTATCATGGCTCGGCCTGCCACGGAAGGGCGGACATCTCCAATGGCTGCCATCACCGCTCTTCCCCTATTTCGATCGTCCTGTAAGTGGGTGTGAAACCCTCCGGATGCTCCATCGTGATGAGATTTCTCTGCCTCAGCGCGACGATATGCTTCAGGACCCTGTCCGTCGGGACGCCCATGATCCTTCCCAGGTCCTTCACAGATCTTGGAATGTCCTTAGCGAGTTCGAGTATGAGGCTCCTTTCGAACTCCTCTCCTGTTGCGTTCTCGATGATTCTCTCGAGTTCCTTCGGGTCAAGCTTCTCATTGTAAGCATTCCCCTTATTGGTCAGATTCAGCTCCTTCCCAACGAGGGCCAAGACCCTGAATGTCTCTGACGCGCTGGTTGCTCCTGCCATTCTGGAACTCAGGTTCGCATCTGTCCTCGCCTTGCTCGGACCAAGAAGCTCGATCTGCTTCGTGAACTCAGATACCACCCTCGAGAACCGTTCCCCTTCAGAGGCCGAGATCCACTCGAGCCGCAACCTTTCAGGCTCGAGGCCAGCCCTCTCCAGGAGTTTCCTTATCATCTTGATTCGCTTCTCCGTATACAGGTTGCCTGATATGTAGTGGCAGTCGCCTATGTGACATCCTCCCAAGAGGATCCCGTCCGCGCCGGATCTCAGCAGCTCAAGGATAATGTGAGGGCTGAGCATCGCTGAGCACATCACTCTGATCACCCGGATGTTGGATGGGTATTGGTATCTGCTCACTCCGCACAAATCGGCCCCTGCGTATGAGCACCAGTTGCACAGGAACCCCACGATTTTCGGGTCCCATCCGTCATGGCCTGTGTGCCCGTGGTCTTCGGCTGTATGGGAGGGGTGGTGTATTTCCGCCATAATCTTCACACCTCCTCCAAGGCTGCTCTCGCCATGGCAAGCAGCTGCTCGTCCGAATAGTTTGCAATCGAAATCGCTATCTCAGGGCACGCTGCCCTGCAGCAGCCGCATCCCTTGCACGATGCTGCGATGACTTCTGCGATTCCGTGTTCATTCTTCCTGACAGCGCCGTATGGGCATACCTCAACACACATCCCGCAACCGCTGCACTTGTGCTCATCCACGATGCTGACCACGCCTTCAGCTTCAATGAACTGCTTCGAGAGAATCGTATTCGCCCTAGCTGCCGCGGCTAGGGCCTGAGAAATGCTCTCACCTATCAGCCTTGGGGAGTGGGCGAGCCCGCACAGGAATATGCCGTCTGTTGCGAAATCGACAGGACGGAGCTTCATGTGCGCCTCGAGGAAGTAGCCTTCCTTGGTGAGGGGCACCTTGAGCATCCTCGCCAGCTCTATGTTATCAGGGTTCGGGTGAACCGCAGCATTCAGAACGATATAGTCGGCCCTGATCCTCACGAGTTGCTCTATGAACTGCTCTTCCACATTGACAAACAGATCATGCCCCTCCTCAGTGACCTTTGGTGGATTGGATGGATCGTATCTCAGAAAAGTGACTCCGAGCCTGGCAGCCTCGTTGTAGTGCTCCTCTGCGAACCCATACGTCCTGATATCCCTGTAAAGGACGAACACATTCGTCTCTGGGAATTCCTTCTTGATCTTCACTGCATTGGCCATCGCTGTGGAGCAGCATATCCTTGAACAGTTCGGGTGCTCTTTGGTTCTCGAGCCTACGCATTGTATTATCACAACATTATCAGCCTTGAACCTCTTGTGAGCTAGCAGGCGTCCAAGGTCCGTCTGCCTGATCACCTTTGGATTCCTTCCACGCAAATACTCCGTCGGATCGTACTCGATTGCGCCTGTCGCGACGATGATGACCCCGTGCTTGATGCTCTCGCCGCTCATCAGCTTGGTCTCGAAGTTGCCAACGTACCCTTTGACCTCTTCGACCAGGTCACCAAGGTGGAGCTTGACGTCCTTGTTGTCGGAGAGTTCCTGTTTGAGCCTCTCCATGGTATGCTGAGGATCCACGCCGGATAGTGTGTGATAGATGCCCCTGAGGTGCCCCCCGAGCTCCTTCTCCTTCTCGACCACATGGACCGCGTATCCCGCATTGGCGATCTCGCGGGCTGCGCTCATCCCGCTGAGTCCTCCGCCGATGACCAGCGCGACCGGCGTGACGGGAATCTTGGGCTGCGGAAGAGGCTCCAGCTTCGCAGCCCTTGTCACGGCCATATTGACCAGGGCCTTGGCTTTGTCAGTTGCCCTCTTTGGTTCTCGCATGTGCACCCAAGAGCACTGATCTCTGATGTTTGCCATTTCGAACAGATACTTGTTGAGCCCTGCTTCCCGGAGAGTAGTCTGGAACAATGGCTCATGCGTTCTCGGGGTGCAGGCCGCGACCACTATTCTATTGAGATCGTGCTCCTCGACTGCCTGCTTGATCTTCCTGAGCGCGTCACCTGAGCAGGTGTATAGGTTCTTCTCCGCATAGACCACGTGCGGCATCTTGGAGGCATGCTCGACAACTGCAGGGACATCAACGACCGAGCCGATGTTGACCCCGCAGTGGCAGACGAACACACCTATCCTGGGCTCATCTCCTGATACATCCCTTTCAGGCGGATACTCCTTGATCGTTACCAGCTTGCCTCTCTCCCTAGACAGAAGTGCAGCCACTTTTCCTGCAGCCCCGCTCGCTTGCGCTATGGAGTCGGGGATATCCTTCGGTCCCGAGAACAACCCAGACACGAAAATTCCTGGGACTGAAGTCTCAACAGGCGAGAGTTCATCCGTCTCGCAGAAACCAAACTTGTTGAGCTGGATTCCGGTCATCTTGGCAACTGTCTCGGCCATGGGAGGCGGTCGCGCGCCGGACGACAGGACCACCATGTCGAACTCGTCTTCCAAGATCTCGGGGCCAACGTGGTGGATCAAGGCGAGGTTGTGCGTCTTCGGATCTTCGATCACGTTTGGAACCCTATTGTTCCTTTCGACTTCGACTCCGTACTCGTTCTCTGCCCTGGATAGGTATTCCTCGAACTCTTTGCCGAACGCACGCGTGTCCATGAAGTATATCTTCGTCCTGAGACCTGGTACATGTTCCTGAGCGATCACAGCTTCCTTGAGTGCGGCCATGCAGCAGTAGGACGAGCAGTATGTGTTCCCCGTTTGCACATCCCTAGAGCCGACACACTGGATGAAAGCCAGTCTCTTCGGGACAATGCCGTCAGATGGCCGTGCGATATGCCCCTGGGTCGGGCCTGAGGGACTGAGCATTCTCTCGAATTCGATGTTGGTGAGAACGTTTGGGTAGACGCCATGGCCATACTCGACCTTCTTCGAAGTGTCGAACACGCTGTACCCAGGGCTCAGAATGACAGCCCCGACGTTGAGCTCGATCTGCTGGTCCTTCAGGTCATAATTGATGGCTTCCCTCTTGCAGGCTGGAGCGCAAAGCCCGCACATGGAGCACGGCCCGCAGTTCAGGCATCGCGAAGCCTCTTTCACGGCCTCGTCTTCGGCGAGGGGTCTCTCGACCTCTTCAAAAGTGGTCCTGCGCTTCCTGAGCGCTATTCTTTCGCGCTGGACCCGATTCTGCAACGGTATTTGCCCCTTCATACGAGCCTTGACGTCTTCCAGCGAAACCACATACCTGTCCGGCTCCTCGGGGTCTGGTTCAATGCTTTCGCCCCTGAGGTACCGTTCGATGTATTTGGCCGCCTTGTTGCCAGCAGCGACAGCCTCGATAGCAGAGGCGGGACCAGTGACGGCGTCCCCTCCTGCGAATACGCCTGCGATGTTCGTGCTCAGGTTCCCCGGATTCACCTCTATGGTCTCCCACTTAGTTGTGACAAGGCCCTCTGGATTCAGCGTCTCTAGGTCGGGGCCCTGACTCACGGCCGGGATCACATTGTCCACTTTGATAGTGAAATTGGAGCCCTTGATGGGAACTGGCTTCCGCCTGCCCGACTCATCCGGCTCGCCCAGTTCCATCTTAACGCACTCGATTGCGCTGACTTTTCCGCGTTTTTCGATGATCCGCACAGGAGCGACCAAAAAGTTCATCTCGATTCCTTCTTCTCTGGCTGCTTCGATCTCGGATTCTATGGCAGGCATCTCTTCGATCGTTCGCCTGTACAGGATGAAGGTCTCAGAGCCCAGCCTCATCGCGGTCCTGGCAGCGTCCATAGCAGCGTTCCCTCCTCCGATGACTGCAACTTTCTTTCCAAGGGCGACCTTCTCACGCCTTGCCACCTTCCGCAGGAAGTCGATGCTGTGGATCACACCATCCAGGTCCTCTCCCTCTATGCCAAGCCTCAGGCTCTTATGGGCACCCACAGCGATGAAGACGGCATCGTACTCATTTCTCAACTGATCGAGAGTCATTTCCTTGCCGACGGTTGTGTTGTATTGGATGGCCATGCCTGCCTTCAGAAGGAACTCGACATCGGCCTCGAGCACCTTCTTCGGCAACCTGTACTCAGGAATACCCCACCACAGCATCCCGCCTGGCTTTCCCGAGGCTTCGAAAACCCTGACGTCGAACCCCTTGAGCGCGAGCCGGTAGGCCGCAGTGAGTCCAGCTGGTCCCGCGCCAACGATTGCCACCCTTTCCTTCTGCTTCTCCAAGCGAGCTTGAGGAAGGCCCACTCCATGCTCTCGAGAGATATCCCCAACGAAACTCTTCAGGGCAGCGATGGCAAGAGGAGCATCGACTTCCTTCCGGTTACACGCATCCTCGCATGGGTGGTGGCAAATCCTTCCGCAGACAGAAGGCAAGGGGACCGTATCGAGGATTAGGTTGAGAGCTTCTCTGAACTTCCCTTGGGCAATCAGGGCAACATAGCCTTGGGCACTGAGGCCTCCAGGACACGCATTCGTGCAGGCAGCCACTCCTCGCCTGTCTATGGTGACGATGCCGGGGACAGCTTGAGGGAACGGCATGTATATTGCCTTCCGGTTGATCTTCCCCATGTCGAACTCGCTGGGTAGGATCACGGGGCAGACCGGGATGCAATCGCTGCACCCATTGCACTTCGACTCATCGACGTATCTCGACTTCCTCAACACTTTAACAGTGAAGTTACCTGCCCTTCCTTTGACCTCTGTGATCTCAGAATACGTCATCAGTTCGATGTTTGGATGACCTGAGCAGTCGGCCATTCTTGGCGATAGTATGCACATCGAGCAATCGTTTGTTGGGAAGGTTTTGTCGAGCTGTGCCATCGTGCCCCCGATGCTGGTCTTGTCTTCTACAACATAGACTTTGAATCCGGAGCTAGCAAGGTCGAGAGCAGCCTGCATTCCCGCTGGTCCGCCTCCGACCACCAGGGCGGCTCCAACAATCTTCTCTTCGAAAGTCTCCTCCCCGTTAGCCTTTGTGTGACTCTTAATCTGCAGCTTCGTGTCCATCACTCGCCCCCTGTCAATGCCGGAATTGACCCATTGAACGAAATTCAATCTCTGAGGACAATTGCCATCCGTTGCCCAGACCGTATTCCACTTGCGTGTTCAGATTTCGTCTTTTCTGCATATATTCAAGGCGGTATCTCGCCCGGTTTGGACCATCTCCTGTTCGAACTCCGATACGGAATCGTGTAACGTTGTTATTAAATATTTTGCAAGTCGATACGGAAAATCAGCCATTCTGAGGAAACAGGGGGAGAGATAGCTGCTTGCGCTCGTGAGAATACACGTGCCATTAACTGTTCATGACCCGAAGACGGGCGTCACGAGACAGGTCGTCGACCATGTGTGGGACTACGTCTTCGAAAACCACAAGAAGTGGCACACCGACGAGGTGAAACCCCTCTACATGACCCGCAGGTATCTGCAGGAGGATACGAGCCTGATCGTCGATGCAAAGAGCCCGGATGCACTTGCCAATTTCCTGACAGAGAACATCGCTACGATAAAGGATGTGCGGGGAATTTGGGTACTCAACATGGCAAAGATGAGGTTCTTCAAGACTCCGCAAGAGCATCATCAAGATCTTTCTAGGTTTACAGTGACAATAGATGCGATGCCGAAGCACATGCACCAAATATATGAGAGCATCTCGGCACTCAAACCAGGAAGGGACATCATCATCATCTATGTCGCGCACACGTTCCAGTCTCCTACCGCTTCTATCATGGTATCGGTGTTGGCAAGAAGTACGAATCACGTGAACGCTTTTGTCAACGACTACATCAGACCACTGGAGGGCTTGGTGGACGCAGACATAACCTACATAAGCAAGACAGTGCGACTTGCTTCGCCCAAAGAGTGGAAGGAATCTTTGGGTCCTTTTTTCGTTGCACCCAATGGAGACCCCATAAAGGACATTGATGTGGACGATGATAGTCTACTAGCAGGCTGCTAGCAGATGTCATTGGCCATCTCTAGCGGCGAACGGAATCTGGTTGGTTGCGCGACTCCGCACCGTTTTCCGACGCCGCGATCGAACCGCTGCCAAGGGAAGAGTCGGGTTGTGAGACTGCTACTGTGCTCGGTTGATCCTGGATTGCAGAGACCATGGGGAAGGAAGGGCGACCCGATTTTCTACCGGTAAGAAAGTGGAGTCCGAAACCCGCCCATTTCATAATGGTGGTTATAGCTCCCACCTTTCATCACCGGTAGATTCCGGGCTATTATCCGGGCCCTCGCACATTCGACTGGCGAATCAGGATCAGTGCCGGTTTCGACTGCAAATCGGTGCTTGACTTACGATCTCAATGACCTCTTCAGAGCAATCAGAATAGCACTTCCTCACCCATCGCAACCTTTCCGTTCCTGATGGGCACACCCTCTTCCTCAACATGCTTCCTTCGTCCAGCAGCTGCTTTCGGATCTCCTCCGAAACCGCCGTCGGACTTGACAACGCGCCAACAGGGTACTATCGGGTACAAAGGGTTGTTGTGCAGCGCATTCGCCACTGCTCTGGTGGCCTTCGGTTTCCCGATCATCCTGGCGATCCCATGATATGTGCAGACCTTCCCCTTCGGGATCTTGAATGTAGCAACATAGACTGCCGTCTCGAAGTCAGAGTAATCGCTCAGATACCGGACGATGTCCTCTACTGTCTTGATGTCTTCCTTTCGCACGTATCTCACCGCCGTCCTTCCCATGTCCACATCTAGGTGCCTATTGAGACT
>Ga0315275_10008113_pt1 | contig 10209 bp, 7 predicted proteins | sample YL17G03_0_MG_FD_205557 | JGI IMG/M metagenome (GOLD analysis project Ga0315275, IMG submission 205557) | Sediment microbial communities from Yellowstone Lake, YNP, Wyoming, USA - YL17G03_0 | ecosystem: Environmental > Aquatic > Freshwater > Lake > Sediment | place: USA: Wyoming | collected...
CTTTTCTGGATAGGGCTGGCAGTTGCTTTGGTGCTGCGCTTCGCGGAGTACCTGTCCTACAGAGTCCCGGCGCTGCCGACCATTCCTCTGAGCAACGTACAGATCGTGAGCTCGCAGTCGAGTACCGGTCCGCTGTCAGCGATCCAGTATATCGATATGAACTTGTGGCCCTGGCTGGTCGCACTGATCTATCTCATCCCCACAGATATATCGTTCTCGACGTGGTTCTTCTGGGCGGCGCGCATTGCCGTCATCGTCGCAGCGGCCGCGGCCGGCCTGACGACGGCAGGATCAGCCAGCCAGAGCTGGCTTCCGGCAAGCTACCAGGCAGCGGGCGCGGCGGCAGCGCTAGTGCTGTGGTTCGGGTGGCTGGCGCGCCGCCACGTCGTGCAGATACTCCGGGTGGCCTTCACCCGCGGGCGCAGCGAGGGTCTGCAGTCAGACGGCGCCTTGTACCGGTGGGCGCTGCTGGGACTGGTGCTTTCGACGTGTTACATGGTGGTGTTCTGCAGTCTGTCGGGATGCCGGCTCCCGTTCGCGCTTGCCCTGATCGGAGTCATCGTCGGGTACTACGTGCTCTGGGCGCGGGTGAGAGCCGAGGTCGGGATGGCGTTCATCTGCCTTCCCGTGGACATCAGCGACCTGATGGCTGTGCCAGGCGGCTATGCCAGCTTCCGGCCCAGTGAGATCGTCACCGCCGTGACCATGAGATGGACCACCTTCACCTGGTCAGCCACCGAAGCTACCCCTGCGATCGCGGCCGGCAGCGTCCTGGAGTCGTTCAAGATCGCCGACGCGGCACGCATCAACAAGGTCAGCCTGGGCGGCGGGATGGTCGCGGGCTTCCTGGTATCGCTGTCGGTCGGATGCATCGTGGTGCTCACAGGGCTATACCGATACGGCTTCTTCGGAACCCGGGCAGGGACACTCTTCCTCTGGCCTACTCCGCCGATGGTGAGAGACGGCGGACAGATCGTCGGTTACCTGACAAACCCTCCACCCGCGGCCGACGGGAATGTGCTGGCCGCGATGGGAGTGGGCGGTGCAGCGATCATCGTCCTCGGCCTGCTCCGGCTACGCTTCTGGTGGTGGCCCCTCCATCCCGTGGGCTATCTGATCGGGAACACCTGGGGATCCCAGATGTATCTGATCACGTTCTTCTTCGCCTGGCTATGCAAAGTGCTCGTCATCCGCTACGGCGGCCTGGGCCTTTACCGGAGAACCTTGCCGCTAGCTGTCGGCCTGATCGTGGGAGACCTGCTAAACCAGATGTTGTGGGGAGTCATCACGACTGTCACAGCGGGCCGTGTGTAGGCTTTCTGGGCCAGCTCGGCTTGCGGGAGGACTGGGATGCAGATTCGAACGGTGATGTATCTGAGCTTTGCGGTAGCATTGCTGCTCGCGAGCCCGGTGCTGGGAGCGCCGGAGTCGGCGCTGGACATCATCCGAGAGGAGAGTCCTATGTATGTGAGAGTTGGTACCAGCCAAGGCGATTTCGTGGGTGATACCGATGCCGTGATTCAGCAAGCCATCGATGCGGCCGGCGCATATGGGGGCGGAACGGTTGAGCTTAGCCCCGGCACCTACACTCTCTCCGACTCGGTGCGGCTGCGCTCGAATGTCCGCCTGCTCGGTGCGGGGCATGATACGATCCTGCGCAAGTGCGATGAGGTCGCCAGCCGCGCCTCGGTCGACGCCGAATACAGCCAGTCGGAGGTGACCGTCGAGGACCCCTCGGGATTCCGGGTCGGAATGGGTGTGATGGTGAAGGACGATGCGTCCAGTTTCTGGACTGACAGCCTGGCGAGGATCACCCTGATCCAGGGCAACGTGCTCTTCTTTGACCGACGGCTCATCGAGAATTACACGACGGAGAAGGACTGCACGGTCTCCTGCACGTTCTCGCCCGTCCTGTTCTACGGGGTGCACAACGCGACTGTCGAGCGCCTCACTGTGGACGGGAACCGGCGGCATAACCGTGAGATCAACGGCTGCATCGCGGGTGCGATCTTCCTAAGAGAGACGACAGCCTGTCGGGTCGTGAACTGCATCGTCCGGGACTTCGCCGGCGATGGGATCGACGCGGAGATCAACCAAGACACTGTCATCGAGGGCTGTGGAGCGACAGGCATGACGGGCCACGGCATTCATCTGGGATCGGGCTCGGCCCGACCGACGGTGAGGAACTGCAAGTCGATGGGCAACGATGGTGTGGGGCTGTTCCTCTGCTGGCGAGTCCAGAATGGCATCTTCGAGGGGAACGAGCTTCGAGGCAACCGCCGGGACGGCATCTCCATCGGGCACAGGGATACCGACAACCTTTTCCTGGACAACGTGATCGCAGGCAATATGGGCAATGGCATCTACCTGCGTCCGGAGAAGCCCAACAACGCGGGCAACCGCAACACATTCCGCGGAAATACCATTGAGGACAACGGCCAGTGCGGCGTTCGCATTGAGCCGAGCACTACAGACATAATGCTCGAGCGGAACGTGATCCGAGACACGAGATCCGGGGCGTCGCGAACGCAACGAGTCGGGATACTCGCCGAAGAGGGGACAGCGCGCATATCGGCCGGCGGCAACACCGTCAGAAACCACGCTTCGGCGGATTTCAAGGGAAAGATAGAGGTGATTGGCAGATGACGCACCCCTCAAGCGGCACGATTGCCCACACCGGGCGCGATCAGAGAACCGGCGGCGAAGTGAGGCCGGTCAGAATAGGCTTCATCGGCGCGGGATCGATGGCGCGATCCTGGCTGGACAGCTTCAGACACACTGAATCGACAGAACTCGTGGCGATTTCGGACCTGAGCCCGGAACGGGCCGAAGCAGCAGCAGCGGAGTTCGAGATCCCTCACGTGCATCATGGCTTGGATATCTGCGATCGCGACGACGTCGACCTGATGTGCATCATGACCGGCGACAACGCGCACGCGGAGCCATTCGTCCGGGCACTCAAGGCGGGCAAGCACGTGATCGTCGAGAAGCCTCTGGGCAACACCATGGAGGATCTACACGCCATGTGTGCGGCCGCGCGCGACTCCGATCGGAAGATACTCGTCGGGCACGTGCTTCACTTCATGCCGTACTTCATACAGGTAAAGGAGTTGATCGACCGCGGTGAGCTTGGAGAGCTGTTCTACCTGGAGGCCGATTACATCCACGATCTCCGCAACCAGGCGCATCACAGCAGGTTCAATGCGGCCACCGGCATGAACTGGTGGCTCCAAGCGGAGAAGCCGATGGTGGGCGGGGGGTCGCACCCCATCGGAGCGCTGTCGTGGTTCCTCAACTCTCCCCCTGTCGAGGTACAGGCCTGCAGCCATCGTATGGTCTTCCCGGAGATGGTGCATGATGCGAGCATGGTGGCTGTCTTTCGGTTCGCCTGCGGGGTCATAGCCAAAGTGACAGCTCTCTATTGGTGTGTGACGCCGTACGCGGATGCCAATCATCTCGCCATCTACGGTACCAAAGGTACCATCCGGCGCCAAGCCATCTGCCGGGACGGGAAGGAGGGCTTTGTTCCTCTGCCGATCCGGTGGGGTGAAAGCGGGAAGCCGGTGCTGGCCGAAGCCACGCACATGATTGACTGCATCCTCAACGATCGTGAACCCGGAGTAGGCTACATCGAGGCAGCACAGGCAGCGGCGGCAGGCATCATGGCGGAGGAGGCGGCGCGGGAGCGCTGCGCGGTCTCCATCCCGACCTTCGAGGAGTACCGCAGAGAGGGGCGATGAGATGAACCGGATGAAGCAGATCAGACAGGTCATCTCCGGCAAGCCGGCCGATCCGGGCGAACTCCCGGTACTGATGCTGAGCCAGGAGTTCGACGCGCGGTTCTGCGGCCTGACCTATGAGCAGTACCTGTCATCGGTTGAGAAGCTGGTCGAGACGCAGCTCCGGTGCATTCGCGAGTTTGACTACGATTTCGCCTGGATGCACCTACACGACCTGATAGAGTTCGAGCCGCTCGGCGTGCCGGTCAGGGGTGGGGACAACATCGTGCCCGGCTCGGCCGGCCATCTCCCTGCCACTGACGACATGGTCAGCGGCCTGCGCATCCCATCCGGTTTGCGCTCGGCTGGCCAGATGCCCCTGTTGCTCGGCGGGATCAGAGGTGTAGGGGAGCAGCTTGGTGATGATGTGTGTGTGATGGGTCGCGTGTCGGCTCCCTTCTCCGCCGCCATCTTCCTCTTTGGAATTGAGGAGGGGATGGTGATGACGATGACTGAGCCTCAACTGCTGGACAGGGCGATTGCCTTCTGCGAGGGTTTTTGCATCGAGGTGGCGCGGCTGCAGATCGAGGCAGGCGCTCACGCGCTCTGGGTGGGTGACTGCAATGCCACCAGCCATCTCATCTCGCCGGCAACGTTTCGGCGCTTCGCGTTGGGGCCAGCGAAGCGGCTGCTCCAGGCGATCCGGGAGATGGGCTGCATCGCCTGGTACTACCCAGGAGACGACGCCCCCGATTCGCTGACGGCCTCTGCTGAAGCATGTCCCGACATGCTCAACCTCACCTATGGGACCGACCTACCCACGATGCGTATGCGGCTGGGTAATCGGCTGCCATTGTCGGGGAATCTGCACCCGATCGAGCTGCTCGAACGCGGCTCACACGAAGCGATCCGAACAGGGGTGAAACGGCTGGTCTCGGCAGAGTCAGGGAATCCGTTCATCCTCGGCTCCGCTGACTGCGTGACGAGAGATACCCCCGCGAGCAATGTGCGCGTCGCGATAGAAACCGCCCGCACGTGAGCGGCACTCCCGCGGGCTTCTCCGAGCACCGGCATTGCGATTGCGCTTTCTCCCGGCTCGGGCTCGGAGCATGCGCAGTGGCTGCGCTTGTTCTCGGCTACGGGGCCCGCTTGGCGACGACTGTCAGTCGGCAGAGGAGGGTGCGTGCCGGACACCCCGTGCCGCACCGGCCGACACGCCGGGCGGAGGTAGCGCCCCTGTCCTCTCCGCCCGTGTGGAACTCGGAGCGCTGTGATCTGGTGTGAAGGAGATGAGTCGTGAGCGAAGCACTGCGGCAATCCAGGAGGAATGTGATGACTACGCTGATGATGGCGTGTGTGATGGTTCTGACGATACTGCTCGCCACGGCTGCGGACGCGATCCCGGCGTTTCCGGGAGCAGAAGGCTACGGCAAATATGCCAAGGGAGGGAGGGGCGGCGAGGTTATCTACGTAACCACGCTCGAGGATTCAGGCCCCGGCAGTCTGCGTAGCGCGCTCGAGGCATCTGGTCCGAGAAACGTCCTATTCAAGGTCGGTGGAACAATCACGCTGAGATCGCCCATAGTGGTCAGCAATCCCTATCTCACCATCGCTGGTCAAACCGCGCCCGGCGACGGGATCGCGATTAGGACTACCGGCTTCGCTGCAGATAAGAACACCATCAACACCATCAGTGTGCGCACCCACGACGTTGTGATCCGGCACGTCCGTGTGCGCCCGGCATCCACCGTCGCCTTCTTCCGCGAGGACAACATCAGTGCCTCATGGATGGATGCCATCGGCTTCTGGGGCCCTGACGCGCATGGCTGCATTGTCGACCATGTTTCGACGAGCTGGGGATGCAAGGACGAGATGCTTGCCTGGGACGGTCCCCACGACATCACCATCCAAAACAGCATCCTTGCTGAGGGCCTCACACCCAACCGGCACTCGAAGGGATCGCTCATCGGTGGACGCGCCAATCAGGTGACGTTCTACCGCAACCTGTTCGCCCACAATGAAGGCCGGAATCCATACGTCAAAGCGAGCGACCGGGACGATGCACCTGCAATCTTCCAGGTCGTCAATAACGTTATCTACGACTGGGGACGATATTCCTCCGAGATCGGTTGCGACGATTCGCGCTACTGGTCCCCCAATCCCGGTATGACCTATGCCAATCTCATCGGCAACTACTACAAGGCAGGTCCGAGCACCGATCGCCTTACCTACGAGATTCTCGCCTGCCTGAAAGGTCGGGTCAAGGTCTACGTGGCCGGCAACATCGGGCCTCACCGACCCACCGAGTCGCAGGACGAGTGGGACCTCGTCGGTCTGCGGTGGCTCGGGCTTGATCAGCAAGCCCCTCCCGGGACACCTGCGGATGCATCCATCTTCAGGGCGGACTCGCCATTCGACACACCCCCTGTTCCCATCCTATCAGCGGCTGAGGCCTATGCGGATGTGCTCAACCATGTCGGGGCGACCAGGCCCAAGCGTGATGCCGCTGATCTGCGCATCATAGCCGATGTCAGGAACGGCACGGGCCGCATCATCGCCGATCCCTCGGAGGTCGGCGGCTGGCCTGATCTCCCAGTGGTCAGCAGGCCGGACGACTACGATACCGACGGTGACGGGATGCCTGACGCCTGGGAGCTGGCACGCTTCGGGACCCTGGCGCGCGATGGTCGCGGTGACGCGAACGCCGATGGGTACACGGACCTCGAAGACTTCCTGAACGATGGGGTCGCAGACCCCAGGTAGCAGCCAAGGGTGGCGGCGTAGGGGGCGTCGAGATCGGCAACGGAGGTGGCAGAGATGGTGAAGAGACGGACGATCAAAGTGGCATTCATCGGTGGCGGCAGCATGGGCTGGGCGCCGAAGCTGGTCCGGGACATCATCTTCAAGGAGGGAATGGAGCAGATCGAGCTTGAGTTCGCACTGCTGGACACGAACCTGACGCGGGCGAAGGCAATCAAGCGCATAATCGACCTTTCTGCCTATCCGGTTGACTCACCAGCATACAACATCTTGTAGGTAGTGGGGGTGTGCTGACCCGCGAGGCCGAGCAGTGTCTGGAACGCGGCCATGGGCGTGCGGCGCCGGTTGAATCGGAAGACGAACTCGTTGAGGTAGTGGGGCAGGTGTTTGCGCCCCACGCCGTGATGCGTGCCCATGAGCCAGGTCTTCAGGTTGGAGAAGACCCGGTGTACTCGCGGCAGGAGCTTGGCCGCGTTCTCCGCCGCCCCTTGGGTCTTCGGTCGATGGTCATAGCCCTTCTTGCTCAGGGGAACGTACCCCATCCAGCCATCCGTGAACACGACGCTTCCCGGCTCCACAGCCCCTTCCACAAAGCCCCCCAGGGAGCCCCCGGAGACATCCTCAACCACGCCCAGTCGTATTCGGCCTGAGCCGCGTCCTCGAATCTCTACGGCCGCCACGACGATGGCTTTGCCGCTTTCTCGCTGCCTTCCGCCCCGGCGACCCTCCTCCAGGCCTCCGACATAGGCATCATCGACTTCCACCATCCCCGTGATCCGGTCTCGTTCCGGCCGCACCATCGCCCGGCGCAGCTTCTGCAGCATTGCCCAGGCCGTCTCGTAGCGCGTGATCCCCAGTTGGCGCTGGAGTTGGACCGCGGAGATCCCTGGCGTGTACGTGGCGACCAAGTAGGCCGCCCAGAACCACTGTCGTATGGGTAAGCGTGTGGCGTGCAGCACCGTCCCGGCTGTCACGGAAGTCTGGTAGCCGCACTTCCGGCACTTGAGCACGGCCCTGGTCGCCAGCTTGTACGCCTCTCCATGACCACATCTCGGGCAGAGGTAGCCGTCAGGCCATCGTGACTCGATCAGATAGCGAAGGCACGCCTCGTCCGTGCCAAACCAGGCATGGAACTCCGACAGCGATCGGGGGAAAGGCGGCCGCGGCATTCGCTTCTCTCTCCACTGCGAACAACACTACATCTTGTGCCTTGGTGAGTCAACCGGATAGGCAGAATCGATCTTTATCTAGGGAAGTGGAGGCTCAAGCGGGTTCGCGTCTATGCAACCAGCGACTCCCAGCGGGCGATCAAGGGCGCCGACTTCGTGCTCATCACCATCTCGACCGGCGGGCTGGAAGCGATGAGGCCCGACCTCGAGATACCGGAGCAGTATGGTATCTTCCACACGGTCGGGGACACCGCAGGCCCGGGCGGCTGGTCGCGCGCTCTGCGGAGCATTCCGGTTTTCGCGCGATATGCTGACGAGATCAAAGCGCTATCCCCCAATGCCTACGTCCTCAACTACACCAACCCAATGGGCGCCCTGACCAAGGTTCTCTCCGACAGGCTGAGGCAAGGCCGGGTCATCGGTCTCTGCCATGGCCTGTTCGAGTTCCACATCGTGATGCGGCAGATCTTCGGCCTGGAGAGCGAGAAGGACGTCGAGGTACGCTTCGGGGGGCTGAACCACTTCTTCTGGATGCTCGACTTCGCGATCGGCGGCCGAGAAGGCTACGCTTTGCTGCGCAAGAAGATGGGGCGTCGTCCGCTCTACGAACTAATGGATGCCATTCCTCGGGAGATCGGCGGCTGGACTCCTGGCAACCGACTGGCAAGTGAGTTGTTTGACAACTACGGGTACCTGCCCTACACGGCAGACAGGCATATCTGCGAGTTCTTCAGCTGTTACACCACGAACAAGGAGTTGATGGAGCGGTTCGGACTAGAGCGGACGACGATCGCTGACCGAGAAAGCTACTACGCAAGACTCCGGAACCAGCTCTCGCGATTCACCAGCGGCGAGGAGACCTTGAGCAACACTCCCTCGAGAGAGGCCGCCGCCGACATCATCGCGGCCGTCACGCTCGACCGCGGGTTCACTGACGTTGTGAACATGGTGAATGTAGGTCAGATCGCGAACCTGCCCCAGAGAGCCGTAGTTGAGACAATGGGGTATGTCGATGCCGGAGGGGCCAGCGCTCTTGCTGTTGGCGCGCTCCCCGAGCCGATCCGGGCTCTCTGCGAGCCGCATGCGCGGGTGCAGATCAGGACCGTGGAGGCGGCCCTTTCGGGCGACTTGGACGGGGCACTCATGGCATTGGCGGCCGACCCGTGTTGCGCACACATGACGGTCTCCGACATCAAGAAGATGGGACGCGAACTGATGGACGCGAACCGGCAGCTACTGCCGCAGTTCTCCGAGTAGATGTCTTCCGTCGTCCCAGGGAAGGATGTCCCGAGTCTGGGACTCTATGCGGGTGTTGTGCGCCCGCGAAGCCGGCCTGGAAGGTTTCTAGCGCAGCGGGGGGTAACTGAGCAACTGGCCATACGCGGGCGGTACCCCGAGGGTAAGCCATATGTGGGATCTTAGGCCCGCCGCTTCCCGGCACATCTGCCACTACGCCCGTCCCCCGTTCTCATTTCTCCAACCACCGGGGGACGCCGCCATGCGGAGATCGATGGCCCAAGCCTGCGCAATACCCACGCCCATCCCTGGCCTACGTCGCTCAGGAGACGACTGGCGCGCGGTAGACGTTCGATCTCCCACCACGGTCGGTGTTGAAGTACACGAAGCGGTCGTCCTGGGAAAACACCGGGTGCGGGTGGGAGTGCTGCGTCTTCCACGATGAATCGTGGCGGCAGAGAGGCGTCACGATCGCGCGCTCGTCCCTATAGCGGATCAGAGATATGTAGCTTGACCCTTCGGCGAAACCCTCCGTAGGGAAGGCGCCGTCACCCACACCCCGCGTCTCATCACCCGCGACCTGCACGTGGTTGGGGGAACCCCACAGATAGCGGAAAGCCTCCGGTGACCTTCCGTCAGGGTTCACGAAGACGTCGAACTGCACCCAGGTCCTTGCCTTCGGATGGAATCGCCAGCCATACTGAGTCACCACGCGGCCGCTGCGCGTGAAGAACTCATGCCCCGACGTCTCCAGCAGTCGTCGCTGCTCCACCAGAGGACTCACCTGCCCCGTGGATGCCCGCAGCACCCACATGCGCTGAACAAGCTGCCATGGCCCTTCATGGCAGAAGAGGACGACGTCGCTATCGACCGGACTGACGTTGACGTGGCTTATCCACTCCCGTTCCCCCCATAGCGCAGCGGCGCCTCCTGTGTCTGTGTCGATCCGCATGATCACGCAGGACGGACGCCGGTAGATCTGCTCATTGAAGTGCGAGTAGATGACTCCCGTCTCCGTGGAGAGCGCCAGCACCTCCTGGTAGGCGAAGGTGACCGAAGATCCGTCGGTCGACGGCGCAAGGTTACGGATGCGTAACCCCGGGGGCGCTGAGTACAGAACCCGCGTTCCGCTCCCATCGAGGCTCACTTGCTTCACCACCGTCCCCGTGGTGAAGACGGCCAGTCCCCGGGTGGGCAGTATCGTCGCGTGGTGCTGCGAAATGCCGCCCTCCTCCGCGGAGAGTTGCCGCAGTTCGCCGCTTTCCAGACCGAGGAGGTAGAGCTGCCAGCTCCCCGATCGGTTGCTGCTGATCAACAGCCCCGCG
>Ga0315275_10008115_pt1 | contig 10207 bp, 10 predicted proteins | sample YL17G03_0_MG_FD_205557 | JGI IMG/M metagenome (GOLD analysis project Ga0315275, IMG submission 205557) | Sediment microbial communities from Yellowstone Lake, YNP, Wyoming, USA - YL17G03_0 | ecosystem: Environmental > Aquatic > Freshwater > Lake > Sediment | place: USA: Wyoming | collected...
CGGTCGAATCACGCGAAGGTCGGCATTATAGGTCTCCCGCAACACCAGATTTCTGGCAGCCCGTCTCAATGCTCTGACTCTTGCGAGCTTATCGGAGGAGCGATGGGCCTCCTCGACATCATCTCTGATCGATCGGTCCAGCTCAACAATCCTTTCCATGAACGCGGCTTCTGCCTGAGGCCGATGCATCCCCGCCAATGCATAGTGGAGTCCTCTGTGCACATCGACCCACCGATCGACGATCCGGACGTTCTCTAACACTTTATCGGTCGACACACGGGTCAGATTGTCGAGTGTCAAACGCCGTTCAGCGCTGCTGTGTCCTCGCTGCTCGATAACCAGATACGACTCCCAGTCTTTCGCTTGCGCACTGACCTCGGCTTTGAAAATACGCGCCACCGCTGCATAGGCATGATCCTCAGCTGCGGCGCGACTCTCCGCCTGCCCCACGCCAACGAGATATTGTCCGGACGGATAGGCGGCACTCACCCCATCGATCCAGTCTGGTTTCACTTGTCCTCCAAACCATGCACAGCCGGATAGTGCGACCAACGTCATCAACACCACCACCACCACGATTCGGTTCACGAACAGCGATCTGTCTATCATGGCATTACCCGTTGAATGAGCACGGCGGTCTCGCCTGGTCCGAGAGACAGGGTCCGCATGGCCTCAGGCTTCAGAGGGTTATGAGACCCACCGCCTGCCTGGCTCTGCACCTGGTAGTGGCCCGGTGGAACCCATACTCGCGCGAGATGGATTTCATCGGGCAGCGTCTGCCAGTTCCGCTTGTCGGCTTCTTCCGATGCCACAGCCAGTCCCTTCGTCAATAACCCCACGAGAACGCCGACCAAGGGCCCCGCATCTTTTCCCGCTGCGTGCTGAGCCCCTCTCGTTGTTCCCTCGGCCAGCGCGAATTTCGTCGCGGCACGGGCGAGGGCCTTGCCGGTTATTGCAGCCATGCGTTCCGATAGCGCCTTATCTGCCAAGGCCGTCACGTTATGCACCAACTCAGTGTTCAGAGTCACCCGCGTTCCACTGTCCGGTATAAGATTCACCGTATCAACAGGCACTTGCGTCTTCTGACGGACGAGCCGTGGCAAGGCCACGCGAACGACGCGTCCGTTAAGCCCGTACAAGACCGTGTCCATCGACCGATTGGAACGTCCGTCCGCCTGCGAAAACCCGCGGTTGAGGAGCACCAATTGGAGTGCATCGAGACTGATCGGCAGGTCAAGAAACTGATCCTCCTTGCGTGGTGCGCGGCCATTATAGCTGATCACGACAACTTGAGCGAGTTGTTGCAACGCCTGACTGGTTACCCACCCGGTATCAGGAAACAGTTGTTGGTACTCGGCCAATTCTTGAGTGAAATGCAATACCTCGGCCGTTCGTAATAGATCTGCCCGCAACTGGGACGGAACGGTCGTGTGTGACCATGCGCGGCTGGCCTCAAAGGTCTCATACGCCTTCCGATAGGCGATAAACGCATTATTCACATCGCCGGCACTCTCATAGAGGATGCCGCTCAGATAGCGCGCAAAGCCATCATCCCGATAGGCATTCTTCTCCTTGGTTCGATCCGACAAGACGTTGAGTCGGTGATCGATGCGCCGGGCTTCGACCAGCGCCTCTTGCCACTGACCCAACACCGCATAATTGAGTGCCTTCAGCACATTGATCAACACCTGTTCGTAGGGATCGCCCTCATAGAATAACGCCGTATCATTCGTCATGAACACGAGGGATTCTGTTCGAATCCTTCGAGTGTAGAGTCGATCCAGTTCCTCCTCAGCCTGTTCCAATACAGCGTTGCTCTGCTGATAATCGCCGGCAAGGTGAAGGGTCATCCCTCGATCCATGCCATAGAGCACACGACTTTTTTCACCATACTCCTTTTCAGCCTGCTGGACGATGGCATCGGCGCCCTTGGGATCGTGGCTGCGAAGACTCGCTTCGATGAGGAGATATCGGTTGACCGAAGGGGCACATCCGGCAAGCAGCACGAACGCCAGCACGGCAAAGAGAGACTGGGTGAAAATAAAAAAACCCCACCGTGCCGGAACAAGGGCGGTGGGGCGTGAGGCAAAAGGGCTCAACGGAGGTCGTGGAGCCTAAAAGACGGAACGTTTCTTTTCGATGACTTTTTTGATTTTCTTCTGACCGAACCAGACCTTGGCGTTGCTCTCCAAATCCACCATCTGCAGATCGATCTGGTAGAACACCGCCTTCGTCCCGTCGGCCTCGTCGAGGATCGTCGCAATGGTGCCCTTCATCATGTAATCAGCACCGATCTCTTTCCCCGGCGCTTTCTGCGTATCCTCACGCGCGTACATCGCCTGCTCTTTGCGCTCAGTGCGAAGCTCCTCGCGATCTCCCTTTCCTGCCACAAACGTAACTTTTTGGGAGTTCGTGAGCTCACGTTCAAGATCGGTCACAAACGTATTGACGTTGATATGTTCATGGCTGCTGTTCTGGATGGTCCCGACAACGACGACCGGTTGGCGCCGTTTCGAACTAGAGAAGGTATTGAGCCACGGATACTCCAGCGCCTCTTTAACCATTGACTCCGCGACAATCCTGGAGTCGGTATCGTTCCAACGGCCGCTTAGATCCGTGACGACTCCGGAGTCGACCCTGGTTATTTTGGTCTCCTGCGCACAGCCGGCCAGCGTCAACACCACCAGCGCAACAAGCCCGATTCGTCCTCGATCCATCACGATCACGCGATACCTCCTCGCAGATGCAGCCATTGGAAGTTGATCAGTAGGAGCCCTTACCGCGGCGCCCGTTTGTCTTCTTCTTTCTCAAGCCGGTCAAAAAGCTTATCGGCATTCTTTCTGACGTAATCACGAACCTGCGCGTTGAGTTCCTTCGACTGTTCGAGATTATTCTTCATCTCCTCGAGATTCAGCTTGGTCAGCACGTAATACGTGTTCGTTTTCTCATCCTTGTAGCGCTCGATGGGGCGCACGCCGCTGAGGGTCGCGGTCGTCACCGTCTTAATGGCCCGCTCGACATTCTGCTCTTCCGTGTTCTTGGTAAAGTCTCCAGCCGTCGTGGAAGCTGCATAGTCGCGCATCAAGTAGCCGGTATAGGTTTCAAAGGTCTTGGCGATTTCAGCTCTGGCACGATTTTCAGCGGTGTCCCAGGCCAACGGTTCGTTCCGAACACCGGCCACGGACCCGACACCATAAAAGGCTTTGCTATCTTTCTCGTTAAACGCCCCTGACCCTTGCTTCGCCCACTTGGGAGGACCGCCGCAGGCAGCAAGTCCGATCATCAGGGCAATAGCCACTCCTCCCCCGACCAACCTCGACCTGAACCCCAATACCCTATTCATGCTCATGCCTCCTTGGTGATGATCAGGACGGTGAAACGGCGACGTACAAACGGCAGATGCCAACGATAACCGTTCGAGAATTCGAACGAAATCATGCTAACATGCACCCCTACGCCAGTCAACGAAACAGACGGCCGATGGTTGACCGTCTCATTGTTCCCCTATAGGAGGATGCCCGTGGCAGACGTTCAGATTGATGACGGTATCATTAAGATTCTGAGTCTGGAAGTTCAAGACCCCAAAGCAGCCGCAGTCCTCGCCGAATACCCTCAAGTCCGCTGGGCAGAAATTACGAGGAAAGCAGTCAAGATCGGGTTGGGGTATCTTAAGGGAGGCGAAAGACCCTAACGGCAGGCTGATAAAAAAGTTCGCCAGCGGTGTTCTCGCATCGTTCAAACCCTCAACGTACCCGGTAGGGTACGCGTCTATCCTTCACTCGCTGCGGCCTTGCTGGACGGCCTTGTTGAGCAGCCTGCTACGACTAGGGCTTCGCGTGGGAAGCAGAAGCGGGGGTTGTCGACTGTGCAACAGCAGCCCTCGCACGGGCATGATTCCCCCCGAGTTCGAGATAGCGCGAGAACGCCTCGACCGATTTCGGCTGATCCTTCATCTCGTCGGCGTAGAGAATACCCAGCGAAAAATAGACATCCGCATAGTTGGGGTTGACGACCAGCGCCTCCCGCATGGCACGTTCCGCCGCTGCATATTCCCCGCGCTTTTCGTGAATCAACCCGAGCGTATACTGAGAGTCCGGGTTCTTCGGCGCATACCGCACAGCCAGATTCGCCGCCGACAACGCGTCGTCAAGATTCGGCAGCACTTCTAACCGCACATAGCTCTTGAGCATATAGGCGTCGCCGAACGTGGGGTCATACTCCAGGGCCTTATCCAACCGCCCCAACGCCTCCTCCGACGATTTCCCTGTTTGGAGAAGCGTGAAGGCCTGTTCATATTGCATCTTCGCAGCCTGTCGTCGTTCGGCTGGAGACTGGGGCTCTCCCCCCGTGATAAAGGCGGCCTTCCTGCCCTCGATCAACACCGTATCCCCGTCCCCTTCAAGCTGCGCAAAGAGGGGATGCTGGGTGCCCTTCGACTGTTCCAGAACTTGTTGACTCACATAATCTCCGACTTCTGACGCCATGAGCCAGCCGTCTTTATTACGATCCGCCATGCCACTCAGCCCCTTCACCAACACCTGCAGGAAGAGGCTCTTCCCATTCTCCAGACTCAACGACTCAGCCTTATCGCCCGCCGTCAACACTTGCACGGCTCGCCGCTCCGTATCGTCTTCCGGGGTCAATCGCCCTTCGAGGGACAGGGGCTGAGCCGTGCTCACCTCCCATCCGCGAACCGCAGCATTCAAGAGAAAGAGGGTATGTTTTGACGCACTACGCCGGCTGAATTCTTTCAGCTGTTCAAACGTCACTGATTTGGACACATTCCCAATCTGCGCATCCCAGGGAACGAGATACCCCAGTTCCTTGCCAGCAAGATCCTGCGTGACACCCGCATGTCCGACGAAATAGAGCACCAGCCGATCATGGCGACCGACCTTGCGGGGCAAGAAATCCGAGAGCGTCTGCTGCAGACGCCGAAAACTCACATCCTTGTCGTAGAGTTCAACGACCTCCTCGAAGCCCAGCTTGCGGAACGCCTGGGCCACCGCTTTGGCATCCTCTATCGCGCCGGGAATTTTCGGAGCCAGGAGATAGTTTTCCACCCCAATGACGACAGCCCACGACTTGTAATAGAGCCCCTCCGGCTTCCCCAGTTGAGCAGACGCGGATGACGGAGAGACCATCGCCACCAGCGAGTATGCGAGAAGCGCAACAAGCAAGAAAAGCAATTGTCGGGGAAAGATCGGCAACATAAATTGGGCCGGACTCCGTGTGTGACGCGTAATGAATTGAGCCTACTCTCGCCTCTGCGCGACTGTCAAGAAATGGAAGACCGAGGTCGCGGCGCAACCAAAGGGCCCCAACGTTGCCGTGCATTTTCCCTCTACAGTCCCAAGGTATGGTTGAGTTCCCCCCCTTCCCTCCAGCATAATGACGGAGTTTTACTTCGCATCTTGATCTGAAGGAGCCATCGCACCATGTCACAGAACATCGATACCCTCCTCAAGGAAAGCCGCGTGTACCAGCCGACCACTCAGACCAAAGCCGCAGCCTATATTCAAGACTACGAGAGCGCCTACAAGAAATCGATTGCCGACCCGGAAGGCTTCTGGAGCAACGTCGCCAAGGAACTGGAGTGGTTCTCCCCCTGGACCAAGGTCCTGGAATGGAACTATCCCCGGGCCAAGTGGTTCGTCGGCGCCACCTGCAACATTGCCTATAACTGTCTGGACCGTCACGTCAAAACCTGGCGCAAGAACAAGGTCGCCATCATCTGGGTGGGCGAGAACGACCAAGAACGGGTCATCACCTATGGCGAGCTCTACCGACAGGTCAATCGTTGCGCCAATGCGCTCAAGAAACTTGGGCTCAAGAAGGGCGACCGGGTCACGATCTACCTTCCGAAAGTTCCCGAACAGATCGTCGCCATGCTCGCGTGCGCACGCATCGGCGTCATTCATAGTGTGGTCTATTCCGGATTCAGCGCCCCAGCCCTCGCGAACCGCATTCAGGATGCCGAAGCCAAACTGGTCATTACGGCCGACGTCGGGTTTGACCGTGGAAAGGTCCTCAACCTCAAGTCGGTGGTCGACCAAGCCGTGGCCAATTCCCCCACAGTTGAACGGATCGTAGTTTTACGGCGTCAGACTCCGGGAGTCGCATTGTCCGCGCCGAAGGAAATCGATTGGCACGACTGGCTGAAGAACGAGAAGGCGGTCTGCGAGGCCGAGCATCTGGATGCAGAACATCCGCTCTACATTCTCTATACGTCCGGCACCACCGGGAAACCGAAGGGCGTAGTCCATGTCCACGGCGGCTACATGGTCGGGACCTATATCACCACGAAGTACGTCTTCGATCTCAAAGAAGACGATGTCTACTTCTGTGTCGCCGATCCAGGCTGGGTCACAGGCCACAGTTATATTGTGTATGGTCCCCTCCTCAACGGCGCCACGATCCTCACAGCTGAAGGCAAACCGGACTATCCGAACCCGGGCCGCTGGTGGGATCTCATCGAACGTTACGGCGTCTCGATTTTCTATACGACCCCCACCGCCATTCGCCTGCTCATGCGCTACGGAGAAGATTGGCCCAAGAAATACGACCTCTCCACCCTCCGCATCCTTGGCAGCGTGGGCGAACCGATCAATCCGGAAGCCTGGGAATGGTTTCATCGCGCGACCGGTGAGGACAAACCGATCATGGATACCTGGTGGCAGACTGAAACAGGGTCCATCATGATTACCCCCCTGCCGACCGTCCCCTTGAAGCCAGGCTCCGCCACCAGACCCTTCCTTGGCATCGAAGCCGATGTGGTGGACAGCGAAGGCAACAGCCTCCCCGCCAACGCTGGCGGCTTCGCCGTCATCAAAAAGCCCTGGCCAGCGATGATGCGGACCATCTACAAAGACCCGGAACGCTACAAGACCTATTGGAACACGATCCCGAACTGCTACAGCGCCGGCGACATCTGCCACAAAGATGAAGACGGCTACATGTGGTTCATGGGCCGTGCCGATGACGTGATCAAAGTAGCCGGCAACCGGCTTGGCACCGCCGAAGTGGAAAGCGCGTTGGTCAGCCACCACGCCGTGGCGGAAGCTGCGGTGATCGGCAAACCACACAAGCTCGTCGGGGAGTCTATCAAGGCCTTCATCATATTGAAACAAGGGGAAGTGGACAGCCCGGCCCTGATCCAGTCGATCAAGGATCAAGTGTTGAAGGAGTTGGGCAAAATCGCCGTGCCCTCCGAAATCGACATCGTGCCCTCACTCCCCAAAACCCGGTCCGGCAAAATCATGCGGCGGGTGCTCAAAGCGAAAGAACTCGGACAAGACCTTGGCGATATCTCGACTATCGAAGATTGATTCAACCGACTTCAAGACCGGTAATCAATAAGACGTCTGTGCGCTCAGTAAAGAAATCGGAGGCCGGTCATGTACACAGCAGCAGGTTCCAGAATCACGGTTTCAATCGGAGTGTTGGCAATCTGCCTGGCAGCGATCAGCCCGGCCGGCACCTGGGCCGCCGAACCAGTCAAGCAGGAGAAGAAGGCAAAACAGCCGGCCAGGATACACACAAGCGGGCTCGCCACCAAAGCTAACGGTCCGAAATTCGCCTCGTCGGAGACTGCGGGAAAAGCCCAATCCTGTTTCGGTGAAGCACCCAAGCTCGACAAGCTCACACCAGACGAAGGAAAAGCCGGAGACAAAATCACCATCACCGGAACCAGCTTCGGCGCGGCCGCCTGTTTACGGAGCGTCTCCTTCGGACCTGGTCATCCGGTTCAGTTTCAACAGACCAACGACAGCATCAAGACGACCGTGCCGAGCGGCGGAAAGAAGGGCCTGGTCCTCCTCACCATCACCACCGCCTCGGGAGAAAACTCAAAACCGTTCCTCGTGAAATAGAAATGGGAGGGCAGCCTGGTCGTCCTCCTGCTCACGGAACGCGCACGTTCAGAAGGTGCTCTTTCGACGCGCGTACTCAAGGATCGACCAGGCTACCCTGCGAAGAAAGATAAGAGCGAGCGTGGAGGGCACCTGATGGGACTCATCGGATATGAAACGTAAGCCAGGCGAACCAATCTATCTCAGGCGGCACATAGTGGGCCTCGCCCTGGCCGTGGTGTCCCCCATTCTGCTGCCCCTCATGTACCATCGCTACGTCGGACAGCTGAGCTTTGCCAGCCGATTTGTCGCAGGATTGCTCATCGCTCTGATAGGAAGCATCACGCTCTATTTCACCTACCGGGCATCGGCTCAGAACCAGCCATAGGGTGCCTCCCTTGGTCAGCCCTCTTTCGAGGTTCCGCCTCAGAGAATCAGCCACGGTGACAACGGAGCCGAAGAGAAAGGCCATCGGCAGCGGTTAGCAAAATGAGGCTCCCTCCCTCTGAAGTATGGGAACGAAAGCCTCACCATCTTCTACTTGTAGGCCGTCGAAGAGCCGGGCCCCTACCAACCATTTCTTCCGCGCACTGGAACAAGCGCTCTTCCTGCAGAGCCAGCTAGTCGAATAACACCCACTACGCCTCCTGCATACGCACGAACGCTCGCGCGGCGATCAGGTCCTGCCTAGTGCAGAGCTGCTTTTCACGCAACAGATGCTCCAATGCGGCAATCCTGCCCGTCATCTCTGGCAACACAATATCAACCTGCTCGCGCAGGTCCTGCAGCCGACGGCTCAGCCCAGAATCCCCTCGCTTCGCAGCGGATTTCTTCTTCGCCTTACCAACCGCTCGACCTAGCACCCGCTTCCGTGAAACGATCCTCTTGATTAACATGGTTCCCTCCAGGTTGAGCGTCCTCCTCTACCAGGCTTTGCAGGGCCGGTCACCCACGACCCCATCCAATATCCTTGACACAGCGGAACAACCGCAACGGTACCGGAACGCAGGCTCATCCGATCAACCGAGCAATGCCAAACGCCGCCGCTGCCGCCAAGCCTCCGACAAGGACGGTTTGCCCTCCCCCGCGCCATGGCGAGATCCCGGTGAACCCGCTCTTCACGTAGCCGAAGAGGAACAAGGCCACCGGCGTTACGGCCACCGATCCCCAAAGCGCCGTGAGAATGTCGTCAAACACCATATAGGGCAGGAGCGGAATGAGCCCGCCCACCATGTAGGACAGGGCAATCGTCCAGGCACTGATACGCGCGCGCGTCGGATCCGGCACATCAAGCCCCAACTCAAAGCGCATCATAAAATCCACCCACTGCGCAGGGTTAGCCTGAAGCGCTGAAACCAGAGGTGCAATCTGCTCATCGCGCAATCCATAGTTTCTAAAAATGTCCGCTACCTCCTCTGATTCCCGCTCAGGAATGTGCTCGGTCTCACGCAATTCCCGCATCCGTTCCGAGGCATAGTGTTCGATATCGGTCTTCGCCGCGAGATACCCTCCCAGCCCCATCGCAATCGAGCCAGCTGCAATCTCGGCCAGCCCGGCGGTCACGACAATACCCGACGACGCCACCGCACCGGATAGCCCGGCGGCGAGCGCGAAAGGCACGGTCAACCCGTCCGACATCCCGATTACAATATCGCGAACCGTGGCCGTCGCCGTGAAATGCTTCTCGATATGTAGCGTCAGTGGCATAGAGCACTCCTTTCCAGAATGAGGCAGCGAGACTGCCTCGTCACGCGATCAGCTTAGCAGGATGCTGAAAAAGAGCGCCAGCTTCTTCCCCGCATCGCTCAGAGGCTCCCCGTACCGAACAGAGTACGGCATCCCCTCTTCGCTTGCTGCGACATTGCTGGGCGGCCTTTTTGAGCATCCTACGTGGATGTTGTCCTCTTGTTCCAGAGGTGTGAGCCATCGAAGTTCTGCTGTGCCGAAATGGTTTTCCCACAGTCTGTTAGTAGAAACCACGGAAGCCGTCCACAGGCAGAATGTTCAACCTGGCCTGGCCTGGCCAGCCCTACGCCTCCCTTCCCTCTCCTACGCCGTCATCCGATGCCGGACCTTGTTTCTCTGGGTTGTTTGGTTCGAAGAACGAGAAAACTAGATAAACCAGACAGACAAGCTAACCAGATACTCCGTCCTCGCCCGCACCAGACCTCCTACGCGACTGTCGTCTGAGCCCACTTCAGCAGGCTCAGACAAGAAAAGCTATTGTGAACTTTTGCTATTGATCCCATAGCAATCTCGCCAAAGCTGTGCATAAGTGCGGTCTTCCTTTTAGCACTCCACATTCGGAGATCCGCTTCAATTAAGAAATCATCGGACCATCGCAAAAAAATCCATGG
>Ga0315275_10008117_pt1 | contig 10207 bp, 9 predicted proteins | sample YL17G03_0_MG_FD_205557 | JGI IMG/M metagenome (GOLD analysis project Ga0315275, IMG submission 205557) | Sediment microbial communities from Yellowstone Lake, YNP, Wyoming, USA - YL17G03_0 | ecosystem: Environmental > Aquatic > Freshwater > Lake > Sediment | place: USA: Wyoming | collected...
TCGCTGCCGCACTTGGCGTCGAGCGCCACTACTATCCCCTCGACGAATCGAAAGAGACACTCGAAGCAGCGATGCGACGCTTCGTGCTGCTCTCCGAAGGACAAGTGTGCGACTTCGGCGGCTACGCCGACGGCATGGGGATCTGGGCGACGTTCTTCGCGGCGGGCGTCGCCGGCGTCATCCGCGGCGACGAGCCCGCGATGGGCTACTTCGCGCGCTACGATTCCGAGCTGCAGATCCTGAGGCGGTGGCAGATGATCTTCCTCAACGAGTACCCTCCCGAGCATACCGTCCGCAGCCTCGGCCTGGTCGAGCAGAAACGGGACGCTAGCTTCCAACGTGGACCAGACGAGAGTCTGATCTCTTGGTACGCCCGCATGTTCGAGGAGATTCGCTCCCCGGCCGCACTCGCGCCCCTCAGCAGCATCAAGTGCGCCTACGTGGAAGTGGTGAACCCGCTCCAGTCGCGACGGGTGGCGGATGCCGTACGCGCGTTTCCGGATCATCTTCTGATCGACCGCAAGCCGCTTCACCAACTGGTCCACTCGTTGGGACCCAAGGTCCCACTGGCGACAGAGGGCGCCCTCCGGGGCACCGGCGTGCTCGTGCAGGCCGATACCTTGGTGGCGACGATGGTCGGGGCGCTCTCCTCGGCCGGCGCCGAGCGCGTGCTCTCGCGCCCGGCTCTCGACAGGGTCGTCGCCGGGCTTTCGCAGGAGCGATCTTCGCCCCCCGCGGGCCGTGGCCTGAAGGACGCCGCGAAGGCGGTGGTTCCTAGGCGGCTCATTGACAGAGTGCGGCCCGTCTGGCCTCTGCGTCTGAGCGGCTCGCGACTGGCCTTCCGCGCATTCATCGCCGTGCAGATGGCGGACATCCTCACGCGGGACGCCACTGCCCTGGGCACCAGGAGCGCCCCATGAGTGCAGTTGTGCCGTGTCCGTCAAGGGTCGTGCGCCCTTGCTCGCCCGGAGAACGACGAAACCCGTGGTGACCATAGACGGCGAGGGCGACAGCGGGAGGGATCACGGCGCGCCGTTCACCGCGCGTGACGTCGCCTTCTGGCAGCCGGTCATGGACCTGCTCAACCGGCACGGCGTCCGGCCGACGCACCTCGTGACCACGCAGTTCGTGGAGGACCCGGCCGCGGGTGTGCTCTTGCTGCGCAGATCGGGTGATCAGCGCGCCCAGCTTGCCACGCTCACCGAGCATTGCGCGGCCAAGTGGGCGTGCGGCCCACCAGCGCCCGCGGTAGTCGGTTCAGGCGCGACGCTGAGTGGACCCCTATTCGTGGAGAACTCGGTTGCCTTGACGACTCTGACCGAGGCTGTCGGTGATGTAATGGCTCCTGCCCTCCTGGTGCCGCACCTATGAGGATCTGTCTCGTGGGTGTTCGTGGCGGCGGCCTTCTCGGCGACGCGATCGGTGGCTCTGAGAAGCAGATTGCGTTGCTCGCGCGGCACTTCGCGCGGAGGGGCCACGACGTGACACTCGTCGCGTCGATGTACGGTGGGGCAGACGTGAAGGTAGACGGCGTGATGCTACGCGCCGCGTGGGATCCTGACAAAGGGCTGCGCTGGCTGCGTGCTCCCGCGTATCGGTTTCCCAATCTGAAGCGCGTCCTCCTCGGGATAGACGCCGATCTGTACTACGTTCGCGGGGCTACCCCTTTCTCATTCAGCGTCCTGAAGGTGGGGCGGTGGCTCGGCTCCCCGGCGCTGCTTGGACTGGCGAGCGACAGGGACCTCCACCCCGACTCCGGCCGCGTGCTCTTCGGGTTGGGTGCGTCCCGGTCTCACCGTGCTTTGGGCTACATGGCGTGGTTGGGTTTCCAGCGGCGGGCTCTACACGCGGCGGACGTTGTCGTGGTGCAGAACTCTGGGCAAGCGGCGATCTGCGCCGCGAGGGGGCTGCCGCACGCACTGATCCCCAGCATCGTCGAGAAGCCACCCGAGGAGCTCCTCTCGCAGAGCCTCGACTATGACGTCGTTTGGGTGGGCAACGTCTACAGAACTCGCCGGTCGAAGGGCGTCGACGAGCTGGCGCGGCTGGCGCAGAGTCTGCCCGCAGTGCGGTTCGCGGTCGTCGGAATGCTGAAAGCCGCAACGGTCCAGGCCGCTGTGGCCAGGCTGCACGCCCTCACCAACGTCGATCTGCTCGGCGCCATGACGAACGCCGAGACGCAGAGGTGCATCGCTCGCTCCAGAGTGGTGGTGAATACCTCGCCGGCTGAGGGTTTCTCAAACGTCATGCTTGAAGGCTGGGCGCTGGGCAAGCCGGCGGTGACGCTCACCGTCAACCCCAGCGGGCTGCTTCACGAGGAAGGGCTCGGCCGCTGCGCCGATGGCGACCCTGACGTCATGGCCTCCCTCCTGAGGGCGGCCCTGCAGGACGAGGCCTGGCTCACAGTGGTGGGCCAACGCGCGCGCGGCTACGTGCGCTCTGTTCACGCGGCCGATGTCGTGTGCGCGCGCTACGAGCAGCTGGCTGCGCTCACCTCATCGCCATCCAACCTCACCCTTCGCGAACGTCGGGATGTGTGAGAGTCGAGGGTGTGCCTCGCGGCGAAGCAACGGCTCACTGCCGGCGCGACGAGGCACTTGTTCGCGGCGCACCCTTCGTCTCGCGGGCCATTCGGAGCCGCTGGCATGATCGTGCTCGGCACGCTACAGTTTGTGCAAGAATGTGTCGACATCTGGGTGTGGGCGGGCTACAAGGGTGGTTGTCCGGGCCCGTGAGAAGAGGTTGGCGGGCGTGTTGCCTGCGTTGCCGCTCTCATGAGTTAGCTCTGCAATTGTCACAACGAGGAGGATCCGTCGTGATCGAGAGGGACGAGGCGCGCGACGTCACTTTGCGTCAGTATGCTGCGGTCATCTGGCGACGCAAATGGGTCGTCATCGGCATGACCGTGGTCTTGGTCGGGCTGGCGCTCTCCTTCTCGTTCTCGAAGACGCCCCTCTACCTAGCGGCTTCCCAACTCATGTACGAGCAGCCGATCAACGTTTCCGACCCGCTCTCCTCGGGAGGCGTCGATCCCGCGCAGCGACAGGTCGAGCTCGACAGCGTGTCCAATGTGATCGCGAGCCCCGACCTGGTGAAGACGGCCGAAGCCATGATCGGTCAGAATGGTCCGGCGGCGAGTTATTCGGTGTCAGCCGCGCCCGACGCGTCCGCGGGCGAGACGGTCGGCAGCACGGTGACGATCTCCGTCGTCAGCCGAGACCCGAGAATGGCGGCTGCGGCCGCCAACGCTTATGCGCAGGCGTTCACGGTGTTGCGCCGGTCTGAGCAGCAGGCTGCTGTGCGCCAGGCCGAGAAGGTAGTGCAGGACAGGCTCGACTCCTACCAGACTGCGGCGTCACGTCTGTCGAGCGACTACGTCACGTTGCAACAGCGGCTCCAGGACCTGCAGATCCTCGAGGCGACGGTGACCGGCAACTTCCGCGTCTTGGTGCCGGCTACCGCGCCGTCCCAGCCGTTCTCGCCGCGTCCTCTGCGCAATGCCTTTATGGGCCTGGTCGGCGGCTTGGTGATGGGCGCGCTGATCGCCATGCTTCTCGCGCAGTTCGACACACGCGTGCGCACGGCGGAAGAAGCGGCCACCGTGCTCGACATGCCGGTGCTGGGGCATATCCGCAAGCTGCCGGCCAAGACTCTGGACCAAATGCCGCTATACGCACTCAGCGAGACGCACAGTCCGTCGGCCGAGGCTATCCGCAAGCTGCGTGGGAATCTTGAGTTTGCCAACGTCGACGGCGAACTTGACTCCTTCTTCATCACCAGCTGTGTGCAGCACGAGGGCAAGAGTCTCACGGTGTGCAATCTCGCGTTGTCCCTCGCGGCCGCCGGGATCCGCGTGGTGCTTGTTGACGCCGATTTGCGGCGCCCTCGAGTGCACTACTACCTCGGCCTGCCCAACGCAGTGGGCGTTTCAAGCGTCCTCACGGGCAGGAACGACATCAAGGAGGCCTTGCGCTCGCGAGTGCTCGCGCCGACCCGCGTCACGCGGGGCATTGGCGACAATCCGGACGCCGGCTCCAACGGCGGTGCTCGTCTGCACGTGCTTACCAGTGGCCCGGTGCCGCCCAATCCCGGCGAGATCGTCGCGTCGAAGGCCTTCGCCGGTCTCATTCAAGACCTGCGCTCCCAGTTCGACCTTGTTGTGATCGACGCGCCCGCGCTGCTTGCCGTCGGCGACACCGCGTCGATCGCCAAGGCGGTCGGAGCCATAGTCTTCCTCGTTGACCTCACGCGCGCCAGGCGGCCGCTCCTGGTCGAAGCCAACGCGCAGCTTGCGCAGATGCCGTGTCGCAAGGTCGGCATGGTGCTGCTCAGCCGTTCGTCCAGCCGGCGTCGCGAGTACGCCGCCGACTCCTACTACACTCACGCTGACCCCGTTCGGGATGCCGGTTACCGCAAGCCCAGGCGTCCAGAGCAGACGCGAGTCTGACCCTCGACGCACTGGACGGTCGTGCCGATGTCCGGCCGTGACTGTGCACCCGCATGGCCTGCGTCGGGCCGATGAGCTTGCCGAACAACAGCGGCGTGCCGGGCACGCTTTTGATCTACAGCGGCCGCTGGACGACAACGCTACGAGTAGGCCGGCACCAACGCGGCCACGCTCTCCCGTGTGCCGAGTGGCAAAGCGTGAACCCCGTGATGAGCAGCGCCACCGGCGTGTCCGATCGGCGAATATGAGAGGGGGCCCCGTGGGTGCGCAGAACATGGGAATTATGCGACTCATCGACTTCGCCATTGGGCGGCGCGGGCCGGGCTACGGCGGCGCGAGCGCCCGGTGAGAGTCCTGCTGCTCACCTACAGCCTCGCCAACGGCGGCTTGGAGCGCCAGCTGTCACTGCTGGCGCGGAATCTGCCGCCCCAATGGCGGTGCCGCTTGTGGAGCCTGGAGGGCGGGCCTCACGCCGACGCTGTAATGGCCGCCGGCGTACCACTCACCGTGCGGCCGCGCAGGGCGCGCTTCGACGTCTCGCCAGCCGTGCACTTGTCGGGGCTCATCCGCTCATGGCGCCCTGACGTGGTGCATGCATGGCACTGGATGCCCGCCACCGCCGCGGTGCCCGCATGCGTTGGGCTGGGCATACCGCTGATCGATGGCTCCATTCGAACGGGGTCGGTGCCGCGGAGCTTTGGACGTCCGCGGCGCGGCATCATGCACTTCGCGACGCTCGTAGTGGCCAATAGCTCGGCCGGTCTCGCGGCGTGGCGCATACGATCCGACAAGGGCCGTGTCATCTACAATGCCTTCGATGGCGAGCGGCTGCTCGCCGTTTCGTCGCGGCGGACTGCGGTGCGGGGCGGTGATCCTTTCACCGTGGTCATGGCGGCGCGCATGGCCCCGCCCAAGGACTACGCTACCGTCATCCGGGCGGCACGTCTGCTCGCGGGATCAGGCTCGGCCAGCTGGCGCTTCCTGCTCGTCGGCGATGGTCTCGACCGCGCGGCTCTCCTCGCACAGGCAGCCGATCTGGTCACTGCCGGCGTCGTCGCTTTCCCCGCGGGGGGAACCGAGGTCGTCGGGCACATTCGCAGTTCGCATGTGGGTCTCCTCGTGAGTGACCCCGCTGTACTCGCTGAAGGTTGCTCAAACTCGATCATGGAGTATATGGCGTGTGGCCTGCCGGCCGTATGCACCGACAGTGGGGGATGCAGGGAGATCGTTCGAGATGGTGAGTCCGGCTTTGTGATCCCTCCGCGGGATCCTGCGGCTCTCGCCGACAGGCTGACCTACCTGCGCGAGCACCCCTCGGTGTGTGCGACCATGGGCACCGCCGGGCAGGCACGAATAGAGCAGGAGTTCACAGTCCGCAGGATGGTGGATGAGTATGTGGGGGCATACGAGGAGGCAGTAGCACGCCGACGGGGCAGAGAGTGAGCGCTTTGCCGTCCGCTGCCGGTCGCTTGCGTGTGGGCGTGGTCGTCGCCGGCGATGTCGTAGCGGCCTGGATCGCAGGGCTGCTTGACGATCTCACGGAGTCGGGCGCCGTGGACTTGACCGAAGTCTCGCTGGCTCCGAGCGATTCATGCTCGGCCCGTTCGCCGGCTAAGCTGAGTGGCGGCCGGCGGATGCTGGCGCGAGGGGATGAGCGGCTGTTCAGCGGGCGCGCGAAGCCCTTGGCGCCCGTTGACTTGCGCTCCTGGGCGAGGGAACGGGGCATGTGCGTCGCAGCGTCATGGGGCGAGTCTCCCGCCGAGAGTGCGATAGAAGGTAGTGACGCGCTCAAGAACACCGCCGACGTGGTTCTTGACGTGAGCGGTGGAGACGGCTCTTCGGCCCCATGTGCACGCGCGCGCTGGGCCGTTTGGTGGCTGGAAGGTGCGCCGGTCAGAGTCGGGGATGTCCATGCGGACCTCCCCGAGGTCGTCACTTCCGTCCTGCGTGGGTCTCCGGTGATCGGCTTCACTCTGCGCGCACGTTGTCCGGGGCGAGCGGCGACCGTCGCCCTGGTCAGGGCCATCTGCCCCACGCACCCCAGTTCGCCCTTGGTGACGGGCGTGTACCTCGCGGGCTCCGCCCGTCAGCTGATCGTCGAGAAACTGACGAATGCGAGTCCGGAATCGCTGCGGCGAGACGTCTCCTGGGGAGTCACGGATCGTGCACCGACCGAGCTTGAGGCCGGCGCTGCGGAGCTGGCTCCGGCCACCCTACGGACCCCCAGTCTCCGTCGAGCCGGCGCCAACAACAGCATCGTTGCGACGAGCACCTTCTTCGCCAGGGTGGCCGGGAGACAGGTCCGCAAGGCCGTATCCGAGCAGCGATGGAACCTGCTGATAGGCGAGCAGGCGCCCGAGCAGATGCTTCCCGACCCAAAGCGCTTGCGGCCCATCTTGCCACCGCCCGGACGATACTGGGCAGATCCATTTGCCGTGGAGCACGATGGGCGCACTCACATCCTCTTCGAGGAGTTCCTCTCCGAGGAACGACGAGGCCGCATCGCGGTCATGACCCTAGATGAACACGGTCGCCCTGGTCCGGCGCAGATCGCTCTTGAGCTTGATTCGCATCTCTCCTACCCGTGCGCGTTCGAGCGCGAGGGTCGCCTGTACATGGTTCCCGAGAACGCTGAGAGTGGGAGTCTCGACCTCTACGAGTGCATGGAGCTGCCGGACGGGTGGGTACGTCGTCGGAGTTTGCTCGAAGGCGTGCCGGTCGTCGATGCCAGCCTGGTCGAATGGCAGGGCCTCTGGTGGATGTTCGCGAGTCTCAAGCAGCCAGCCGGTCTACGGACGGCCGAGCTGCTTGTTCTCTATTTCAGCGAGGACCCAGTGAGCGGTGTCTGGCAGAAGCATCCACTGAGTCCTCTCCTCGCGGATGTCACGAACGCGAGACCTGCAGGAGCGCCATTCGTCTTCGGCGAGCGGCTGTTTCGCCTGGCGCAAGACGGCTCCAAAGGCTACGGGTCGGCGATCGCAGTCAACGAAGTGCTGTCCCTGACCCCGGCTCACTTCGCCGAGCGCCGCGTCGCTCGCGTGCAGCCCCGATGCGCTCAGGCCTTGTGCGGGACACACACGCTGAGTCGAGCGGGGCACACTGTGGTCATGGACGAGTGTCGCTACGTTCGACGCAGTCTACGGCGGCCGCGCGCTGACCGCGTGCTCGATTGATTCTGGCTGGCCGGCGCTTTGGTCAAGCGACGCGATGGAAGTCCCCGGTCGGTCGGTGGTTGAGCACGCGCGCCCGCAGGCGAGCGTGGTACCATCACGGCTACCGATGCGCATCCTCGTGGCAAGCAAGTTCTGGTATCTCCGCGGCGGGCTGGAGCGCGTCATGTTCGACGAGATCGCCTGGCTCGAGGGCGCGGGTCATGAGGTGGCGCACTTCTCGGCATCCCATCCGGACAACCAGTCGTCGCCGTGGTCTGGCTACTTCGTCCCGTACCTAGAGCTTGGTGCACATGCCGGCCTCGCCGCGCGCGAGCGGGTGGTCGCGATGGCTCGCATGTTCTACAGCGTCGAGGCGGCCAAGCGCTTCAGGCGGCAGCTCGCCGTCTTTCGACCTCAGGTGGTGCACGTCCACGGTATCCATCGCCAGCTTTCACCCTCGATTCTCCTCGAGGCTCGCCGAGCGGGTATACCGGTCGTCCAGACTCTGCATGACTACCATCCTGTCTGCCCGTCCGATACCCTCCTGCGCGGTGGCAACGAGGTTTGCGTGCCGCCCCACTGTCGGGGCCGCAACCTCCTGCCCTGCGTGGTCCACCGCTGTGTGCGAGGCAGTGTGGCCACCAGTGCCGCCAGTGCGGCCGAGCTGTTCTGGCGGCGATGGCTGATCGGATATGCGGATCTGGTCGCCCTTTTCATCGCGCCCAGTCACTACTTGGCGGACGTGATCCGTTCGGGAGGATGGAGCCGACCGCCGATAGCGGTGTTGCCGAATGCGGTGCCCGAACTACCCGACCCATCTCCGAGCGCGCCCGGGGACTTCTTTCTGTACACCGGTCGTTTGTCTGGGGAGAAGGGCGTAGCCACGCTGCTTGCGGCGTCGGCCCGGGCCAAGGTGCCATTGATCGTGGCCGGGGATGGGCCGCAGGCTGGCGAGCTGCGCGGCATGGCGCCCGCGACCGCCCGCTTCGTCGGGCAGGCAACGACAGCGGAGGTAGCTCAGCTCCTTCACGGCTGTCTGGCGGCGGTCGTTCCCTCGGAGTGGCCGGAGAATGCGCCGCTGGCCGTGCTGGAACCTATGGCGGCGGCCACGCCCGTGGTGGCCACCCGTGTGGGAGGGATCCCCGAACTGGTGCGGGACGGTATTGACGGCATCCTCGTGCCGCCTGGCGACGCGGGTGCTCTGGCGACGGCCATGCTCCGGCTGACGAGCGATCGTGAACTTGCCGGTCGTCTCGGCCGTGCGGGTCGACTACGGGTTCTCGAGAGGTTCACGCCGGCAGTGCACCTGCACGGCCTCCTTCAGGCCTACCGCCGGGTAGCCTTGCCTGCAAGCAGGCTAGAGTCGACGGGCGCACGCCGAAGACGCATCGGTACATCGCACGAAAGGGTTGACGAATGAAGATCGCGCTCTTGGGCACGCGCGGCGTGCCGGCCGCCTACGGTGGGTTCGAGACACTGGTGGAGAACCTTGGGCGCCGACTGGCCGCGCGCGGACATGAGGTGACGGTGTACTGCAGGCCGCATATGGTCAGCGGCCGCTTTAGTACGTACCGAGGCATGCATCTGGTCTACCTGCCGACGGTCACTACCAAGCACTTGGACACCATCGTCCACACCCTCGTCTGCACTCTGCACATGGCGCTTCGCCGGCGCCCCGATGTCGCCATGTACTTCATCGCCGGCAACAGCCCACTCGCGGCCCTCAGCCGTTTGCTGGGCATCCCGAGCATCATCAACGTGGACGGGCTCGATTCGCGGCGCGTGAAGTGGAACCGCTACGCGCGCCGCTACCTGCGCTGGGCCGAGCGCAATGCGCCGCGATGCGCCAACGCGACCATCACCGATTCGCGCAGCGTGCAGACCCTGTATCGGGAAGAGTACGGCGCCGAAACGCACTTCATCCCCTACGGGTCGGAAATGGATGGGGACGACACCGGCGAGCACCTGCGGCGTTACGACCTCAAGCCGCGCCAGTACATCCTCTTTGTCGGCCGCCTGGTTGCCGAGAACAACGCCCACGTGCTGGTCGAGGCATTCGAGGGGCTGGACACCGACCTCAGGCTGGTGGTGGTAGGCGACGCGCCCTATGCGGATGAGTACCAGAAAGCTCTCTTGGCGACCGAGGACAAACGTGTGTGCTTCACCGGCTACCTGTTCGGCGATGGCTACCGCGAACTGACGCGCAACGCCGCCATCTTCGTCGCACCAACCGACGTGGGCAGCACGCACCCGGTGATCGTCGAGGCCATGGCGGCCGGCAACTGCGTGGTCGTGAATGATTGCCAGCCCAACGTAGAGACGATCGGCGACGCCGGCGTGAGCTACCCCGGCCGCGAGGGCGCCGCAGGCCTGCGGCGCGTGCTCGCCGAGTTGCTGGCTGACCCGTCGCGGGTGGAGCGGTATCGCGAACTCGCGTCGGCCCGCGCGCGTGCGGAATACTCTTGGGACGCCGTGACCGACGCCTACGAGAGACTCGCAAGGGACGTCGGCGCCTGACGTCGGCGGAAGCTCCCGTTGGGACGATGCGCGGCGCGAGGCTCTGCTAGCTGGTGAGGTATCCCGAGTAGTCGGACCGGATGTAGTCCGC
>Ga0315275_10008118_pt1 | contig 10207 bp, 6 predicted proteins | sample YL17G03_0_MG_FD_205557 | JGI IMG/M metagenome (GOLD analysis project Ga0315275, IMG submission 205557) | Sediment microbial communities from Yellowstone Lake, YNP, Wyoming, USA - YL17G03_0 | ecosystem: Environmental > Aquatic > Freshwater > Lake > Sediment | place: USA: Wyoming | collected...
AGGTGCGGAACCTATGCGGGTCGGGCGTGGAACCGCTCGCCGTCCCCATCGACGACTCGTGGATGCGCGACAACGGTCCCATCTTCGTCGTTGACGGGCCAGGCGAGGTGGCACTCGTCCACTTCCGCTTCAACGGATGGGGCGACAAGTTCCTGCCCTACGACCTAGACGCCGCGGTGCCCGAGCGGCTGGCTTCGCACTTCGGCATCCGCCGGTACGTCGCACCGATGGTCCTCGAGGGCGGTTCGTTCTTCGTCGACGGCGAGGGAACGCTCATCACGACCGAGCAGTGCCTGCTGAACCCGAACCGCAACCCGCAGATGAGCCGCGAGGAGATCGAGGAGTGTCTCCGCGAATACCTCGGCGTGGTGAAGGTCGTCTGGCTGGGGTATGGGGAGATCGAGGACCGCGACACCGATGGGCACATCGACGGCGTCGCGCAATACGTCGCGCCCGGACGGATCATCCTGAGCGTCCCCTCCGACCCGGCCGACCCCGACCATGAAGGCCACCAGGACAACCTGCGCAGGCTCCGCGCGGCGCGCGACGCGAGGGGGCGCGAGTTCGACGTGATCATCTTCGAGCCTGGCCCGCGCGGGATCATCTCCTACCTGAACCTCTACCTGCCTAACGGAGGCGCCGTCGTTCCCGTGGGGCACGTGCCGCAGGACGAGGCCGCACTCGAGCAGATCCGCGCGGCGTTCCCCGACCGGGAGGTGGTGCCGGTGCCCGGCGAGTGTCTGTCCGTGCCGGGCGGGGGGGGTCCGCACTGCATCACCCAGCAGGTGCCGGCGGGAGCCGGGGTGGCGTCGCAGGCCTCGCCTCCGGCGGGCTAGCCAGACCCACCCGGGATATCGCCCTGTTCGGACCGTGCGTCGGCGCGCAGCAGGACCCGATGGTGGATAATGCCCGGGATGAAGCGGATCGGAATCCTCATCGTCGCGGTCTTGGTCCTGTACGAAGCCGCCGTCCTCATCACCCATCCTTGGACCGGACGGAGCGCTCAGCCGTACCGAGGCGAGGCCTACGCCCGGGAAAGCGGCGAACTGGAGTCCAGACCGGCGTCGGCGGCCAACGAGGGCCGGGCGCCGGTCACCGGACCCCTCCGCACGAGGCAGGCGCCCGGCTGGAGGGGCGAGGTCCCGTTCGATGCGTCCGCGGACGATTGGGAACCGACGGTCGCCGCAGACCCAAACTCTCCTTTCGTCTACCGGCTGACAACGCGCTACGGGACTCCGCCCTGCGCCGGCTGCCCCAACCCTCAGATCGTCTTCCAGGCATCGAGCGACGGAGGAGCCTCTTGGGACCCGGCTCGCCCCGTCAGCGCTCCCGAGGGCGTCGTGGGTCAGTACGACCCGCAGATCGGCGTCGGTGCGGATGGCATCGTCCATGCCGTCTGGTCCGACGGCGGGGTGATCGTCCACAGCAGCTCAGCCGACCACGGCGAGACCTGGTCCGAGCCGGTCGACATCATGGGGTGGCTCCAGTTCGGCGACAAGCCGTGGCTCGCGGTCTCTCCGGACGGCAACGACCTCTACGTCGCGTTCCACGGACCGGCGAATGCGGTCGCCGCGTCCCACGACGGGGGCTCGACCTGGAGTTCGCCGGTCGTGATGGCGCCCGAAGGCGAGGTCGTGTTCGCGAGCGGTGGAGCGGTCGGGCCTTCGGGTTCGGTCTCGTTCGTGGGCACGAGCCTGGAAGGCTCTATGGACGAAGGGGTCCGCCTCTACGGCTCGGACGCGATACGCATCGTCGTCTACACCTCGAACGACAGAGGCAGCACCTTCACCTCGCAGGTTCTTGACTCCGGGGCCGTTCCCATCGTCTGCGGCATGGAGCGAACCTGCGAACCCGAGCACTTCGACTCGCAGGTCTCGATAGCGGCGGATGCCTCGGGCGATCTGGCCGTCGTCTACAACCTGGCGTCGACCCCGAAAGGTCCGCTGCCCGTCTACCTGCGCACCTCCTCGAGCGCCGGCTGGTCGCGGCGCACGCGCCTCTCTCCCCCGCGCACCGCCGCGGGCGAGCCGGTGCTCAGTTCCGCTCCGGCCGTCACCGGGGCGGGTCGCGGAGAGTTCCACCTGATGTTCCAGGACGATCGGACCGGCAGATGGAACACCTGGTACCGCGCCACATCCAACGGCGGCAAGGATTGGACCGCCCCGGTGCGACTCTCCGACGCCAGAGCGGGTGCCCGCTATAAGAGAGCTGCGGGGTACACCGCCGCCTATGGCGACTACGGCGGCATCGCCGTGAACGCCCGCGGACAAGTAGTTGTCGTGTGGGGTGAGGGGGTCAGCGAACGCGGACCGGGCGGGTCCTGGTCCAACCTCCAGACCTAGACGGACGCCGGCGTGCAAGCTGCGAGCGCCTAGGCGACGCCGCTATCGCGAGCACCCGTTCGACACCCGAAACGCGCCGATGCGCGTCGACCACAGCCTCACGGATGTCACCGCGTAGTACTGGTTGGTGTACCAGAAGGTGCAGCCGTCCGCAGGATCGACGCTCATCGAGCTGTAGTCGCCCCACCGGTAGTCCGTGGCCGTCTGCACACCTGTGCCCGCCATCAAGGACGCCTCGCGCCGCAGCGTGCCCTTCGGATCGCCGGCGCGTCGAACCGCGTAGCGGATCGAAGGAGCCAGATCGGGTCCGGACACGCTGTAGCCGAGCGCGATGTTGCCGCCCTCGTCCATCGCGATACCGCCCATCCAGCGGTGGTCGGAGTCGGGCGCGAACGTGCCCTCCTGGCGGAGCAACCAGCCCCCACCGTCTGCGCGCTTGCGTAGTTCGAACCAGCGGATGCCCGCGTGGCCGCCGTCCACATCCACCGTCCAGTTGCCGACCAGAGACGCGTATGCCCCGTGGTTGCTGTAAGCGAAACGGAACCTGGGAGTCCACCCGCCGGCGTCCAACCTCTCGCCCGGCGCCGGCTGAGGGATGCAGTCCCACGTGATGTTCTCCTCGTTCCTGCTGCACAACTCGCTGAAAGGACTCACGGGGATGATGTGGGTGAGCGCGAAGGTCGATGCTTCCTGATCCGTCCAGTCCACATCGAACGCGTACAACTCGATCCGGTCGAAGGCCACACCGTCGGCGATTGTGTCCTTGAACGTGTAGAAGTACTCGTCCGTCCCGGGCGGCGGCCGCATCCGTCCGTCCACATCGGCGGGGAGCATCATTCGGGCGACGCCGGAGAACCAGACAAAGCGCGCTAGCAGCCCATCCAGCATGCTGCGGCGGTCGAACGCGTACGCGCCGGATGTGGCAGGCTGGGACGCGGATTCGTTGCTACTCATGTAGTAGGCGCCGGGCCACACGCCGAACTTCGGATAGTCGATGCCCCTGTCACTCGCCGTGAACTCGTAGAGGTGGAAGGTCCCCGTCGGGTCGCGGCCCGTCGAGACGGCGACGCACATCTCGTTGGGATGCTGCGGCGTTGCCGCCCACGCGCTCAACAACCAACGATGGGCGAGCGGGTCGAACAAGACGTTCGGGTCTCCCCCACTCACTTCCTCGCATGTGCCGCCCGATCCTTGCCACAGGGTCTTGATGAGGATCGGACCGGCCAACAGCTCGCCGGTCTTGCCGTAGACGGCAAACGCATTGTTGACGATCTGCACGTAGTGGCGCGGTCCGACGTCACCGTTGGTGTCGGGTGGATAGCCGCAGCCGGAGTGCAGGGTGTCGATACCGTCGAAACTGACGACCGGAGCCGGCGTTCGCCCGCGTCCGGTATCCGTCCCCCTCCGCAGCAGCGGGTCGCCCGCCGCCGATGACAGGGCGGGTTCGCTTGCCTCGCTCCCCGTGCCGTACTCGGCCCCGGAACCGAAGTCTCGGCACTCCGTCTTCGGCACGACCACTGGCAGGTCCCGAACCACGAAGCTCGTCTGGGGCACAACGGGGTCGCCAACGAACGGGCCGACGATGCCGACGACGACCCCACCGTCGGCATCTGCGGCGAGCGGCGGCGCCGGTGAACCCGAGATCAGCAGGACGAGCACCGCGCACACAACGACCGGCCGACCCCATCTCACCATCCGTCCGCTCCTTACCTAGGCCCCGGGAATCCTGCAAGGGAAGTCGGTAGCAGCGCTTCCGTCCCCGGTAACTGCAGACGATAGTCCGATCCGCGGCGCGGAGCACGGCGCGGAACAAGCCGCTGGCGGGGCGGCCACCGGAGAGGAGCGCGTCTAGTGATTGGGGACCCACGGAGACGAAAGGAGCCCATCGTGGATAGGCGCAGGCACCGGCCGTTTGTGCTCGCGCTCGTGCTCCAGACTGCGCCGGGCATCCGGCGGGCGAATGCCGCGTTCCCGGGCGCGAACGGAAAGATCGTCTTCACCGCCATGGTCGGGCAGGACCGGCAGGTCTTCACCGTCAACCCCGACGGCTCAGGCCTGACGCAGCTCACCACGGGACCGGGGTGGAACCTGTACCCGAAGTGGTCGCCGGACGGGACGAAGATCGTCTTCGAGCGGCGGGTCGAGAGGAAGCGGGGAGTTCCTGGACAGGTCGCGGTCATGAACGCGGCTGGATCCGGCCTCACAGTGCTTGCTAGCACGAGAGCCGATACCTACCCGGCGTGGTCGCCGGACGGCAAGAGGATCGTCTTCGTCAGCAACCTGGTCAAGCCCCGGGACGTCTCTCGGGCCCCGATCGGAGAGGCCAACAGGCAGCTCTGGACGATGCACCCCGACGGCACCAACAGACGCCAGATCACCGAGGACTCCGACAAGCACCGCGAGCCGGCGTGGTCGCCGGACGGGACGAAGATCGTCTTCGAGCACGGCACGTACACGAACGACTTCTCGAGCGGCGATATCTGGGTCATGGCCGCCGACGGGTCGAACCCGACCCGGGTGACGAGCCTCGGGACCGCCGAGTCACCCGACAGGCAGCCCGCTACGCCGTGACCTTGAAGTACGACCAGGGGGACGCCGTCGCGCCGTGGTCGGCGTCCCCCGCGAATTCACCCGCGAGACGGTAGGTCCCCTTCGACAGGTAGTAGGCCTTCCAGTAGACGGCTGCCCGGCTCGAGTAGTCCAGTTGGGCATCGACGCTCGCCCATGCGACCCAGGTTCCACCAACGTACCTCTCGAGGTCGAAGTGGAGCATCCGGCCGGAGTGGTTGGGACTGACGACGCCCTGATACCTGCCCTTCTGATAGACGTGGTACAGCTGGTTCCCGCCGGAGTTCCCGTACCCTCCCAGCAACTGTCCCGTCACCACGACGCTACTTTGGGAGGAATCGTCGTTGGTGATCCTCCCCACACCCTGGCCGTCGGCGATCGTCGCGCCCGAGGCTCCGTTCAGGTTGACGTAGAAGGTCTCAGCGGGTTCCACCCTCGTGTCGCCGTAGACGGCAATAGAGAGCGTCTTCGAGGCCTGACCCGCCGCGAAGGCGAGGTTCCCCGACGCGGTCTGGTAGTCGCCGTCCGCGGCGGTCGCCGTCCCGTCGGCGGTCGCGTAGCCCACCGTGACCGTGGTTGAAGCCACTGCCGACAGGGTGACCGTGAAGCTCGCGTTCGTCGCTCCGGAGTTGCCCTCAACGACGCTCACATCGTTGATCGAGAGCGAGGGCGTGCCGCCCCCGCCGCCACCGAGCGCCTGAACCGCCTGCAGGAGGTTCAGCCTGTGATGCGTAAGGCCTGTACGGGAGTCGTAGATGCTCGGCCCGGTCGAGGCCATGGCGTTCGTGATCTGGGTTGCCGTCGCGGCAGGAGCAGCCGCCGCAAGCACCGCCGCCGCGCCCGCCACGTGCGGCGTGGCCTGCGAGGTGCCGCTCATCGTCCAACCCGCAGCCGTAATCCTGGAGCCCGGTGCGAGCAGCGTGAGGAGCGAACCGCCTTGCGAGAAACAGGTGATCTTGTCCGCAGCGGTAGCGTCGGTGCAGACGCCCCAGTTCGCGGAGCCGAAGCTCGAGTCGTACACGGCGCCCACACGCACCGCGCCCGGAGCACACGCCGGGTCCGAGACCCCGTTCCTGAAGTAGCCGGAGTCCATGGCCCCATTGCCCGCGGCCGCCACGGGAAGCACGCCCACAGCGCGAGCGCTGGCGAACGAGGCTGCGTAGCTGGAGTTGCTGCACTCGGTCGTGTGGAAGCTGCTATCACCAAGGCTGAGGTTCATCGCCCTGATCTTGTAGGTGGCCTGGGTGGAAACCACCCAGTTGATTGCCGAGACGATGTCCGAGTCGTACGCCCCGTTCCCATCGAAGACATCTAGGCCGAGGATCTTGGTTCCGGGGGCGACGCCCAAGACGATGCCCGAGACGTTCGTGCCGTGACCATCGTCATCGCGCGAACCGTCGTCGCGCGCGAAGTCGTGTACGTAGGCGACCTTGCAGGCCCCACCCGGCGAGCTGCACGAGCCGAAGGCCGAGCGCGTGTAGTCCACTCCGGTATCCAGGACAGCGACGGCCGTTCCGGCACCCGCGTAGCCTGCGGCCTGGGCCTCCGGCTGGTCGATGAGCGGAAGGCTCTCGGCGAGTTGTGCCTTCATCCGCTCGTTCGGCTCGATGCTCAGCGTGCTGGGTGAGTTCGCCACAGCCAGGAGCGCATCCTCGGAGGTGAAGCGCACGAAGCTCACGGGGAGGGCACCGAAGTCACGCAGTACGCTCGCGCCGCCCACTCCGGCCAGGGCCGCGTCCTTCTCTGCCGAGTAGGCCCGTCGGGTGGCCGCGAGGATCGATGCGGTGCGCTGGGCTCCCGCGCGCGGAGGCGCCACCGCATTCGCCTGCGCCAGCGCGCCCTGCCAGTCCAGGGTGACGAGCGCGTCCACTTGTCCCTTCCCGCGCAGGTCGAACACGACCTTCGCATCCACGACACCGGCGCCCACGGCCGCTTGGACCGTGCCGAATCGCCCCGGCGCAGCTCCCGCCGTCGGAGCGGCAACAAGCAACGCGGCGACAACTGCCGTTAGCGAGATGAGAACCATGCCGGCGCACCTAGGGCGAACCATCCCGACACCTCCTGTGCTTCCCAGTCGTGGTAGTCGGTCTCAGCATCGGCGGCGCACGCGGTCCGCTTCAGTACGGGACCGACGGATTGACGACTCTGGGCTAGTCCCCTCTCGTGCACTCTTTGTCGCACCATCCTGCCGGCCAACCAGCCGCCGGGGGCCGGGCAGGACCCTTCGGCCAGGGGCTCCGCCGGCCCCCGGCGTGTGGCGGGGATGGGTTGGATGACCACAGATACCGAGAACGGGTAAGCCGCGCAGCGGCGAGCTCTCGAGGTTCGCTATGCTCTACCGAGCCCGCGGGTGCAGGCGGTGCGTGGCTAACTCCAACCCACGAACCGGGCGAGGACTGGGAACCTGCAGGCAGATGGCCACGGTCCCATCGTCTAGAGGCCTAGGACACCACCCTCTCAAGGTGGAGACACGGGTTCAAATCCCGTTGGGACTACCAGCGCGAATGCGATCCGGTCCTCCGTTTTTCCCGTCTTTTTCCCGCGTGATGACCGGTACTCGCGAACGTTGGTGGGTCGCACGCCCATGCCGCGCCTTGACGACCCCTCGCTCAGCCAGCGTCGTCCGTCTCCATCGCGAACCACCTGTCCCATTCGCTCGCGGACATGCTGGGGCCCAGGCCTTCCGCCCTGAGACTCCTGGAGATGACCATGGGATCGACATCGGGGCACCTCTCCATCTCTTGTCTTATGCGCCTCCCCCAGTCCGTGAGGTCGTACAGAGGCCTGAGCCGACCTTCTGCGTTGCGCCGATGTCGGTCCGTATGTTCCATGATGCCTTCCGCGACGAGGTCCAACAGGGCGTAGCGGAGCTGCTCAGCTACCAGTGACTTCTTCTTCGCCATGGCTACCTCCGCTTCCTCTCCTGCGGTGTCGTGTTCCCGTTCTCGTCGAGGTCGTGGCCCATCGCCCGGGCCTCCTCCTTGGCCTCCCTGAGGACGGCCTCCTCGATCGGCTCCTCGTTGTCCCACGTGATCCCCAGTGCGGCGGCCTCCGCCTTCGCATCCTCCTCCTCGTCCTCCGCCGGCTCGAGAGCGGCCTTCTCGGGGATCCCCTCCCTCGCCCGGACCGCCCCGGCGATGTCCTTGCCCCACTCCCCTGCGAGGACGGTCTTGCGGGACTGCTCGGCGAGCTTCGCCCCCACACGCGACTTCTCCTCGTCGTTGAGCACCGCCTCGATGGCGGCGACGAGCATGCCCCACCGGGCCCTCGCCTCGCCCCAGTTCATCTCCTCATCGCTCCTCGCCTGGTATTCCATCCAGAACTTGCAGACCTCGAGGAGCTCCTTGATGGAGGTGATGACGATCTTCCCGTTCGCGATGTCCTGCACACCCCTGGCCAGAAGGGCCATGAGCGCCGCCCCCACGTCCACGAACACGCCTCCCCAGCTCTCGGCGGCGGCCTCGTTCTTGGCCCGCTCCACCTGGGTGATCATCCGCAGGAGACCGTCCCCGACCGAGAGGTGCTCGGTGTGGCGGGCGATCGACGAGGAGCTCATCCGGGCACATTCCGGCCACTCCGACATGGCAGGTGCGACTGCCTCGAAGATCACGCGGTGATCCCACAAACTTCGCAGCATCTGCCCGATCTCGGCGAATACCTCCTGTGCCCCGGGCAGGTCCGCGTGGGACCTCCCGCACACGGGGCACGGGTGATCGAGCGCCAGCCTGCAGCACTTGCACTTCTTGGAGAGCCTGACCCCCTCCCCGGGCGGGCCCGCCGGCCCCCGCGCACTCCTTATGATCTTCTTGGCCATCGCTTCGGACATGAGGCCCTCCTGTCTCGCATGGAGCGGCTCCGGTCCCCCCGCCAGGCACGACAGGGGCGCCCCGGTGTACCGCTTCTCTCACCCCTTACCCCGAATCGACGGGCGTTTCCCACCGTCTCGGGTGCTCTGGCTGAGTGCGACATGGCGAAAGGCGCCGTGGCGGGGGCTGGTTCTTCGGGGGAGGCGCACCAGCGCGGGGTGTCAGAGGTCGCCCCTACGATTCCGGGTGATGCTGATCCTCTTCCTCACCCTCGCCGGGATGTCCGCGCTGCTCTGCCTCCTCGCCTCGCTGGAGCGTTGGGCGCAGAGGTGATCGACCATCGCCGAGCGCTCCCCGCCATCCCCGGCACCCCCGGTATCGTTTGCGATCTCAAGGCCGGGCGGTCTAGGCTTCTTGTCGCGCCGGGAGTGTCGATCTCGGGAGAAGCCAAACGGGCCTTCGGGTTCGTAGGGCAGATCCCACGGGGAGATGCCCCCGGCGCACTTTCGTGTGCGGCGCCCGTCAGCTATGCCGAGATCTGGCCAGGCGTCCGGCCACCGCCCTAGACTCGGCCCTTGATGTACGAAGAAGACCAACCCGATCCGCAGGTCGCCGCGGTCCTTGCCGAGCTTTCGGCGAAAGACGCAAAGGTGGCCGAGGATGCGGAGGCTGCCCTTGAGTGGATCCTCGCCGGCGATGGTGCCTCCGCGATCACCCAGGAGCAGATCCAGCTCTTCTGCTGGTACCAGCTGCCGTGCAAGTGGATCTGCGACATCGGCGACAAACTCCAGATCCTCTCGGCCCTGGCTGCCGCCCTTGATCTTCTTCACCTGCCCCGCTACGCGAGCATCTGCCGCTCGGAGGTGACCCGAGGGATCCTCGAGGCCTACGAGGTCTCCCACGCCAAGGGGATGGCCGCGTTCAAGAAGGCGGACCTTGCCTCAGGCATCTGCCCCCCTGACCTGGAGGAGTTCCGGTGGGGTTCGATATTCGGGATACGCGAGTCCGACGCGCTTTCAGAGGTCGCGAGCTTCCTCGAACTGGCCGTCGCATCGGGGGAGCTTCATCTTGGATCAAGGGGCTTCAAGACCGCGCAGCAGGAACTCACGCGAAGCTTCCTCAGCGCGCCCCGAGAGCCTTCGAGCCTTCTCGAACAGGTCCGCGCCGAGCGGTTCGACGCGTGGTTCGATAGCCGAAGGAGCAGCCTTCGTCGGGAACTCCTGGGCAGGATCGAGGACGAGGTTCGTTCCCCAACCGGTCTTGGGGAAGTAGTCGATCCCTTCCCGAACATGCGCTGGCTGATGGAAGAGATCGCTCCCGGCCAGGCCCTTACCAAGACCGGGAACCTGAACCGCGCGTTCGTACAGGAAGCCGCAGCCCGTTTCGACTGGAGATTCCCTCGCCCTCCGCAACGGGAGGACGACATCACCGAGCTTTGGGTGACAAGGGAGTTCATCGGCCGCCTCGGACTGACGAGGCGCTCGGGCACCA
>Ga0315275_10008120_pt1 | contig 10204 bp, 3 predicted proteins | sample YL17G03_0_MG_FD_205557 | JGI IMG/M metagenome (GOLD analysis project Ga0315275, IMG submission 205557) | Sediment microbial communities from Yellowstone Lake, YNP, Wyoming, USA - YL17G03_0 | ecosystem: Environmental > Aquatic > Freshwater > Lake > Sediment | place: USA: Wyoming | collected...
CTATGCCTGTCCCACGGACGCATCGAGGATGTGGGCCTGACCAGCCGGGTGGTCCAGGCTTTTGCCGACGACGTGGGAGTTGGCTTTGTCAGATGCCTGGCGTCCACGCTGGATGTGCCTGAGATCCTCTTGACTCGCGGCCAGGATGTGGGCAACCAATCCCCATACGAAGACCTCCAGCCCCTCTGGCATCGCTGCCTGGCTGCTGGCACTTCAACCGTCGAGAAGGGGCGGCTCCTCGAGCAGTTCGCTCGATCTCTCTTCGGGCTGTTCTTCAGAGTCGCGTCGTGCAACCTGAGCACCGAGAGCGGGGAGATTGACCTGGTGCTTGAGATAGCCAAACTAGATCCCTTCTGGAGCGAGTACGGTGCGGATGTGCTTGTCGAGTGCAAGAACCGCAAGCAGCATACGCCTCTCAGCCAGACTCAGGCGTTCTGCCAGAAGATTGCCCGGTCGCGTGGTGTGCGGTTAGGCCTGCTACTGTCGACGAGCGGGTTCACGCGTAACGCGCTGCGGGAGTTGAGGAATAACGCCTGCGACCAGCGGCGCCCGTTGATTGTGCCCCTGCACGGCCAAGACGTGACCGAGTTGCTCTCCGGGGGACAGGAGCTTGAGCAGTGGCTGAAGACGAGAATCCGCGAGTTCAAGTACCTCCAGGTCTACTGATCCCGCTTCTTGTGTCAGTGCCGGTTCGGTCGGATGGGGTGGAGGACGAACGAGGATCTGGGGGACGTCATACAAGGAAGAAGGGCGGAGAGGTCCGGACAACTAGCAGCCGACTTACCTTGGTCGCAGGTTCAAATCGAGGTCGCAACAAAAGGCTAGCTTGCTCATCCTGACCCCGATATGAACCTGCGACCTAACGGGTTCTCGGGGCCGGCTCGACGGGTCTGAGGCGCAGCTTGGCATCTTCCCACATCGCGTCTAGCGCCCTGCCAAGCCTCTCAAAGGGCAGATCCCAGGGCTGGGAAGAACGAACCATCCGTCTAGCGCGAGCAGATGCGAGTTGCGGGGCTCAGTCATCCTAGTCGCACCCGGCTCAACGACGCCAGCCCCCACTGCTGATCTGCGGCGGGGGCTGGCGTGGCCTGCTCACCTTGATGGTTATTCCACATCGGTGCTTACCCCACGAGCGCCAAGCGTTGCAGAGGCGGGTGACTTCGCGTCCAGACGGCATTGAGCGCCAGTCCCGATCGGCCGGATCGCTGCCGCGAGATCTCCCATCTCCTCAGCACTCCCTTAGACTGCCAAGATTGGGGAGGGCGAAGCGGGTGCCGGGATAGCTCAGCTGGTAGAGCACCGGACTGAGAATCCGGGTGTTCCCAGCTCAATCCTGGGTCCCGGCACCAGAACACGAGGGGACGGCAGATGCCGTCGCCTTCGCACATCTGGTCCGGCAATGGGCAGGTCGTAGGTTCGCAGCGGGGGCGGTATTCGTACCCGATTCGTACTCGGAAATGTTGCCCCTAGTGGCAGCGCGCTGGGCTTACGGCCCGGGGAAGCGCGGACCGGGGGAGATGCGACGGATCGGACTCGCGGCGTAGGCCTTCGCTGCGGGAAAGCCTGTTCGCGGCAGCGTCCCATTCCGAGCGAGAATCGAACCCCCAGTGCTGTCCCATCACCGGCGCCGCTCCCGCCGGCTCGCCTTCATCCGTCAGGCGGTGCACACCATCCGGGCTCCCAAACCGGTGTCCCAAGGCCACTTGACTATCATAAGACGGTCTCCCCCTGTTAGTGTTGAAAGGTGCTCGAAGCACAAACACTGTCGTCAGGAGGAAACCAAGATGATCTGGGTTGGACTGGACGTGCACTAGCGTTTTTCTCGGATGGGATGCTTCGATCCTGCCACGGGGGAGATACACGATCTGGGGTCGGTGAGCAACGACGCATCGGCGCTGAAGGAGGCGCTGGAGGGGCTGCCCTGTCCGAAGACGGTGGTGCTGGAGGCGGGACGGAGCAGCTACCATATGGCGGGCCTGCTGGAGTCGATGGCGGAGGAGGTGTGGATCGTCGATCCGGGAGAGGTGAGGCGACTGCAGCATACGATCTCGAAGACCGATCAGCGGGACGCGGCTGCGCTGGCGTGGTGGGCCGCAAAGGGCGTGCTGAAGCCGCAGTGGCGACCAGATGGGCAGACGATGGATCTGAGAGAGCTGACCCGAGGCAAGGCCGCGCTCACTCGTATGTCGACCCAGGTGCGGACGATGATCCGAATGCTGTTGGCGCGTCACGGTCATGAGTGTCCGCATCGAGACTCGATGAGCGAACGGGGCCAGCTGTGGCTCGATGAGGTCGAGCTGGAAGGCCACGCCGGGCAGCTGCTGGCTGGCTTACGAGAGATTCTGGTTGTCGTGCAAGCCAAAGTGGATGACTTCGAGCGCATGGTCGAGCACACCTCAGCGAAGCATCCGATGGCGCGGCGCCTGCGAACGATCCCTGGGATCGTCCCCTTCCTCAGTCTCGCGCTGGCGGCCGAGATCGGCGATATCAACCGCTTCCCCAGCCCGCCCCACCTGCGGGGCTACTCTGGGCTCGTCCCGGCGGTCTACCAGAGTGGAGACAAGGACGCCCGTGGCCCGCTAACCAAGACCGGTAACGCCTGGCTCCGCTATGGCGCAGTGCTGGCGGCGCAACGGATCGGGCAGATGAAGGAGCCCGATCCGCGCCTGAAGCGAATCTTCCTCTCCGTTGCCTTTCGTCATGGGCGCAATCCCGGCAAGATCGCGGTGGCGCGACGACTACTCGATCTCATCTACATCCTGCTGAAGAAAGGACAGGACTACCGAGCACCCAAGCCGCGTGTTGTTACAACCGCGTGATCAGGGGGCACTCTCCCGTGCAGTGTCCGGCCGACGTCAGCGCCCACATTTGACTTGAGAGGCCTCCTTCAGACCGACGATCGAATGAGCGATGTCAGCGCCGATAGGGACATGTCTCACACAGAGACCTCTGAGTGAGCGTCAGGGCACCTCACAGGGAGTGGTTGACAGAGAGTCTTATAGGGACACTCACACACGGCTCTTTCGCGGAAGTCTTGTGTGATGGTCGCGCCATACATGCGGCCTGTTCGCGCAAATGTCGCTTTCTCTGTACTTCCGCTTCTCGGCACCCATCGTGTAGATTGCCAGACGTTTGGGTCTGGTTGTCTGGTGCGCGAAGGACCTGATCGGAATGCCAGCCAGGGGATGACAGCACGGGCGGGCCTTGGGCCAGCGGTTAGGAAGGGAGGGCAGTGGTGATAGACGGGTCCGGCGACCACTGGCGAAGGGTCCAAACAACGGCGAACTGCGACACATGCGGGAACACCAGAGGAGGCTAGAAGTGCGTAGGTATGGAGGTGCGTTGCTTGTACACTTCATGCTCGGGGTGATTGCCCTGAGCTGGGGGACTGGGAGAGGCTGCGCGCAGTCGAGCACAGACTTGCAGTTAATGCAGCAAGAGACGCAGAAATCAGCCCAGCAGAGAAGGCTGGAGGCCAAAGAGCGTCTTCAGGCGTGGCTGGAAGGGCGGGAGCCTCGGCAGACGGCTGAGGCGCCTTGGCCGACAACCGAGCAGGCAGCCAGGGCGCCTCGTCTGGCCGGGGTGCAGCCCCCAACAGGGATCAACCCCGCGGTTGACATCAACCTGCCGAATTTCGCCTACAGCCCGAACATAAGGAAGTTCGTGAACTCACTGCCGGGCCTGGCGATCAACCCGGCGCCCGGTGATTGGAGCGTGAACAACCTCGGGCAGTACATCCCGGTTGCTGTTCCGGATACCGCCAGCTTCCCGGGATCCGACTACTACGAGATCGGGTTGGTCGAGTACACCGAGCAGATGCATTCGGACCTTCCTCCGACCAAGCTGCGCGGCTACGTGCAGCTCAACGGCGGGAGCCCCGTGCCGCATTACCTGGGACCGATAATCCTCGCCCAGAAGAGCCGTCCGGTGCGCATCAAGTTCACTAACATGCTTCCCACCGGCGCCGGCGGAGACCTGTTCCTGCCGGTGGACACCACCATCATGGGGGCCGGGATGGGCCCCACGGACATGCCGGGGATGCCGGGGATGAAGGAGAGCTATACCCAGAATCGGGGCACGCTGCATCTCCACGGCGGGTTCACTCCGTGGATAAGCGACGGCACACCGCACCAGTGGACTACCCCGGCGGGAGAGATGACCTCATATCCGCGAGGCGTGAGTGTTAGCAACGTCCCGGACATGCCGGACCCAGGCCCAGGGTCGCTCACCTTCTACTACACCAATGAGCAAAGCGCCCGGCTGATGTTCTACCACGACCACTCCTACGGCATCACCCGGCTCAATGTCTATGCGGGCGAGGCCGCGGGTTATGTCATCACCGACCAGGTCGAGGAAGACCTGATCGCGGGCACGAATGTCACGGGAGGCAATCCGGCGAACAGGCAGATCATCCCCAATCTGGGAGGGTTGTACCGTTACGGAATCCCCCTGGTCATTCAGGACAAGACCTTCGTGAACGACGCCACCACGCCTCCGGGCGCGGGCTTCCCGGCGACCTACACTCCGACTGCCTTGACCGCGGACGTGGATCCCCTCTGGTACAGCCACCTGCCCGGGAGCACCGGGGGGAACCTCTGGTTCCCTCACGAGTATCTGCCTAACGAGAACCTCTACGACCCGAGCGGCTTCTGGTACATGGGAAGATGGGACTATGGCCCGTGGATACTGCCGCCGATGTTCCCACTCAACGATGTACTGCCGAGCCCGAGCCACGTGCCGGAAGCCTTCATGGATACCATGGTGGTCAACGGCACAGCTTTCCCGTACGTGGAGCTACCTCCTACGGCCATCCGGTTGCGCATCCTGAACGCGTGCAACGACCGCACGCTCAACCTGCAGTTGCATCGGGCCGATCCCGCTGGCTTCGCCGTTGCCGACGCCGCCGGAATGCCATGGGGCACGGAAGTGAAGATGGTTCCCGCGGGCCCCACCCCGGGCTTCCCCGCCACCTGGCCGGTGGACGGCAGGGATGGCGGCGTGCCCGATCCGACCCTGGCGGGACCGGATATGATCCAGATCGGCAACGAAGGCGGGCTCCTGGCGCAGGCCGCGGTGATACCGGCGCAGCCGGTGAACTTCGACTATGATCGTACGAGCGCGACCTTCGGCAACGTCAGCGACGTGGGGCTGTTCCTGCCTCCAGCGGTGCGGGCGGACGTCATCGTGGACCTCTCCTCGTACCAGGACGGCGACACGCTCATTCTCTACAATGATGCTCCCGCGCCTATGTCGTTGTACGATTCGCGCTACGACCTCTTCACAGATGCCCAGGACTGGACCCCGAAAGGCGGCGCGCCCCCATCAGCGCCGGGCTTCGGCCCCAACACCCGGACCATCATGCAGATCCGGATCAAGGGCGTACCGTCTACGCCGTTCAATGTGGCCGCCCTGCAGACCGCCTTGCCGAAGGCGTTCGCAGTGGCCCAGCCCCATCCCCTCGTGCCTGCAGCGGCCTACAACGCCGCCTATGGTACCGCCTACAATGACGTCTATGCTAACGTCGCAGATGAGACCCTGAACATCACCGGCGCGCCTCAGGGCGTTGCCAGAGTCGTGACAGAACTCCCTGGCTTCGGTTACGCGACGCCTCCCACCGTCAAGTTCTACGGAGGCGGCGGCTCAGGCGCAGCGGCCACGGCCTCGCTTAACGGCGTCACCATCATCGAGCTTCTGACTCCCGGCAGCGGCTACACCTCGCCGCCAACGGTCACGATCACTGGCGGCGGCGGCACCGGCGCGACAGCCACGGCCACCGTGTCGGGTGGCGTCGTCACTGTCATCACCGTCACAAACCCGGGGTCGAACTACACCGCCGTTCCCACGGTCACTATCGCGGGCGGCGGCGGCACCGGGGCGACTGCGCAGGCGATGATCACCCTCGGTTCCGTTGGCACCATCACGATCACCAATCCAGGCTCGGGGTACACCAAGGCCCCGTATGTTACCCTGACCGGTGGCGGCGGCACTGGTGCGGTGGCCCTCGCCATGCTCACCGGGGACATGGTGCTCGACGGCAAGAACATCGTCGAGGGCATGGACATGGATTACGGGCGGATGAACGCCGTGCTCGGCTCCACTCCGAATCCCCTCACGCCGACCGTTGGGGCCGGACCGGTTATCGGCGCGGCCTTCTATGCAGACCCTCCCACCGAGATCATGAACCCGGATGAGACCCGGCTCTGGCGTCTCATGCACCTGGGGGTTGACTCCCATTCCCTCCACTTCCACCTCTTCGACGTGCAGGTGATCAACCGGGTGGACTGGACCAACACCCTGCTGCCGCCTTACGCGGAGGAGATAGGGTGGAAGGAGACGATCAGGACGAACCCCTTCGAGGACATCATCCTCGCGCTGCGCCCGAAGGCGTCGGCGATGAAGCTCCCGTTCGGGCTTCCTGACAGCAACCGCCCGCTGAACCCAACGGTGCCGTTGGGTTCCACCATGGGCTTCACACCCGTGCTGCCGCCGCCAGGCCTGCCAGGGGTGGCCCAGATCACCAACGTGATGACCAACTTCGCTTGGGAGTATGTGTGGCACTGCCATCTGCTGGGGCATGAAGAGAACGACATGATGCGGCCCCTCCTGCTCAAGGTACCGAGCACGGCACCGGCCGCGCCGGTTCTTACCGCACAGCGAGTGAGCGGCGTGGTCAGACTCACCTGGACCGATCCCACGCCGTACAACTACGCCACGGGACTGCCCACTTCCACCCTCGGTAACCCGAGGAATGAGGTTGGCTTCCTGATCGAGCGGGCGCCCGGCACCACCGGCGGCACCTACACGCAGATCGGGACCGCGCTCGCTAACGCGACGAGCTACAACGACACCACCGCGGCACCCACCTCGACCTATCGCTACCGCGTCGCCGCCTGGAACGCGGCCGGCACGACGAGGTCCACGGCGGTAGCCGTGAGTAACCACACCGTCACGGTGGCGGCAACGGCCACTCCCGCCACCGTAGCTTCGGGCGGGACAACCGCCGTCTCGGCCACTGCTACAGACAGCTCCGGGCATGGTGGTATCGCCTATGCTTGGAGCGACAACGGGGCCGGCGGTACGTTCACTTCGGCCACCGCTCGGAACACGACCTACCGGGCGCCCGCCAACGGCACCGGTAGCCCCATGCCCATCACGCTCACCTGCACCGCAACCTGCAAGTGGCAGGTCCCTTGGGTCACCGGCGCCACCAACGTGGCTCTGACTGTGCAGACCGCCGCCAGCCATGCTCTCACGGTGACGGCGGGGGCTAGCCCAACCACTGTCGCTTCAGGCGGGGCAAGTACCTTATCCGCATCAGCTGTTGACTCCTCGGGCCATGGCATCGCCTCGTGGTCCTGGTCCGACGGCGGCGCGGGCGGCACGTTCAGCCCGTCGGCCGCTGTCCAGAACCCAACCTATACGGCCGCCGCGAACACCACCGGCACCAATCGCATCGTCACCCTCACCTGCACCGCCACCTGCAACGGAGCCGGGCCGCTTAGCGCCAGCGGCTCGGCGACTCTGACGGTGCAGACTGCTGGCGGTGCCCACAGCCTCACGGTAACGGCTGGTCGGAATCCAACCTCCGTTGCCTCTGGCGGGAGCACTGCCCTCACTGGCACTGCCGTTGACGGTTCCGGCCACGGCGTCGCCTCGTGGTCCTGGTCTGACGGGGGCGCCGGCGGCACGTTCGTCCCATCGGCCGCCGTTCAGAGCCCCGCTTACATCGCCGCGGCCAATGCCACCGGCGCGACGCGGACTGTCACCCTCACCCTCACCGCCACCTGCAACGGGGTCAGCCCCCTCAGCACCAGTGGCTCGACAACCCTGTCGGTGTATCGCGCCGGCACCCATACTGTCACCGTTACGGCGACGGCCACCCCCGCCACTGTAGCTTCGGGCGGCGCGGTGGCGCTTTCGGCAACCGGCACCGACAGCAGCGGCCACGGCGGATTGGCCTGGAACTGGAGCGACGGGGGGGCCGGTGGCACGTTCAGTTCGGCCACCGTGCGGACCCCGACCTACACGGCCCCGGTGAACACCACCGGCAGCCCAAGGGCGATCACCCTCGTGGTAACCGCCACCTGTAAGTGGCAGTCCCCGTGGGTTGCTGGCACCACCAGCGTGAACGTGACCGTGAATCCCTAGATGAGGAGGCGAGACTGCTGCGTACAGTAGCCAGGATCGCGACCTGACGCAACGGCTAGCTGTAAGAGGAAGGTTCGGGGAGGGAGCAATCCCTCCCCGAATCGCTGATTCCTAGTCCCGTGCTCCCTGCCGGTGTCCGATGGCAATGGGACAACCCTGACAGGTCTCTAGCCTGCCGGCGACACCCGGGCATTCTACCGCATGAGACCTTCGGGTAGCGCCTCCGGGCTATCTTGCCAAAGGCTCGCGGAACTGACCCGACATGACACCGCCAGCCGGAATGCGTCTAGCGCGCGTCTGCGAGATCGGCAGCAGATGGTCAGCGACGCAACCCCGGCCACTGCCTCCCAGCCGAGGGGGTAGGCGCGCGGACGGGATGCCCTCAGGCCGGCTTCATGGGCGGTTGACAACGACAGGGCCGCTCATGTCCGTGATGGATCTCGCCTCGATCAGGCGGTTGATGGAGCGTGCCCCACGTGGGAAGCTCGCCTCCCCGCGGGCTGATAGTGAGAATCTGTTGTTGGCGGGGGCTGATACGCCTCCTCATGCAGCAAGAGATGATGACACAGGTCCAGCAGGAGCCGAGCGCAGTGCACCTTGGCGGGGTTGCGGCCCCGCCGGAAGGCGACATTCAGGAAGCTGCGCTTCAGCTTCGGGTCGGCCTGCCGCATCGCCGCGATCCGCTGACTGGCCAGCACCGCCGCATAGCGCAGCCAGCGATTGCCCCGCTTGGTCAAGGGTCCCCGGCTGTCCCGGGGGCCGCTTTGGATCACCCGCGGATCCAGGCCGGAATAGCCGCGCAGCTTGCGGGGGCTGGCAAAGCGATGGACATCGTCGATCTCCACCGCCAAGGCCAGCCCCAGGAAGGGGCCAATACCGGGGATCGTCATCAGCCGCTGTGCTCCCATATGCTGGGCGGCCGCCTTCTCGATGGGCTCCTCAAACTGATCTGCCGCCTGCTGCAGGATCGGCAAAAGCCCCCGCAAGGTCGCCAGCATCAGGCCGGCATAGCCACCCAGTGTCACCCCCTCCAGCCAGGTCTGCGCCTTCTGGCTCAGCAGGTCCCTCGCCGGACACTCATAGCCGTGCCGCGCCAACAGCGACCGCAGCATGCAGCGCACCCTTGTCGCCAGGCGCACCAAGGCCGTCTTGCCCCGGGTCAGCTCTCGCAGATCGAGGGTAGCTGCTGCCGGCCGCCAGATCGGCTTGAGCGCCCCTTTGGCTGCCCAAAAAGCCATCGCCGCAGCGTCTCGGACATCGGTCTTGGCGCTCTGCTTCTGCAGGGCGCGCACCTGCGTGGGGTCGACCATCCACACCTCCTCCGCCAGTGGTTCCAGCGCCGCCGCCAGGAAATGGCTGCTGCGGCCCGCCTCCAGCACCACGCACTTCGGCGCGGCGATCCCGCTCAGGGTCTGCCCGATCGCCTCCGGCCGGCTGGGCACATCGCCCAGGTCCGACAGCTCACCCGTGGCAGGATCAAACAGGCCCGCCTTCGAATACTTCTTGTGCACATCCAATCCGACGTAGATCATCTCGGTCTCCTCTCTGGTGGCGTTTTGGCTATCTCCGGTTTCGACACCAACGGGAGGAGGCCGTCTTATGATATGCCCGTGAAGCCGGCCTGAGGGCACCGCCGACTCCAGCTACCCCCTCGGCTGGGGGTGATCGGTCGAGGTTCCGTCGCGCGTTCTTCCGGCATGCCAGGGCCGACGCGCCACGGTCGCGATGACTGGCACGCAGGTCCAGTATGTTCCCGTCTGACAGCATTCTCCATCCTCAGTCTCTCCCAGCGCAGGGGCATCTGCGGACAGAGGGAATACCACTGGAGAGACTGCTGGAGTGTCTGGCAGTGAGATGATTCCCCCTCGAAGGGCCTGGCAAGACAAGTGCTGAACCCGATCCCGATGACAGCAGAGGAAATCGACCGGCTGCGTGCAGAGCTGGAGGAACTCAAGTCCCACGGGCGCCGACGCGTTCGTGAGGAGTTGGCAAAGGCTCGTTCCTATGGCGACTTCACTGAGAACGCCGAGCTTGACGAGGCGAAGCGCGCTCGCGC
>Ga0315275_10008121_pt1 | contig 10204 bp, 5 predicted proteins | sample YL17G03_0_MG_FD_205557 | JGI IMG/M metagenome (GOLD analysis project Ga0315275, IMG submission 205557) | Sediment microbial communities from Yellowstone Lake, YNP, Wyoming, USA - YL17G03_0 | ecosystem: Environmental > Aquatic > Freshwater > Lake > Sediment | place: USA: Wyoming | collected...
AGTTTCAGTGTCCCGTCATATCCTCGAGAGCTGCCAAGCTTGGCGCCGAGTTTTTCCCCTTCCAAGATACCATTAGAGATGACCACCTCTCCTGTCACTTCCTCCAGATCCAATTCAGGACCTGGGACAAGGACTTCTCCCTCCTGCATGACACCCTTGATCACCATGTTCTCCAGACTTCCCAGATCAGCTACCGCATCCCCCTCAGTCCGAAGGGTGAACAGGGGGACATTGCCCCCTTTGAGGATGTGAGCAAGCTGGTGCACGAGGGGGATGTCTGGTGCCAGGGCAAGAGCGGTTTCCCGTGTCTGACTGACATTCAACCCACGGACCATCAACTCTAGGGCGATTCGCGGGGTCGTCCTGTCCGTGGGGGCTTTGACCGCTATGTGCCCCTCTATCAGTGCCTCCCTCGGATCTCGTGTGGTCTTCTCTAAGGAAATAGGTCCACATGGCACTGATTTGCCTTTGAATACGGCGTTGAGACCACCTTGCGGAAAAGCGATGTCCGCGTGAACGGTATTGAACGAGAGGAGGTCCTTCTTGTCTTTCGAAACATCCACAGAGCCATTTTCCATGATGATGACTACACCGGCTGCGCGTGAAGCCACAGCGCCCAATAGAGAAGACATCTTTTCCTGAACCGTGGCTTGAGAGACCGGGTTCCGTATCCCGGTCGATCCTTGTTGCCCCGCAGGGAGCTGCAAACGAAGATGAGGTGATTCAACCTCAACTCTTGCGATGCGTACCTTGCCCCTGAGGAATGAAGACATTGCAGGATAGATCCTCAGGAACTCCAGGTCCCCTTGTATCCTTTCAGGGAATGAGAAACTCGCCTTATGGATGGTCACGCGGGGACGAGGCGAGAAGGACAATCCAAGCTTTTGAAATTCCAGATTCCCTCCAAGCCTATTCAAGAACTCTTCTTGGATCTTGGCCTTTACCGTTGCCAAGTTGGTCAGACGGGGAAGGAGCAAGGTGAGGGTAAAAAGGAGTACAAGAAGGATACCTATCGCTAGTGACGACCAGCGTGCTATGGACTTTAGTATGCTCATGATTGTGAACCAAGACCGAAACATGGGGTGAGGTCCGAACTCTTCGAAGATATCATTCATCCGAAAAATGCAGAAGACGCCTGTTGCATTTCTCGGACTCGATCCTTCTACACACCGTCGAAGTTGGTGCGTGACTCCTGTCCACGGAACATCTTGCGCTGAGAGAGATTCATGAACCAGGAGGCCAGGGCCGCCTTGGACCTGGGGAACGGCAGGCGGCTGAAAATCGAGGGCAGGGAGTAGAACTCATTGAAGAAAAAGCTGATGTCAAGTTCCCGCAGAATACGGATCACCTCCTCGAGCCGGTGAACCGGTGTCGTACTCTTGTTCATCCCGTCGGCTGTGCAGATCGTGCAGAAACTCTGCCCGGTAAATGCGTTGCAGGTTCCCCCCGGCCAGGTCCTTCAGGATTCGGGGAACCAGGTTCTCCCCTTCCCCAAGGGCCACGGCATCCGCGTGCTCCAGGACTTCTTCCGTATGCTTCTAAAAGCCGCTTCCTTCCCTCCGTGGACCCGATCGCTCCTGTCGAAAAGAGAGGACGATGAGCGGGGGCGTGATCATCGTGGTCAGAAGGGACATGCCCAGCACAACGGCATACGTATCCGGCCCGATGCTCTGCAGAGAGAGCCCCACGAGCCCCACGATAATCCCCACCTCTCCCCTGGGAACCATGCAGATCCCGGTCTGAATCTTGACCCTCCAACTCTCTTTCCAGCAGGCGAGTGCGGAGCCGACCATTTTGCTCAGGACAGCCACAACCGTGATCAGGATCGTCAGAAGGGCCAGGTCGGAGCTGAGGAAGACCAGCGGGTCGAGCTGGGCTCCCATCATGACGAAAAAGAAAGGCGAAAGAAACTCCTTGACGTACTTGAACTGGTGTTCCAAGTCGTAGACCCCGGCCAGCTCATCAATCACAATCCCCGCCATAAAGGCCCCAATGATCGCTGCAAGCCCGATGACGTGAGCAAGCTCGGCCAGGCCGAGACAGAGGATCACCGAGACCACGAAAGGAGTTTCCGGGATTTTGAACCAGTCCAGCCACCTTTCCGATGATTGGGCGATTCGGGGCCCCATCCAGGTCAGGAAACCAACAAAGACGATGGATTCGATGACCAGGATCACAAACTCTAGAGTCTCGAATCTGCCGCTGGCCAACCCTCTGACGACGGCCAGGGCGATGAGAGCCAGGATGTCATCCAGAACGGCCGCTCCCAGGATGATGTAAGCGACCCTGTTCCGAATCAATCCAAGATCCTGAAGGACCTTGACGGAGATCCCTACGCTCGTGGCGAGAATCGCCGTGGCGACAAACAGACTCTCAACGGCCGTGTGACCGAGAAGCAGCATGGTCCCTAGACCCATTGAGAAGGGAAAGATCACCCCCAGGGCGCCGACCAGCACAGCTGTGCGGCCAACGCCGAACAGGTCCTTGACCCTGACCTCAAGCCCAACATGAAAGATCAGGAACACCACTCCGATCTCGGCAAAGGACATAAGGACAGGGTTGCTGGAGTCGATGAGGCCGAGGACGTGACTGCCCAACAGAACACCGGCCACCAGCTCTCCGACGATGACCGGCATCCCTAGCCTTACAGAAAACTCACCGAGAATCTTGGCCGAAGTGAAGATGATGAAAAAAGAGAAAAGAAGGTCTCCGACTTCCATGTCAGACCCCCGTCTCAGAGAATGCAATCGATCTCATTCTATCTATCCCGGGGAACAGGGTCTGTTCAAGGTAGTCCATGGGTCCACGATGGGGCGTGTGAAGGCGATTCCAGGAGGTTCAGGTTACGGTTGCGCTGGCCTAGAGCTGTTGTGTGCATGCCGCATCACCAGCGTCAGGGAGAGGGAGTCCCTCTGGTATCCGGGGCCCTTCCAGGAGCGCTTTCTGCGAAAGACTCGGTTTGGCAAGGTCAAGCAGCAGAGGACGCTTGATTCCATGTTTCCCGAAGGCTTCGGTGGCTCTGAGGAACACGTCGTTGACAAAGGGTAATTCGAAACGAACATCCAGCACGTAAGCTCTGGCCTTCAGCTGAAGAGCCAGACGCTCCGCCACGACCACTTCAGACACGGTGATGGTGGCCGGCTTTTTGAGATAAACGTAGCGGCTCGTCACGACCGTTTCGTAGAGAAGATCTCGAGCCAGGCGGACGTCCGCGTCGAGGGCGACGTGGAGGCTCATGGCCACCATCATGTCCAGGGCTCCTGAGTTCCCTGAAGAGACGACCTCCGTCAGGAACCGGCTGTTGGGGATGGTCACAGTGCTGTCCTCCAGGGTCACCAACCTTACCGCCCGCAGGCCGATGCTCTTGATCTCCCCGTACACGCCATCGAACTGAACCCGGTCGCCCACCTGGAACGGCCTGTCGAAAAGCAGAATCAGGCCCGCAAACACCGATGCCACCACATCCTTGAGAGACAGTCCAATGGCCACGGCCGCACTCCCCAAGACCGCCAGCACAACTTCCCTGGGAGGGCTGATGACCGCATAGATGAGGAAGGCTACGCCAAAGATGTAGATGAAGAAGCTGGTGGCAGCCGCGGTCTGCGAAACCAAGAGGCGCCTCGATGGACTTTTCCGGTAGAGGCCTTCGCTAACTTTTCGGATTGTCCGGGTCGCAAGGGCCAGGAGGACGATTCCGGCGATCAACAGAATGAGACGCTCAATCTGGAACAGCTTGAGTACCTCGGCGACCTGGATCTGACTAGGTTCATTCATAGAGAAAGTTCCTTGTCGAGAGTGTCCGGGTGATAAATGGCTGCGCACGAGGGGTTACTCTGTACCGCCGGTCCTGCCCAACAAAGAGGACGGATTTTTCGATGCCCACCGAGATGGCATGACGGACCGTCGCCTCAGGCAGGTTCGTTGCAGCGATGGCTTCATCGGTCGACAGGTTCTCGTGGATCATGATAGACGCGTACACGAACATGAGATCGTCGCTGGCGGACTCCAAGCCTCTCGCTTCGAACGGTCTAGGGACTCGGACCCGCAGCCCATGGTCGCCGAGCGGGGTCAAGGAGGACACCCATAGTGCCATGGCCGTACGAGGGTTTCCTCGGGACTGGTCCCACAGTATCCGGGAAAACTGGACCTCCATCGACACAGGGACATCCGTATCCCCCTGCCCATGGGTCGCCCGGATGATCGACGCATAGGAGAGCCGGTAGGAGGTGCGGCGGTGCCGACGTTTGATGAGATCACGGATTTCCTCGTCAGACCACGGAGGCACGGCAAAGCTTTGCCGAAAACCGAGGTCCTGTCCCAGAGCGCCTTGCAGGTAGACCCAGGGTCGTCGGGTGAAGGCAGCGCACCAGAAGAAGTTCCGCGTCCTCGTGCTGATCAGTTCTTGAAAGGAACGGAACCCCTGGAACCCCCCGAGTTCAGCTAGAAAGAGATTGTGCGCATCGTCGATCAAGATAACGGTCTTGGGCTGCCCGGCATCTCCCCGCACAAGGTCTCTGCCACCATCGGCAAGATCCATGCCCAGTTTCTCTCCAAAGAAGCGCAACACCTCCTCCCTGGAAAGAAGCTTCGGAGGAAGGCTCAGGGAGAGCACACGCAGATCCGTGAGCTCCCTCTCCAGCCTGCCCAGGAGCGTGGATTTCCCGATCCCTTTCTCCCCATGCAACGCAACAGAGCGTTCGTCCGTCCTGCCCTCTGCCCAGTTCCGCACCAAGACCGCGAGGGTGTTCTGGATCCGAGATTTTCCGCTGATCCAAATGGACTCGTCAGGAGGCGAATCCGGGTCGAACCAGCGGAGATACTCCTCAGGCAGCTGCCCGCCCAGGTCATGGTCCTGGGCAGTTCGCTGGACTTCTTTGCCGCTCGATTCGAGGCGCCTGCGGAAAATCTCCGCCTGCACCCTCTTGAACAGGTCGAATCGGACTGAGAAAGCGGCTAACCGAGCCCCGATCGAGACCAGAACCAACAGCACCAGCGTGGGCAGACACCAGAGGACAGACAGACGCCCCGAACAGAGCCTCATGATCCTGAGTCCGAGACTCGCGGGCAGTACCCGCTCAGCGCGCTCTACGATCCTGTCTCGCCACTGCCGCGCGACAAGCGCACAGAGTAAAACCCCTCCCAAAATCATAATGAACATGACCACCCTGTACACCAGAGCCTTTCCAACTGCGATCTTTACTGCGTGCAGGAAGGCCAGGGCAAGGAAGAAGAAGATGCCGAGCCGCCTCACGAGGCGGCGGACCTTCTCCGTCTCAAGGGGTTGGCCATCCTCCTCATCGGAGAATGCGCCCAGAGTGAACGCCGAGGTGAGAAAAAGCCGGAACATCCTGTATCCGACGTAATAATTGGCATAGGGCAGCATGAGGAGGAGCCCCTTCAGGCCTGCACCCTCCGCGAGCTTTCCTGCGCTCCAGATTCCGCACAGGGCCGTGATCCCGGACACATAAGGACGGACCAGCTCAAGCACGATGGCAAGCCTATCTGCCAGGGGCCGCCGAGAACGAACAGACACCAGGGCATCCTGGCTCCAGGCCAGGATCCTGCGCACAGGCGGAGCGAGGGAGCAGAAAAGAAAAGGAACCGCTGCGATGCCAATGAAAAGGAGAACGTATGTGATGAGATCGAGGATTCCCTTCACCCCAAGGCTAACCTTTTCCTGGAACGTAAAGAGTCCCATCGAAACGCTGGCCATCCACATGTACGGCACGATACGGACTTCCCGCAGCAGGTCCGCAAAGTACTCGGCTTCTAGCCGGAGGATCGGGTAGTCCCCTTTTCGGGCAGCTGCCTGCACGAAAGAGGAGCGAAGATCCGCCGACTGCAGAAGGAGACGGTAAAGACTCTCCCGCAGCGTATTCATGTACTGAATGCGGAGCCCTGACAGGGACTCTCTGTTCTTGCTCAGGTCCTGGTGGGCAAGCCGGTAAGAGGACGCCTCAGGGGTCCCCTCCAGGCGCTTCAGCAGTTGCTCCGGATAGGCAGGGAGGTCAGGAAGACGACGTAGCCGCGTGAACTCGGCAATCTGAGCATACGTCCTGCTGACCAGGGCCCGCCAGATTCGACTCGCCTCGATGTCGTCGTCTGAGAACCGCTCCTGAGCTTCGGAAGATGCCAGATCTGCGGCCAGCACGGACAGCCTGCCCCCCATCTCCTTGTAGAATCGATTGCGCTCCTCATACCCGGTGCTCCACCGTATCTTGAGGTCTGCAAGCTCCAACTGAACCTTTTCGACGAGCATCTGCCGGGACGCCAATTCCCGGATGTCGCCATTCGGAGAGATCTCGGCGAGCCTTTGTGCTGCATCGAGCGCGACGGCCGCCTTCTCCCGCCGCGTCTGCCCAGCGGTTCGTTCCCCGGCAAGCGTGTCGGACAGGTCCGATTGCTCCCGGCCGATCTTCTGCGCGCGGAGCAGCGCCTCCCGCTGGTCGCGGGAAAGAGAGAGAAACTTGAGCCGAAGCCGAATGACCTCCCCATCGAGCGCCGACATTTCTTCGACCTTCATCGCCAGGGCGGGATCCGAAGCGGCACCCTGCGCCAGGAGGGCGGCCTCCTCAGCGTATGCTCGCTCCGGATGACTCTGGAGGACCTTCAGCTCGCTCACCATTAGCCGTACGGCGTCCTCGTCCGAGAGGTCCAAGATGAAGAGGGCTTCAGGCGGCACATCGATCAGCTCCCCTTGGACGAACGCCGCAAGAACATCCCGGACCTTCGTAAGTTGTTGCAGCCGTTCCTCCAATCGACGGGAGATGTCGCCAGGCGTCAGCGTAGTGCCTTCCCCCTCGGTCGCGGGGTCGACACCATGCGCAGGCCCGCTGCAGAGAACGCCCAGCAAGACGACCCAAAAAGCCGCCAGCTTCTTCGCTGCCGATAAGGGAGAACATCTTCTTGGACTTCTGGAGACAGGGATGACCACGACGTACCTATGAGACCACCCTGGAGAATTCTGACCCAGGCATCGATTCATGGTATCGACAAACCCGTTTCGCCCCGGCATGAAAATGTCCGCGGCCCTCTTGGAAAGGTTGACCCCATTGCAGAGGAGCACGCGCAGCCAGCGCGCCGGATACGACCCGAGCCACCCCAGGGCCGGGTTTCAACGCGCCCGGCCGGTGGCAAGCCCTTCCTTGGCGCGCGGCTTATCCTCGGACTTGAAATCGAGGGTGTCGCCCGGGGCAACGTCCTTGAGCCGGGCCAGTCAGTCATGGTTTCTGAACCATGGTGGTGTTGTCGTTCTGCCAGCCTCCCCCAAGGGCTCGATAGAGTTGAATCACGCTGAGAAGTTCATTGACCTCAGCGCGGGAGAGGGTCAGTTCGGCGTTAAACAGCTCCTGCTCGTTGTACAGCACTTCGAGGTAAGTGGTGACGCCGCCTTCATAACGAATGTTCGCCAATTCGGTGGCCATGCGGTTGGCCTCTGCCCGTTCCGCGATCCGCGCACGCAGTTCGCGCAAGCGCTGGTTGGCAATCAGGCTGTCCGAGACGTCTCGAAACGCGTCTTGCACGGACTTCTGGTACAGCGCGACCGCTTCCTCGAACTGCGCCCGGGCCAGTTCCAGGTTCCCGCTCAGCCGGCCGCCCGTGAACAGCGGCAGCGTGAGCGTGGGCCCGAACTGCCACGCCTGCGCCGGTCCCGTGAAGAGTTCGCTCAAGGAGAGCGACTGGACACCGTAGAGCCCCGTCAGGGTAAGCTGGGGAAAGAAGGCGGCCTTGGCCTGGCCGATGTCCGCATTGGAGGCCACCAGTTGCTGCTCCGCCGCGCGCAAGTCGGGGCGGCGCTCGAGCAAGACCGAGGGCAGGCCGGCGGGCACTTCGGCGCGCACGGGCTGTTCGGCCAGCGGACGGCCCCTTTCGACCGGTCCTGGATTGCGGCCCAGCAGCAGACTGAACGCGTTCTCGGTCTGCTCGATCTGGCGCAACGTATCCGTGATCGAGGCCTCGGCTGTGGCCACGAGAATGCGAGCCTGCACCACGTCCTGCATCGAGGCGACACCGCCATCCTCGCGGGCGGTGGTGAGGGCGAGGGAATCTTTGCGGTTGGCGAGCGTCCGGCGGCCGATCTCCAAATCCTGATCGAGCTGCAGCAGGTTCAGGTAGGTGCTGGCAACGTCGGTGACCAGGGTCTGTCGCACGGATTCCTGCGCCGCTTCAGTGGCGAGCAGGCGCGCCCGGGCGGCCTCACTCGCCCGTCGGATCCGGCCCCACAGGTCCACTTCATAGGCGGACATGGCCACATAGACATCGCCGTACCCCTTCTGCGGATCGACCCCGGGCGGGATGCCGGCCGGCCCCACCTCGGAGGTGCGGACGGTCAAGACGTCGCCGCCCGCGGCCACGGAGGGGAAGAACTGGGAACGGGTGACGCGCAAGACGGCCTCCGCCTGAAGGACGCGGGCCGCCGCCGCCTTGATGTCCCAGCTGTTGTTCAGTGCCTCGGCGATGTATCGGCGAAGCGTCTCGTCCTCGGTCAATTCCCACCAACCGAGCTCGGCCAGCGAGTTGGTGGCCGACAGGTCACGGGTGTCCGATGCGGCCGGCCGGAAGGTGGACGGGGTTTCCACCGCGGGACGTTCGTAGTTCGGGCCGACGGCGCAGCCGGTCAGCGCGGCGAGGAGTACCATAGACACGGCCATCGCCAGGGGACCGGCCATTCGGACTTCGCCCTTCGGGCTTCCTTCGGGCTTCGCCCTTCCGATTCCGGCTCTCATCAGTGCCCTCCTTTCTGCGTCGCGGGCGCGGGGGCTGGGAGCGGGGCTTTCGTTCCGCCGCGTTCAGTCAGCCGCTGCACGAACACATAGCAGACCGGGATGATGAACAGCCCCACCACGGTGGCGATGGTCATACCGAACACGACGCCCGTGCCCATGGTGCTGCGCGAAGCCGCGCCCGAACCCGAGGCCAGCATCAGAGGCACACAGCCCAGGATGAATGCGAACGACGTCATCAGGATCGGCCGGAGGCGCAGTTTCGAGCTTTCGACGGCCGCGTCGAGGATTTCCTTGCCCTCCTCACGCTGCATCTTGGCGAACTCGACGATCAAAATGGCGTTCTTCGCAGCCAGCCCGATGAGCATGACCAGGCCGATCTGGGCGTAGACGTTCAGCTCGAAGTGTCGCGCCAACATGCCGATCAGGGTGCCCAGCACAACGGTCGGCGTGGCCAGCAACACCGCGAAGGGCAGCCCCCAACTCTCATACTGCGCCGCCAGCAGCAGGAACACGAACAGGATCGCCATACCGAAAATGACCGGCGCCTGGCCCTCGGATTTCTTTTCCTGCAGCGTCAGGCCGGACCACTCGTAGCCGACCTCCGGGGGCATGGTTTTCATGACTTCCTCGATGGCCTTGATCGCCTGCCCGGAACTGTAGCCCGGCGCGGGCGCGCCCATGATTTCCGCAGCGTTGTAAAGGTTGAAGCGGGTGACGATGTTCGGGCCGGACATCTGGCTGACCTTCACCAGCGTGCTCAAGGGCACCATCTGGCCGTCGTTGTTGCGGACATAGAACTCGCCGATGTCGTTCGGTTTGCTGGTGAACTCAGGCTCGGCCTGCAGGAAGACCTTGTAGACCCGCCCGAAGCGGACGAAGTCGTTCACGTAAAGTCCGCTCAAATAGGCCTGCATCGTCTGGAACACGCTGTCCACCGGCACGCCCAGCGTGCGGGCTTTCTCGCGGTCCAGCTCGACCTTCACTTGGGGGGTCGCCGGGTTGAAGGTGGTGCTGATGCGGCCGATCTCCGGGCGATTGGCGACCGCCTCGGTGAGTTGCTTAACGTAGCCCGCCAGTTGCGCGATGCTGCCACCGGATCGGTCCTGCAATTGCATGGTGAAGCCGGACACGTTGCCGTAGCCTGGCAGCGGGGGCGGACCGAAGGCAAAGGCGCGCGCCTCCGGGATGGCGGAAAACTTTTTGTTCCACTCGCGGGTGATGGCGCTGGCGTGCAACTCAGGCGACTTGCGCTCCTCCCAAGGCTCAAGACCCACGAACATCAGCGCGGCGTTGGGGAAGTTGAGCGAATTGAGGATGTTCATACCCGCCAGACCGAGGGCGGAACGCACGCCCTTGGTGCTGCTCACGACCTCCTCCACCTGTTTCAGCACCTCATCCGTGCGCTGCAGCGAAGCGCCTTCGGGCAGTTCGACCGCCACGAAGAGATAGCCCTTGTCCTCGTCGGGAATGAAGCCGCC